>Ga0099826_10003820_pt1 | contig 10370 bp, 8 predicted proteins | sample Mtrugardesep15_FD_76830 | JGI IMG/M metagenome (GOLD analysis project Ga0099826, IMG submission 76830) | Root nodule microbial communities of legume samples collected from California, USA - M. trunc garden sep15 | ecosystem: Host-associated > Plants > Roots > Nodule | place: USA: California...
AGTTAGTCGTCAAAAATGATAAAATATAGCGTAAAAGAAAGGTAAAAGAAAAAATACAGTAAATATGAATGGGGACACCGTAAAGGAAAATCCAAAATTTGGTAACTCGTGACCATAAATATTTTTCGGGGGCTAATTTGGTTCGTTAAATTTTCTGATTAAATTTGATTCATCAAAATAATTACAAAGCAAAAAGAAGGAGAATTGATAAAGGGCAATAAAACAAAATAATAGGTTGTAATAATCAAAATATAAAATATAATGTAGAATTGATTCTTGAAAAGCCAGAAGTTAGGAATTGTAGCTTTATGGAGAATTGCTTTTGGAGGATAGAAGCAATTCTGAAAAGGCAAACCAAACATATTGGAATGTTGTAGAATTGCTTTTGGAATGTTGTAGAATTGCTTCTAGCTTTCAAAAAGAAGGGGAATTGATAAATTACAATAAAGGAAAATAATGGATTGTAATAATTAAAATATAAAATTTAATAGAGAATTGATTCTAGTTAACTCAGAAGCTAGGAATTGTAGCTTCAACTAGAATTGCTTGAAGAGAAGAGAATTGCTTTTGTGAAGCGGAACCAAACATGTGAGAAATTGCTTTTCATCAAATTCGAGACAGTAAAAATGCTTCTAGACAAAGAAGAAGCTGAACCAAACAAGCACAAACCATAGCTTGTCAATTGTTTATTTTACCTATCTCCAACTCCATCAAATTAAACTACCAATCATGTATAAACTACCACCACTTTTAACAATCAAGGTAACTAAACGGTTCATTAATAAGTTCATGTGGATCAATAATTATAAATTCTTTGATGCCGCTAAATGCAACTTATCAATGTCTAACATTTGTAATCTAAGAGACTAAAATAGAACAAAAACATTTAAAGGACTAAAGTGCGTATTGTTTGTAACTGAAGAGAGCAAAACATAATGAAAAAACTTAAGAGAACCAAAATAAAACTTAAAGAATGAAAAGTATAATTTAGCATTTGTTAATCTATTTTACTCTTCATGTTTTCTTCATGCTAGTTGGTGCCATTGCTAACTTTATAAAAAAAATTATTTTTATAATTATGTTGAAAATATAGTATTATTATGTTTCTTAAGCAAACTATTAAAGTACTGCAAATTTTTTATTACAAATTTCCATCATTTACCTTCTACTGTACCATTTATGAAGTTTTTTATTTTTTATTTTGTTACGAAAAATTTAAGATGAGGAGATGATGTCTCTGTCTAAGATAGAAAAGACTTTTGGGCTCAAAAAACACTTATAAAGTATTTACATTTTTTTCTTTTAATTTTACTATTTCCATCTCTCTTCTATTTCACTTATTTTTAATTGAGAGTGGGACATACAATACGAGTAAGTGATATATTTCATTTATTAAATTTATGTAATTTTCATTTTGACTAGTCAAATAATGCCTACCAAATATCAAAACAACTAGCTTATATATTCTAAATTGAAAGCATAACCAATATCAAAAACATTTCTACAAATATACTATAAATTGTTTCTTTAAACTACCATAATTATCAATAACAACTCAACAAACTTGTGCTCTGTCAAAAAAAAAAAGAAAAACGCATCGCACGGGTATACGGCTAGTACTTATCTAATATTCAAACTACAAATCATAGCAAGTTTTTTCTACTATGATCAAATTATTGGCAAACAAAAAGGAAATAGGTTGAGACACAAATCATAAGTGACACATTGTACAATATGCAAGTTACTAAACCAGAGAATAATCTACTTCATGCCGTAGATGTCTAAAACACCAATCGAACATGGAGAAGCCTGTACCACAAGGATTTGGAAGCGTAATGTACTTTTGTGATCTTTTATCGTCCCATGAATACATGATACATGTTGTAGATAAAAAGCTGATGACATAAACAGAATTACTCTCATATCCCCACATGTTCGGATTTCTCAATGCATAGCAGTTCTTCTCCAACATATTTGACACATAAAATAACGCAATGTCACCCAAAGTTTCCAATTCGACATAATTCATAGTTGAGAAGTCTATCTTGTACGCATTCCTTATAAAATCGAACTTCAAATCAACCACTAAAAGTTGATCATCACAATTAACCAACCTAAGGCATAAGGACGTTGTAGCATCGGGAATACTCTTCAGTTTTAGAAATTTAATATTTGCTGAATTCAAGCTGAGTACCCCAATATTGGCCTTGTCAGTGACTACATATATTATATTATGAAAAATCACAAAGTCAACAACCCTCCCTTGATTTTCCATTGTAGAATAAGTAACCCAACCACAATTACGAGATTGATAGACATGTAAACTCATAGAATCTTGGCATAAAACCACCAAGACAAATTCCTCAGAGCATTTGCCAAAAGCAAGCAGGGCATGGTTAGCAAACATATAAGATTGAACTTCAATGTTAGAGGTATTGATTACCTTGTTTATTCTTGTAAATGGATTGATTAGCATAAATGAATTATTGTACCCTGCCATGATAAAATATCCGCTACAAGACGTAACATAGGTATAGCGGAAGAAATACTCCATCATCTTCAAGCAATAAACTTTTTGTTCGGGTATGCTACTAAGGGAAATTGATCCATTACCATAATATGAAATTTGAAGAATCAATGGTTCTTGGGATGCCAAGAAATTTCTCCAGTAAATTTTACGAAAAGCCCTCCAATTCTTGCACACACCGGCAAACTGAAAGAGGTCGTCAAAATCTAATGTTTTGGAAATGATATCAAGCACATCCCAGGGAAAGTCACGGTTCTCTTCTACTTTCTTCACTTTTTTCCCTTTGTATCACAACAATGACAATGTTAGGTGATTTCTAAACATATGTTTTTATTTATTTCTGAAACATAAGATATTTTATTGTTTATATGATAATATCATGGAAAGTACGATAAAGAAATATTTACCACCCCGTTTTCCCCAAACAAAAATCCAGCATAAAATACAAATATGTGTGATCCTCTTTTTTCGTGTGAATAGTTAACTTTCCCATTTTTGTGATCATGGATCGTGCCAATATATAGCAAACTATAGGCGTCCATTTTCATCCTCAGAAATTAACATTCTAACTGAAAGCATTAAATATTTGGCATGCATGACATTTTATTGACCATACTACCCAACAAAAAAGAAAGAAAAGGATAAAAGACATAGGAAAAGTTCAATTAGTGAGGAAATAACATTTCCATGTAATTCCCTACAATCATGTGAGAAAAAACAAAAACACCAAGAATCAATAAAAGATACAAGAATGAAAATTTTAGATTAATTCTTAAACATAAAAGATACTGGAATACAGAATACTGATATAACTGAAAGATTGGAATAGTAAAAATAAATACTACGAAGAAAAAGCAATAGAGTGGAATTATTGAAGCGTTGAACATAAACAGACAAAATTACCATTTATGCTATCGAAGACAAACATAAATAACCTACAAGGTGATAAAGGTTTTAGTTGCATGAGCCGAAAAAATACAACAGATATTTATGAGAATACCCTTCATTGTATTGAGATGCTATCAAATAGCTTCCGAAGCTCTAGATCTCTAGGTAGTCAATAGTGGCGCAATCACGCCGGTGCATGGAGGCATGGTGTCTGACCGCGACAGCGTGGGCAGGTCTTGTGTGTGCTCTAAATGCATTCGTAAGTCTTGGGTGAGGAAAAGGTCGCGGGTCGTAGCGTCCTCCTGGACCGCGATCTGTTGTCTAGGAAAGACCCAAATTGTCCTTAATTTTGAACCATTTACAGCTATTTTGGGGGTTTTGTGTTTAACCTAAACCCATTCTTCTTTGATACTCCTTTTATTCTTCGCTGCAAAGTGCAATCAGTCCTGAGCAGAGAGAGTGTTGAGTGCAAAGTCGAACTTCATCTTCACCATTTTTTGCACGATGCTGCGCCGGCCACTGTCCATTTGTCTTCTCCTCTCCATTGTTTCCTCTTTTCTTTGTCTTCTATGTTTCCTCCTTTCTTTTTTTGTTACTCTGTTGAATCTATTGATATTATTTCCCCCCTTACTATTTATTCTTCTCTGTACTCTTATTTGTATTTCCTTTTGCTACTATTGTTTTGATTTTTTTTACTTTTATATATTTAAGTGTTGGAGACTTCCATATTCTTTATTTCGTTGACTTTTGTTGGTATTTAAATGTATGTTTTGATTAAGACTTGTGGAATTTTATTGCAATTTATGAATTTTTCGTGAGTTTTGAGTTATTTGTTTAATCTTACATTAAACATATGATTATAGTATTATTCGTGAAATTTGTCGCAAAATGATTAATAGTGGTCATCCTGCTATAAGCTATATCTCACTTTCAGGGTCGGACGTTCTGCGTTGCTACCTGGGAACTACCGAGCTAGATACCAATATGGATCCAAGAGCTGATTATGTGAATACATTTAGTATGATTCTACTTCTAAAAAATCTATTGGAATAAGTTTTTGAAAATTATAGTCCTTCAAAATTTAACTACTACAATTGCAATCAACAACAAATTTCCTTCAAATTTCCCTTTTGCGGCCAAATACACATATTTTCTGTGCCCCCTATCAATAGCTCAACTCAAACAAAAATAGTCCTACATATTGTGGATAGTTAACACCAACATAAGTCAAGATGATGGCAAGGTCAGATATCAACCCCAATCAATACATCACCATAGATTCTCAGGAAGAATCAGTATCCACCCTTTCTAATATGCACACGTAAAACAAGAGACTGAAAGACACTGCAGTTTCAAAATACGTCAACCAAGGACCGAATAAGAAGATTTTTTGTTTATTTTCTTTGGAAAATTTTTATGCAATTAAATGTTTTGGACCCCCAATTTAAAATCCTGCTCCATCTCAGCCTTCTAATTCAAGATGATGGCACGGACAAGCATCTAACATGTAAGCTATGAAGAAGGAGAGCACTTGTAATGACTGGCAAACAACAAGAAGCTTCGAAGGGCAATATTGATGGATGATAGGACTATACAACTCATGTTTATTCTAGAAAGAGATAGCAAGGGGCACATGAGATAGATAAATGGAACAAGAGGATAGGCTGAATGAAAAGTATGTTAAGTTGGAAAAAAGGGAAGATAAAGAATCCTAACAGAATGGGTATGGAGTTATAAAGGCTGAGACTAGAGAGGTGGGGAGTGAAAAAATATTGGTATGAGGTGCTATAAAACGGGTTGGACATTCATATTTGTTCTTCACTTTTAATAGATAATGGGCCAAAAAAAAAATATGAGCTGAATCCTAACATAATGGTTGCAGAGCTGAATAAGGAGGAGGAGTCTCTCTTCTTTTTTCTTTTTTTCTATGATGATTCCTTTTTTGGTTGCATGAACCCCCTAACCCCTATTTTAATACTCCAAAATAGACTCCATTAGTTCATTAATTTCTATCATCAATTTAGTTCTTCTTAACAATGTTGCAGAGTGTCACTATATATCGCAAAGAATCTTAATCCATCAATTAATAGTGCAAAATTAGGACTCCATTACACTCAATCCAACAAAAATTGAAAAATTTAAATATGCGTGCATGGCATTAAGGCATATGGTAGAAATATGGTGGATATATATATCGCAAAGAAACTGCAGAAAAGCATCAAGATATGAGAATTTCAATGAATAGTGATAAACTACTAACCAGTGGTCTCAAATTGAAATGGAAGTGTGATTCGATCTGTATGACCTTTAAGCAACCCCTTCACACTTTGATCCTGGAATTCTTTTAGAACTTTCAAAATCTCGTTATAATTCTCCCTCGTATCTTGAAACGAAACTTTTACTGCCTTACGAAACGCCAATTCATCAGCTTCGTTTCGAGCGATCTTCATCTTTACTCAGAAAATCAATGATTCAGTATAACTAAATCCAATAATTCAGAATAAATAAAACCAACAAAAATTAATGTGTCGAGTGAAAGAGGAGCATACCGTTATTTTTGAGGCTGCAAGGATTAAGAATGGAATGCGAAGCTACAGAGGAGAGGGAAGCTTGTGTTTTGTCGTGTTTATGTTCTTTATCTATGAAAGTGTTTGTTTTGTCATGTTTTCCGAGTATGTTATTTATATGATAAATCATTTTTAATTTTATTAACAAATCAATTTTTTTTTGGGTCAAATCAACAAATCAATTTAATTGTTACAAAAAAAATATACAAATAAATTATATTAGATTTTCAATAAATTTAAACAGAGATTCTTTCAACAAAAAATTAAATAGATTTTAATTTTATTATGGACAGAGTCACCAATAAGCTAGTCTTTTTGAAAGGGAAGACTTCTCCACAAGTTAGGTCGTGTGACTCTTGTTCATTTTGTTTTGACTGTTATTCATGCTTATAACATGCAAATCCAGTGGCTTATGGAGTATGTGTGCGACCATCTCGATAAAACAACTCGTAGTTTTATTTGAAAAGGGTCGACGAACAAGGGTATGCATATGGTTGACGGGGAAAAAATTACTAAGATTGGGCAAAATGAGGGTCTTGAAGTGAGAATGGCTATAAACCAAAACAGTGCATTCTTTAAGCAAAATACTTACAAGGGTCAAATATCTTCCTTGCAAGAAATAGGGCTCCTCTGTTTGGAATGTTATTGTAAAACCTCTTAAAATATTGGAAGATGATTTCCGGTTTAAGTTTTGTTCCCCTATCATTTTAGCATCATGCTCTTCCAGGGCCGTTCCTATGTTATTGGAGGCTCGGCTCTAATTAATTATTTCATCCTTTCTATATAAAGAAAAATATACAACATCTCTAATTATAACTCCTTAAAAAAACGTTTCTAATTGTTTAAAAAAAAATCTAATTATAAGCTCCGTTTGAAGAGAAAAAAAAAAAAAAGTGGATCCACTCGTGACTTATTCTCTCCCGTTGTGCCTCTTCCGTGCGGTTCTTATAAAATCTCTTATTATTAAAGCTTAACCCCTCTAGTTAACTCCAACCTTACTTTTATCCTAATTTTTTCCCTCCATTTGCCACGCATTAAATGCTTACATTTGACCTTCTCATTCCCTTTGCCACGCACTAAATGCTCCCACTCAATTCCATTTTCCCACCTTGACTCTCGCCTAAATGCACATCTCTTATTGCTTTCCCTTTCACACAGTAGTCGAATACCTGACATTTGATTCAACCATGGCTGATCGTGCACTAGAAGTCTTGCTCTCATATCACTGTCTAACCAGTATATATATTATTCAATATAGTTTCTCAGCGTGACTCTTTAAATTGTGTTGTTTGTATGATTCATCGGAATTAAAATACTTTCCATGGTATGATTAATGTAGTAAAGACTTATTATATGACTTATTTCATTGTCATCTTATAAAAGTTTTTAGATTTTTCTTAGTATTTCCTTTCAATATGACCCGTGGCGTTCTAGTAATATATCATCATGGTTTCTAAATCTTGAATGCAACATATTTTAGGTATATATGATACCTTTCTAATTCAAATTACATTTAAATGTTTTCCAAATATAATTTCCATGACCAATAATAACGTACTACAAGAATGAATTAATGTCAATATAATTCATGCCTAATCGCATTTTCCTCTTTTGATAGAAGTTGTAAGAAAACTATGAGTACAACTTTTTTTTTCCGAACATAATATTTATTCTTCATTGACATTGTCTTCAATCCTTCAAAATTAGTCATACAAAAAGAAATTCCGCTTAAGATCATACGAATTGGTTGATGATTTTCTATTATGGTCCGATCTAGCACTTTAATTATCAATTCACTGAGAGGAAGTGAAAATGTATTCAAACCTCCATTGTACTTGGATTGTCAGTCAATATCTGAATTATCAACTGATAAATCCTTCTCTAAAGAAGAACAAGAGACATCTTTGCCACCAAACATTACTCTAATTGGATCTTGATCTCCTCCAAATAGTTCCTCATAGTTTTGGAATGTTAAGTCAACGTCAGGTATGTTGAAATCATCTCGACAAACAAGTTCTTCACATATTCCCAGGTCTTGAATATTTTGCGGCCATAACTGCAAACATTAACAAAACAAAATTTCCACTTTTGACTAGAAGTAAAACAGTTAACCCAATGTTCGATACTAAACAATTAAATATAAAGTCGACGTATCAAATTTCATTGAACTGAATGTTAATGCAGTCACCAAAACAAAGTTTAAATAAATGTCTGCTGGCTAAACTAGCATCAACATGAAGTTTTCTGTTTGATTAATGTGCAAGGAAAATGCTCCAGACTATTGAAGTCAATGTCAGGTATGTTGAAATCATCTCGACAAACAAGGCTTAGAGTATGTAATAGGGGACTGAGGGATTGATCAAAATAACGGTTTAGTCAGAATGAGTCCTTAATTTCTGGGATATCTTACCACTAGCCAGAGTATGAGTTTATTTTTATTCTTGATTAGGATTACTTGACGCTTAAGGCAGTTCCTTTTATTATCAAAATTGGAAGGATTGTTTGAGCTTATTATTGACATTTTAATATCAAATACTGAATTCTGAGTGTTTTTAAGATTATTAGTTGGTTATGTTCCTATTCAGTTGTGGCTCACAACAGTGGATAGATAAGTATCTGACCTGGTTACTTTGTAGTGAACTTTTAGAAGTCCAAAATAACTCTCCATGCAAGGGAAGGTCCATAACTGAAGATGAAGACAAGTTATCAAGTTGAGAAAATGCAGAAGAGAAAGTTTCGAGGTTCAGCTCCCCGATAGAATTGTCTTCTCCCAGAAGATTAGTCGCAAAATACTGGGATTTTTGTGCTTGCTGATTTAATTTTTCATCCACTTGTAGCCCATTTATCTTTGTAGAATGATCCCTCTCCTCTATTAGCCGAAACCTTTTTAAATCAACAATCTGCTGCAGAATAGTTTGCCGCTCTTGATCACTGTACAATATCTGTCACAACTCACAAGTAATCAAACACTAAGATGTATCATGAACCTGTCTCTTAAAAAATGGAAAAAGGAAAACCTTGTGGTTTTGATAGTTAATATGGCATTTATGTTCAAATTGTACAATTTCTGATTTTGATTTACTTCGTACTTTAACTAACTCTTAAGAAGTGAATTTCAAATTACACCTTCCTCTAATTGTTATGAATTCTTTCGTTAAGAATACATTAATGATTTCTTCAATTTTCCCAAGATTTTGGATGAAGATAATGTGGAGCCGTGGAGGCTCACATTTTAGGAGGAGAATGTTGAAATCCAATGATGTGTAATCAGCATAAAAGTGTATATCATTTTCTAACTCTTGAATATTAAGCACTCTTCTACTGATTTACATACATCCTCACAAGATTCATCACTTCTTCAATCATTTCTTTATCCAATGATGTGGAGGCTCACATTTTAGAAGGAGAATGTTGAAATCCAATGCTGTGTGATCAGCATAAAAGTGTATATCACTTTCCAACTCTTGAATAATAAGCACTCTTCATTAGTACCAATGGTATATGAGAAGTGAAATAGCTATCACTGTAAATTTTCAGACTTAAATAGAAAATTTATGGATTTCATCATCTAGAAAATTTGCATACCTGGCCTAGTTGACTGCTGGATCCCTTATCATGTTTGTCACCAGATGTCGTTGAAGCGACTGAATTTCGAAAGTGACGCTTGATCACATTTACATCTGTAGAAACACTAGAAATAGATGCAAAATGATCCTTCTGATCGACACTGTTTTCAATCTCCTTAAATTCAAATCCCCATAGTGTTGCAAATTCTTTGGCAGAAGGGCAACCGATGAAAGATTTGACAGATCGTTTGCGATGTGGTGAAGAACCATCATGTAGCTTTTGATCACAGTCTCTACAAATTAACATTTTGTGATCCAAGCACTGAACATACGCAAGATCACAACAGCACGAGTTACACACAAGGGTCCGGAGGTGCCGGCCGGACAATTCATTTGCCCAATGGACCTTTGCATCACAGGATAGACAAAGGTATGCTGCATCAGCGTTACAGTAAACAAGTGGCCTCAATGCTGTGCAGAATTCACAAATTTTCTCCATTTCCTTTAGTTGTAAACTTCAAACATTAAAAAAAGATCTTAAATTATAAAAGCTCACATTGTAGAGGCCATTTGCATCAGGAGAAAACTCATCTTACATATGAAGTTGTCCTGTGTAGATTTATATAAATTAAAAAAAAAAAAAAAAAAAAAAAAAAAAAAAAAAAAAAAAAAAAAAAATAAAAGCAGAAAAAAAACAAAAAAATAAAAAAAAAAAAAAATAAAAAAATAAAAACGAAAAATAAAAAATAAGAAAACTTAAAAACTAATAAAAAAAAAGTAAAATAAAGGTAAAAATAAAATTGTCCCTTCAGAACCAAAATG
>Ga0099826_10003821_pt1 | contig 10369 bp, 4 predicted proteins | sample Mtrugardesep15_FD_76830 | JGI IMG/M metagenome (GOLD analysis project Ga0099826, IMG submission 76830) | Root nodule microbial communities of legume samples collected from California, USA - M. trunc garden sep15 | ecosystem: Host-associated > Plants > Roots > Nodule | place: USA: California...
ATATTTATCAGTGTTGTACTAATTAACCTCACTCATCTTTATTTAGCTGTTGTCGTTATCTTAGTGTTTCCTTCTTCATTGATTTGCTTTTGCATAAAATATGATCAATGACAAAGCAAAAGGCAGTTCATATCTTTTGTCTTTTTTTCATGCATGGAATCACACGCGATTCACGTTATTCTCGTAAATCTACACGATATGTGAAGATCGTTAATTATTTAGTGATTCTTATAGATTGCTAAAGATCTCATAGTACTTTATTGGTCAAAAAAGAAAAACTAAGTTTACATCTGTCATAAACTTCACAAACTATTCATTTGTTTTTAATTCATTCAAGTGTCTTGCTAATAAATACTCTAAAAACATTGTTTAAGAAATATACAAAAGAAAATTATGTCTTAAAAATACAAGTCAAACACTTTTTAAAATCATAATCATACAATTTTCAATGCAAAAATTGCTACGTCTAGACCCTTAAACAATGTCCTTACGATATTTGTTAACATTTTCCTTCATTCAATCATGTAGCACCACATCATCAAATGTACTATGTAAAATTTTTGTATAATAATCGTGTATACATATGATACTCATAAAGAAAATATTGAAATAATAACTAAAAACAAACTATGATGTATCTAACAAATTTTCAATACAACCATATTAAAAGTAGTCCTTGATAGTTATTTTGGCAAAGGCGTTAGAGTATGTAGAAGTGAGATCAAAATGTCGAATTTTCAATATATTTTTTTTTGATGGTGATTCTCCACTTATTTAGATTAACGTATGAATTTCTAACTATTAAATTATTTAACAAAGAAAACAACATTTATTTAGATTAACGTATGAATTTCTAACTATTAAATTATTTAACAAAGAAAACAACATTCTCATGCATTTTTTTAGAGCAGTAATCACATGCATGTCAAGGTGCCATTTTAAATTGCATAAATATGGGGCCATGAAATCAAATGCAAGAAAACTATTGCTATTCAAAAAAAAAAATGCAAGAAAACTATCATCATTATTGTACACACGAGGAGATCGACAAGCCAAAATCTCGTGTGCAATATTCTACGGTATCTTTAATTAAGGAATAATAGTCATTTTGATCTATGAATATGTAAGAAGTAGTCACGATAATTTTTTAATTTAATTCAATTGTTAATTTTATAAAAAATATATATAAATTCGATCGGTTACCTTAATCGCTATCAATTTTTTCCAAATAGGGCCTATATGTGTGCATTCACACTCATCATAGAGAATGTATTAGTAGCAGTACTGTATTACTACTTGGTAGTATTAGGCAACTGATTACCTAGGTCTCTCTTGATTTCACACATTGCCTGGCAAGTGGCAACCAAGATTCATAGTACACGGCTAAGTAATATTACTAATTTATTTATTTATTTATTATATGGTCAACAAATTAATCCCCCACATATTCTTTACGGCTGCCATGCACACGAATGAATGAACATGATATGATATGAGATGAGACCCAATCTATTTGCCGTCAAGAGAGCGATTAATATTAATTAACTAATCATTTATTAATTAATCCAATCGCTATTAACCAAACTCATGTCAAATTTTCCCTTCATATCCATTTCTCTCACATCACCCCTATATATACATATATCAAATTAAACCTCCTCACAACTTCAAAAATCTCTAATTAACAAACTTTTTTTTATCATTCTTCTACGTTCTAAGAGACATCAAAAGAATATATTTCATAGAAAAATAATCTACTTTTTAATTGTATATATATTTGAAAGTAATTATTGTTGTGTGTAATCAAGAAAATGGGAAACTGTTGCAAACCTTCATCTTCAATGGAGTGGGTTGGAGAGGACTGGGAATCTTTGAGGTCTAAACCTGAATCGAGGAAGACAAAGCCATATCCATCATCAAGCAAGGTGTTTGATGAAGCTAGTCTTGATCATCATCGGAAGGAGAATGATGTATTAGGAAAGCTCAGAGCTTCTTGTGATGCAAATGGGAAGGTGACGTTGAAGATTTCAAAGAGCGAACTCGCTGAATTATTGGGAGCGATACAACAGAATAATAGCAATAGTAATCAACAGCCGCAGCAGCAGATGAAGAAGAAAAAGGAATTAGCTTCTGCAGAAGAAGTTCTGTTTAGGTTAATGAAAGTCAAAGACCATGAAATTGCAAACAACAAGCATCACTGCAGTCACTGGAAACCGGTGTTAGAGACTATTCCTGAATGAATGTTAATTAACTTCTAAGGTTATTAGTTTAGTTGTTTAGTGTGTGTCTGATGAGAATTCAAACTTACAACCATGCACATTTTGTTAATAGTTTTTTTACATTTTAATTTAGTATATGGCAATGCACATTTTGGTGCCTTCTGTAATCTCCTCTTTAATTAAATGAGTGAAAATACACTGGTACCTGAAAAAATAAATATGAGACCAATTTGGTTATGAAAAAAATAAAAGCAATTGTTATGTAATGTTTGCTTTTGCATATAGGGTGCAGTTGTTTTTGCCTTGTTTTTGGTGATTGAGTATGTTGATTGCGTGTTTCTATTCTTGATTGGTTTTTCTCTTTGCGGTAATTTTCTATTAGTGTTCAACTCAATGGATGAAATTATTCTTACCTGAGCCATGTGACCAAAAAAAGTGGAACCTCCACTAACCCTAAAGATAAAAAAAGATCGCTGAAATATGAGAAGGGCTTGAAAACACGAGATGTTAGTAATTTCAAGATCCTTACTTGGATCAATAATTACGTTAGCAATGCCACTTGAAAATATTATATTACTTAAGATGTTTAGGATAATTTGAAACGTTTGTACATTCTTACTAATTTTGCAAAACAATATCAGTTGCAGATTGATATTCTTGCTCTTCTAAGCATAATAATACGATCATAATTTTGTTCCACCATGTCTAGTTTGTGGAAATCAACTGGTACTACTTAATCTGCTGAATTGCAAGCCCTCGAATAGGTTTAAAAGATTTTTATGATTTTTTTTTTTTAATAGACTTGATTTACTTGACAAAAACTAATTTCCTTCAATTCGCTTCCTACAAAGAAGTATAGAATGTGTGTAAATATGTTAAAATTTGACACCAAATATGAATGGATTGAGACTCATCCGGCTTAGAAGTTTTTACTTTGGTGAACGTTATTTTATTCTCTTCATATTGTGTTATCGTACTGATTATACTAATCTTGCGCTCATCTTTGTCATTGATGACCAACGCAAAAGGAACAAATATTGTATAAAAATTAGAAGCTAATATAATTGGAAAATAATTGTAGTATACAAATAAGATACCTATCGTTTGACATTAAATATTACCAAGAAAAATAAATAAACTACTTCAAATGTATGTTTTTTATTGGTTAAGAAGATTGATAGAGGCACATTTATATATAATTGAATAGCGTTTTGTCCAGAGTGGTAGAGAAAATGAATAAGAATGTGTGTCTCAGACGTTGGTTTTGTTTTGTTGTGGATGAGATGATAATGGATTTATTTAAGTTTAACTAAAGATGTTTAACCAAAGATTATGACTTTAAATTTATTCATGGAAATGCAGCATTGTTAAATCTCTTGATAAATAGATTTGTCATTAATTACGGTCTTATCTAACTTAAAATATTACTATATGCAATTATTACGGTCTTACCCAACTTGAAATATTAGTCTATGCAATTATGCAAGGAGAATATTTTATTTATATCAACAAAGACTTTGGTATTGTTGTAGATTTTGTGCATATAACTATATATGCATTATTTAAAGACAATTTCTACTATAAACTCAAAAATTCGAGAGTAGCGGTACACAGTCTTTCGATTAATAGTTAGTTGAGTTGTTTTTTGAAGAAAAAAAAATTATTTGGTTTCATACGTGTAGCTCAAATGATAGCTACCATAAACATTATTTACAAGAATCGAGGTTCGAACCTCTGATTATTTCTTCATATTTAAAATATATAAATAGCCACAAATTACTTAATAGAAAAATCATAGTTTTTGAACGAATTTTAAGTGTTAAAAGACTTGGACAACTATTTACAAATATATAAAAGAAATTACTGTTGACAATATCACAAAAGAAAAAGGAAATAGAAAGGCCTTGAATAAAACAAGATGTAGGATGGAAGTGTAGAACACTATTAATTTTTTGGCTAATTAAGTAAATGGTCCCATAGATATTCATAATATTCTTTTTTGAAATAAGATATTCATAATTTTTTCTAGCCCTTACAAAATAAAATCATATTTTTTAGTCTTTGTGATATTTTTCTTTAGCATTTTAAGGGTAAAAATGTTGACAGAAATTTTTTATAGGACCCAAAAGTCTTGATAGAACATTTTAAAAAGACTAAAAATACTGACGGAAAATTTCACAGGAATTAAAAAGTGCGATTTTATTTTACATGAACTAAAAATGAAATTATATAGGTATCACTTACCTAATTAACCCTTAAAAAAAATTATACATAGGAAACCAAAAATATATATATTGCATGGTTGTGATGCTTGGGGTCAACTATGTGGGATAACAAAATGCAATTTATTTGGTAAGACTCTTCATCCATATTCAAAAGGTGTGGTTCAAGTGATGAAAGAATTACATAGAAAACACTATTGATCCCCTCAATAAAATGAAGCAAAGAAGTATAATTTCCAATTTAATAACATTTTTTGCATCATCACCTATTTGAGGAACATGAAGTTGTTTCAAACCGCCGTAAATTGTGTTCATCAAAGAATATTGTTCATACAAGAAATCAATACAGTACTGCGAATTAAACTATCCAGATACTTTAATTCCATACATGAGCACGTAGATTTGCATATTAATCCACGTTTTATACGCTTTGAGAAAAATGTGGGAAACATCTTCATGGATCAATTCATAATAAACAACAAAAAAGCGTTAAAAGAATGAAACTATGTGTTGTACTAACCAGACACGTCTTTCTTTAGCTGTTTGTCTTTATCTTAACTTTCCATTCTTCATTGTTTTGCTTTGCTTTTGTTCCGACAGAAACATAACTTATGACGGAAAAAGGTAGTTCGTCTTTTGTCCTTTTTCCGTGGAAATAGCGTCTGATTTACATTATTTTCATAAATCTAAACGCTCTGTGATGATCCTTAATTATTATTTTGTAATTCTTATAGCAAACTTGCTAAAGATTTTTTGTTTTATGTTCATACCGACAACATGCATATGATTATTTATTTATTAAAATGCCACACATGTGAATTATCATCAATTAATATACCATGTTACTTGAGTTGGATATTGAGTCCTCGTTTGGAATCAGAGAAGATCTCAATATTCAGAGGCAAATAAGATATAAATGCGAAAATTAAACCTACGTTTTTATATGGGTTTATCTAATCTAACATGATCCACTAAAAGGTTTGCTTTTGTTGTCAAACATCAGTACTTGCTAACAAACTCTTATGACACTTGATAATAAATTTAAATTGAAAATTTTATTTTAAGATTTGTATATTTAACACATTAAAACATTAAAAAATATTTTTTTTATATGAAAGTTATCAATTGTTTTCACTTTGAAATCTTTAACAAAAGCTCTTAAACACTTATTAGCAAGACCCAAACATTATCATTAATCTTATAGTTAATTAGCTAATGACGTAATGCATGATACAATTTTTCAATACAAGATTTAAAACGTTATCACATGTCAGGATGGAGCCATGTTAATTTGCACATCCTTATCAATTACTAATACTATATCATGTAATTCAAGAGAGAACGAGAAAAAGAACACCAATGTGATTAAACTAACATACACTTACAAATATTGGATTGGCCTTAGCAGAATTAAACTCGAATCCTATAAAACCAAGGTTTTGGTTCGAGTTAACATAGTTGGAATGGACATCCCGTCAAAAGTGATATGTCAGGTTTTTCAATAGACATTAATCATTTTCAATAGAAACTTTGCACTAATATTATGCCAAAAAGAATAATAATTCAAGGCAAAGGACAAGCCAAGTACCCCAAATTAAATTTAATATTCTTTTAATTAATCAATATATGATTTTGTGGCGTTCACATTCACCTGGGTGTGGGGACTAGTACTTTGTACTTAGTAGTACTTGGTAGTATTAGCCAGTCCTAAAGGTGCTACTAATCAGTAGTTACCTCTCTCTCTCTTGCTTCATTTCACACATTGGCTACAAAGATATTACACGGCTAAGCTATTGTACTATATGGTCAACAAATTAAGCTCACCCCACACACACCCTTTACGGCTAAGTTAAATTTTCCCTTCATCTCTATAAATACATATATCAAATTAAATGTCCACCACATCAAACTCTCATAAACACACTTTGATCATATATTCAAATAAGAGTAAAATAATACTACATAACATCTAAGACTAAGAGAGTACACTCGAAGTATTTTCAAACTAATTAATTCTTCAGTGTAATCAAGAAAATGGGAAACTGTTGCAAGGCAGCATCTTCAATGGAGTTTGGTGGAGAAGACTGGGGATCTTTGAAGTCATCTACGAAGCCAAAGGCATGTCGTTCATCATCAAGTAAGGTGTTTGATGAAGCTCAGCTTGATCATCCTCAGAAAGAGAATGATCTATTAGAAAGGCTTAGAGCTTCTGGAGATGCAAGTGGGAAGGTAACATTAAAGATTTCAAAGTTCGAGCTGGCTGAATTATTGCGAGCTATACAGAATAGCAGTAATAATCAACAGCCACAAAAGCAGATGAAGACGACGAATGAATTAGGTTCTGCAGAACAAGTTCTTTATCGGTTGATAAAAGCGAGAGACCATGAAATTGCAAACAAGCATGATCACTGGAAACCGATGTTAGAGACTATTCCTGAATGTTGTTAATTACTGAACTGGTGCTAGCTAGCTGAAGGGTCGATTGAGCATTTCTTTTTTTCTCAACTTTTTCATATATTCATATATATATATATATGTAGAGGTTGGTTGTTTAGGTGATCGTGTGTATGATCTTTTTCGTTTGTAAAATTGATCGAGCTGCTGCTCCATTGATTCAGTACGTAGTTTTAGTTAAGAAATAAGAACCAAACCATATTGATGATCGAAAAAAAGAGACCATATCTAATAAGATGTTTCGTGTAGTACTCTACATCTATTCATGAATCACGACGAGAAATATTTATATTTATATCTTATAAATCATATCTTGTTGCATAGACAATGTTACTAAAAAAATATATATGGAGGACAACATTCGTTTTTTATTTTTTATTTTTTCAATTGCCACGTACATTCATTAGAGTGAAAGTGGTCGTGAAGAATATGCAAGATTGAGAGGTAAGCTAGTATTAAAAACTGATAGTGTTACTTCGTCTTAAATTCTCTGTCTGTTTAACAAGATTCATTTTTTAGTTTATAGCTTATTTCTTAAAAGTTTATTTGACTAAAATAGACTTTTTGATGATAGTGTTACTTTCTCATAAGCATATAACTTATTTTTATTATAGTGTTTTTTTACAAGTTAATTCAGATAGTTTATCGTTTATCATTATTTATTTCAATTTTACACATGTAATCTTAGTTAAAAAAAATAAATATTAATTAAATATATCATTTATATATCATTTCATATTTATAAACCAGTTTAATTGTTAATTTTATCAACAACTATAAATTCAATCCATTAGTTTATCTGTTATGAGCTATACGTTAACTTATCAGTTATTCAATATAAATTTATCAGCTATAATCTAGCTTTTGAGTTATATATGCTATTTTTTTTACCAATCAGAATTACATGAAAGTTGCCCCACGGTTGAACCAAAACCCATAAGCAAAGGAAAACAAGACGTGGTACATAAATAATCAAAAAAAATGAGTACATAAACAATCTATATATTGTTCTAAACATGCAAGAACAATCCTTAATTTTTCACAGTTTGGAAAAATTAAGCAGAGAAAAACCTCAACTTAATCCACCAAAAATGACAAGATAAACGTCACTTGTTACAAAATAGTTTTTCAACAATAAGACTTCAATATCAGGTAAGATTTTTTTATAATAATGATGTCATACCTTTGAAAAAAATGTCTATTTCCATTCTTATGTCATACTCACACATTAGTAGCTCGAATCAGTCTTGCTCTATTGATTGCAATAAGACCAATCTGTAACAAACTAAACTTTCTTCATATATCATCAAAATCATAGCAACAGGCTTAATTTAAAATAGGGGATAATGTTGCCTAGTCTCTGTCAAAACTTATGGCAGAATGTAATATCATCTCTTGACATTCGTAATTAACAAAATAAAAATAAAAGATATGCTCATTTTAATATATATTATCTATCTCAGGCAATAATTTTACGGCATACATTTATAAAGTCATGTCATTTCCATTGACTACAAAACTGGTTTATTTTGGACTATGGATTCTCTGCAATAAAATAAGTGCAGTCACTATAGTCGTCAAAATTGGAGTCAGAGATAAAGATCGGATCAGATTCCAAGTCTCCAAGTCCGTAATAAGGTTTAGATGGAAATTTTCCGATCTTCATCCAACGACTCTAAATTTTCAAGTGCCTGCTCTAATTTGGTTTTCAGAAGACAGTGTGTAACTATATCCGGTAAGATTTTACTCGCACCTAGTGTCATACTCGCACCTTAGAAAGGTCGAATCGATCTTAATCTATAACAAGCAACAAACAAGATCAAGCACTAACAAATTATACTTGTTAATATATCAAGAGCTGTGTAACAGGCATAAATTAATACATGCGGATAGTGATGCCTAGTCTCTGTCCAAACTTATGGCAGATTGTATTACCATCTAATCTATTGACATTAATATTTAACAAAGCCATGAATAGCATGCACATTTGTATTAGTATATATTTTATATCTCAGTCAATAATTCAAAGAGTATGTTTTTCCCCCAATGGCAAGTATTCTGACATCATGGTTAACTGGGTAAAGATGGATTACAGTCAGGGCCAACACAGATGAAAGCGACAACAATCGGATAACATAAACAATATCGAACAACGACAATAAATTTGCTTAGTGCCAATAAATATTGGTATCCTATGATAACTCAAAAGATATGTATCTCAAAACCTCACTGGCTGCACATATAATTCTGACATTCCTCCACATTGACTTTAGCTTTTTCTTGATTATAAAAAGGGAACTGAAAAGTTCAAGCAATAATAATTCAACATAATCAACCATCATATTCCTAATTGTATTTTTGTCAAAAAATATTCTTGATTGTAGCAGTAACTCCCTCTACATATAACCTATGAAAGGAGTTGAATCGATTATGGTTAGATTTCACCATGCAATGTGCAGAGAGATGTATATGCTGAATAATATAGTGTTTATCCTACCAATATTGAAAAGAAAACTCCTTTTATTCATTAACTGAAACAACAAAATGTAGAGCAAATTACAATGTTATTAAAAGAGAAAATTAAGAAGACCGGAAACTATAACTACTAATGTCAACTCAATTCTAATAACCATTCCAAAAAGAAAAAACTGAATTCCAATAACATGTCAAATCAAATGACTACTAGACTACCAACATTAAATTCGTTTTAGTGGAACTGGACTCGTATCCTTTAAGGAAAACCTCGTGTTCAAGACTTGTGGCTGGAAGGGGAGACCTCACTAAAGGTGAACAACCAGGCCTTTCGGCGGAGATTAGTCATTTGCAAAGTAGGTGTATACTTTACTTGTTTATTTTGGACATGGATTTGCTACAATAAAATAAGTGCAGTCACTATAGTCTGTAAAATTGGAGCCAACAGATAAAGTTCGGATCAGATTCCAACTTCGTAATGAGGTTGAAATGTAAATTGTCGGATCCTCATCCAACAACTCCAATTTGTTGCAATGAAAATTATAAAGAGCCTGCTCCAATTTGGTTTTCAGAAGGCCCCGCATCAACTAAAGATTCAGTAGGATGATTGAAATCCACCTTATTAGCATCACCAAGAGAGCTACAGTTTTGAGGATCACTCTTGTCCATGAAGTTGCATCCTTCAGATGAAAGCTTGTTGCCATAAGGATCGGACTGACCAACCTGTTCAGATTGCATGGATTCAGTTTGTCTAGTCTCAACTACTTGATGTGGTACCATTTCAAGAATATTAGCAATGCCAGTACTTGGTTTTCCATTTGAGTTTGGGGTATTATAAACACTGCTCAAAGTATCAATAGAAACAAGAGTATTCTTTGCATCTTCTTGTACATTAGTTTCTGGTAAGTTCTGCTTCTCCACAAAGTTTTCAGCAGGTTTACTAATCTGTTCAGATGGCATAGATTCAGGTTCAGCAGATACAGTAACCAAGTTGAGTTCAAT
>Ga0099826_10003822_pt1 | contig 10367 bp, 10 predicted proteins | sample Mtrugardesep15_FD_76830 | JGI IMG/M metagenome (GOLD analysis project Ga0099826, IMG submission 76830) | Root nodule microbial communities of legume samples collected from California, USA - M. trunc garden sep15 | ecosystem: Host-associated > Plants > Roots > Nodule | place: USA: California...
CTCCCAATAAATCAAGATGGAATTTTACTTTTAGTCTTCGAGTTTAGGTATTTGGCTATGTACACTGAATAGTCTTTGTCTTTGCTTAACCATTTTGATTCTGTTTCTAATTATTTGCATCATTGATGAAATCTGTTGGATTTTCAAAACTTTGTACTAACACTTTTTCTCTGTTCAATGAAATTAATGATTTTAGTCTTGAGTTTGTCACCTATATCTACACCCTTTCTTCTATTGTGAATTCAAAAAACAAACATATCGTTTTAGGTGAGCTTTTTGGCAGATCAATTTTGTAAGTGGTCTACTATGTACCGATACCTAAAGTTATTAGAAATTTCAACGACGGTCAGTGATACTATTCATAAATAAAACTCATGACATTTGTTATATGTATGGCTAAGACGGTGATTTGATTGGATGTTGGTTTTAATCAAATTGATATCAATCAAGTCATTATTTCAATCGTAAAAATAAAGAGGACCATACTATCAAGAGAGTATGTCTTTCGTGGTTGGTGTTTTAATTATTTTTTAAGTACTATTCAACGGTGGATCACCTATGAAGGTGGTCAATAGTATAATTTCCGATAATTTTATACCGTTGGGAAAGAAAAAAAAATCCTTTTAAGCAGATTGTGGAGTTCATTATAATACTTTTTCTATGTATAATTTTTTATATAGTTAATTTTATAAGTAAGAGTGTATATCAATTAGTTTTGTTGATGACTAATATTCATTGGAGAACGTGATTGACAATTTTTTGTGGGTTCCCCGTCTTAACCATATATTTCTCATTCGCAAGGCTCAAATCTGAAACTCTACCTAAGGGATCCGAGTTCTTTCGATTCAAAATAATGAAATGTTGGTTTTCTATGTATAATTTACAAGGGAATAATAATATTTGTTTACATTTTTTTAGTTTTCATGTAGAAGAATTTTTCAGTGAATATAGGTAAAGTTGTGCCTGAAATTGTAAATTTGATCAGTCATTCAATTTTCTGAATTGGCAAAACTGTCTATTAATGTTGATATGTAATTGATTAAAGTTGAAATATTATGCTGTGTACCAGGGTGAGAAAAAAAAAGTGTGTTTTTAAATCAAGTGTTTAGAGGGATATGATCCTTACAAATGTTACATGAATACCATAATATATCAACACTAAGAAAATGCCTTTTGTTGTCACAAGCCAAAAAGGAAAATTGTACATCATTTTAAAAAAAGAGAGAAATTATTATTAAATAAAGTAACACTAATGATCATTTTACAACCATCTCTGATGAAATTTGAACTCCTTCTCTTGAGTTCAGGTCAAACTCTTATCACTGAGTTGACACCTCATGAAAGTATACAATATTTAATTGTCGTAGGAAAATCGAATTTGAGTTTGCAGGGGTAGGTTTCAGTTTCTTGTTCTACATTGCTAAGACCTTATGATTTTTAGATACAAAATAATACAAGCAATTTCAAATTAAAGAAAAAGAAGATCCCTTTACAAATTTCTCAGTAATATCCAAACCTCAAAACTCTCAGACTGACTTGCTTTGTAGAATGATTTCACACACATACTCACTAAGTTCTAACCTTGTGTGATCCCTGCACGGCAGTCTTAAAATTCAGACGAACTCACCTTTACGCCGGGAGAATGAAAAGGAGCATCACATTGTTTACAGATCAACATCTCGGCCGTGCCGGTCGCGTCCATTGCTTTCCATGAATCCTGAATGCATGCTTCTTCTCCTTCTACTATGATGTTTCATCCTTGTTCCTCGTCTTCTATGACCCGAACACACGATAAAAATGACGACCAAAAAACCGAATCCAGAAAACGCCCATAAGAATACCACCCAAAACCTGAAAGAACTCGGTATCTCATCTTTTTGAACACTTGGCAATTCCTCTTTCTGAACACTTGCCAATTCCTCTGAATGGTTTGTCGCGACACGATTGGTTACTGAATCAATACTTGCATCGTCGTTACCGATTTCCCTTGAAGTTCCACTTTCTTCGGTTTTCTCATCCCCTTTTGATATCAATATGGAATCAGCACTAGGACACTTTTTCTTGTGATGCAGTTCAAGTGCTTCATTTAGGGTTTTTCCACATTCTATGCTGAGCATGTCTCGCTGTAAATTCTCCTTATTACCTTGATCAAGAGTGGAGGGATCCGGTGGGTCTGGGAACTTAGCCCAACATTTGTTAACTACATCAACCTCCCGCCAGTCTGCTTTGTCGAAGCTCCAATTCCCAACGCTGAATCGCAATCCATAATGAAAAACTCTATATTTGATGTTCTGTTCAGGAACATATCCCGGGTATATCAATATCTCATTGCTTATTGTATGCTTCAGTTTCAACTGCATCAAATCAATAACATCATCACTGGTTATAGAACGAAAAAATTTCATGTAGCATACCAGTTTGTGGTAACACACCATGAAAGAGAAAGACAAAGGAAGTAACTACAGCAATATTTGATGCATGAACATTGCAAAGTTCTTCGCTTAACTGTGCAGAAGTACTATTTAATGATAAAAAAATAAGGGTAAAAATTGTTGAATTCCTAATACTAGGTTCTGATGCTCTAATACTATGCTAAGTATCAACAATACCTAAAAGCTATTGCTCCTCGGAGATCTTCTCTGGACACAGACTCAGCAAATCTAAAGTGCCAGTCATAGCCTCTAAAACAAACACCCCATTAGCCTCTCAAGTAAGTAGCGCTGGTTGCATGAGATATTTTCACAGGAGCCATAGCCTAACAGGCAAGCAAAGGACGTAAACCACCAGCTATAACAGGTTGAATTTAACAAGGAAAATTCCACTAAATGTCTTTGCCAACCTCAAGGCTTGCGAATATCCTCACATAAACTGCCAAGCAAGGATAGTTTTGGTGAAATGACTGGTATCAACTGAAACACAGGCAAACCAACCGGTAGTATTACCGGCATTGCAATATGAAGGAACATTCCGCGTCCGTAACATGATATCGTGACTAGAAGGAATGGTAGTATTGCCAAAACCAGTTAGATAATGTGCAATCAACGGTGGAACCTTTAAGTGCAATGATTTAACCTGATTACCTGATGCATGAAAGATAACTCAGAATCGGTGACCATTAATCCTTTCTTAATATGGAGATAGAAGAACCTCCAGAAACAAGCCACTTCACAATAATACCCGAAGGCACATTCAGGTAATCACATGGAATAGCCAGCACAGTAGGACGTTAAGGTGGAGTAGCAGACAGAGATAATGTCGGTTAACGCTTCACAACCCGGATGAAGATAATGAACACCTGGGCAGGGTCGCAACGTTAAGGCTATGACCCCTGTGAAAATCTCTCACACGACCAGCGCTACTTGAAGCTCTCTATTTAATTATTCCAATTTATGATTATGATCATTTTGTTACTCTTTTCCCTCCACACATCAGTCAATTGAGCACATTTAAAACAAACAAATGAACTGAACTCATTGCTTAATTTTCTATATAGCAAATATCTAACCAGCGCAATTTTTTATACAGAGAACTTCTACCTGGTAAGACAGAATTCAAATACACAGTGATAAACATATTAGGGTATGTTTGGATTGAGGATTTTGAATAGAGAGGGAGGAGAGGGCTTATTTTTCTTTTCTAAATTAAGGAAGCTATAAAATGTTTCTAAATCTTAAGGAGCAAGGTCTCAAACTGAAAAGATTATATCTCTAACATTATGACATTGACAATCATATGAACAAGTGTGTCAAGTATGCATGAAGATATGAATGTAACAACAAAATACCTCAGCCGCACCAAATGAGTAACCATACATCTCACTGATCCACCCTGATTCATATATGTCTCCTGTTATATTTCTTGCATAATGAGCTCTATCAGCTCGAACCTCCTCCGTTTTATGCAACCATAGCATAGCGAATTTCCGGAGATCATCTATATGCATAATGATTACACCACCAACTTTGTCGCAAGCCTCAGGATGGCTAGTGTGTAATTTTGCAAGTTCATTGTCACAACCAATAAGGTAGCTGGCATGCAAAAATTATGAAAATACAGATCAGTTATCCAGTTAAAAATGAACGATAAAACAACGTCAAAATAGAGACCTGTATGTTTGCAACCATAAAAAATGCAGTCAACAACACTGCATTTAAATCAGTGTTGTCAATTGCGGATAGCGTAATATAGTAGTTTGTTCAAATTATGCTACACAACAATGCTATGGAGTCGCTATAGTCGATATTTAACAACATTTTATACTAAGTAGAGATTTGTTCATATTCCGCCACATTATAAGGTTACGGCAACACTATAGCCATTATTTAACAACACTGGTTTAAATTAACATTAACAGGCCTCATGAACATCAACCCAAGTCAGTAGGCTTACTCGTAAGGAGTTGAAACAGGATGTCCACGAGAAGCTTTGAATTCCCACGGTGTGATTGGTCCTCTCATGATCATATCAGCGTCAAGAATCACTATGTATTCAGCATCAACATTTACATGATTAAGCCAATGAAGAACTGCAGCTGGTTTATTAATTGCTGGATACCTAAAATGAAAACAGAAGAAGTATCAATTTTTTTAACATATTAGTCTAAATGGCTAAATTATTCAGCTACATAAACAGAAGAACTTTTCATGAGAAATTATTATACAATTTCCCACCCCGGGAAGCACAAACTAACATGGGAAATAGTACAATTTAACATAGTAATTAATCATGAGAATTAACTTATCAAGTTAGATTTTTTCCAAAATTAGCTTTAGATATCTACAAAAGAATAATGATGCTACAAAATTTAAGGTCTGTTTGTTACAGATTAAAAAAAAATGATTTAGAGGTCTTAATGAAAACCAGAAACTTTTATGTTTTTGTTTACCATAATGAAAATCATTTTCTTAAGAAAAAGTCATCTATCAAAAATGATTTTTAAGAGAAGCTATTCAGAAAAGCTTCATATTTTAAGCACTTTTTAGATTACTTTTTTTCTTTCTTTCAGATTCTTATTCTTTGAAAAGGGGTAACAAACAAATGAAAAACTCTGATTTTTTTAGGAAAAACTTTAACAGACAGGCCCTAGTCCTTTGCTTGTTCCATGATTGATTTCGTGACTGCATGTTGACACATTTGTCCCAATCACGGTAAACATCCTTGCACAAATGACGAGCAACAAAAATGAAAAAGCTTAAATCACGCTAATGAAAATTGAAATACTCCAACTTAGAAAAATAATTACCAATCTCCTGTTAATGGATGTCGACTCATCGAGGGAACATAATGTGTAGGAGCCAGATCTTGGCCTTTATACTTCCTTAAATCCTCGTCATTGCAGCTCAGTAACCTTGTAATATTTCCAGGCTGTCCACTCAAATGAAAACTGTGCATAAGTCCTACAGTTTGCCAATCAAAGTATGGCGTGCATTCCGTGGAGAAAACTGTATGGATTTTGGGATGTGGCTTTCCATCATCATGTTCAACGTGTGTTTCAACAACTTCTTCATCCATCATTTTTAAGGTAGCAGGATTCACATATTTTGGCTTAGTTAGTTCGGCAAACGATTTGCTTTTTAAAAAGCTCAAGTATTTTGACCATGCTGGCTTAGGGCAACCATTCACACCGTGCTGTAATAGAAGACCTTCATTTATAATGTTTATGCACTCTATGCTAATAAATAGTCCTCGCCTTCGGTTAGCATCAAGTTCCAACTGTAATACCTGCAATAAAATGATTTCCAACATCAGCAAAACTTAGAAAATCCTGATGCCATATTTCTGTGCATATATAGACCAAAAAATGGAGATATTTTTATAAAACAACACACGAGTTTCGTGCTACAAGTATAGTTGGCGTACAAACCTCTTTGGGATAAGGAGGTTCTGGAAAGAGCTTGTTGCATTCATAAACAATTCCATCATCATGGTGAGCGAGTTTATTAAATGACCAGTTCCCTACACTAAATGGCAGCCCGTAGTGAAGAAGAACCGGTTCAATTCCCTCACGAGGGACATAACCTGGGTAGAGCATCAGGTTATCATTGATCTTGTGCCGAAGTCCTATCTGTGAACAAGAGAGGAAACAAAAAGGGACGGCAGAAAGAAGAAGAAAACAAACAACAATTAGCAAAAGCTGAATAGTTAATCACAATATGAATGTGCTAATTTAAGGTATTTTACTCACTTCTGCAGCGCCAAAAGAATATCCATACATCTCACTGATCCATCCTTTCCCATAGATGTCTCCAGTTATGTTTGTCGCCCAGTGTTCCTTATCTTCCCGTACTTCTTCTGTTTTAGAAAGCCACAAGGGGGCAAATCGTCGAAGGTCACTGATATGAAAGGCCAAAAGCCCGCCAACTTTGTCGCACAGATCTGGATTTTTTGTGTGCAGCTTAGCCAAAATATTGTCACAACCTTTTAAATACCTGGACAAAAAAATTCGGTACATAACATGTTTCAATCATGAACCAGAAAATAAAAAATCAAACATTAAATACACGACATATATATTTACTCCATGAGATTTAATCCAGTTTCATAACTTCAAAGCAAAGATCTTCCAGTTTTTATTTTAACAAAACCCTGTTCTCTGATTCATAAAGGCTTAAGCATCCAACTTTTTTCTATCCTGCTAAAATTTGTTTATTGCCATTGTAAGTTGTACAAGTCCATAAGCATCCTTCCAAATTGGAGGAGCTTAAGGAAACAGCTTATGACAAATCCATAAGTTCTTTTCAGCTTATTTCCATAAGCTCTCTAGGATAGCTTATGAAAACAACTAATACCTTACATGAATAGAGTTTGACTTTTTTTTATCTTTTGCTATAGAAATAACTTATACATAATCACTCATATAATAACCGTTTATGCTATTAGTGCTTACTTAAGTTGTTTATAACATGACTTTTTTTTACTGAATATCGCTATTTGGAGTCTGTAAGAAACGAGTAAGAAATTAATGAATACCCATAATATGCTGCAACAGGCTTTCCTTTCTCTGCACCAAGTTCCCAAGGTAAAATTGGACCACGGATAATCATGTCTGCGTCCAGAATGAGAACCCAATCAACATTTTTTGCATCCTTACTATGTTTAAGCCAATGTACTACCCCGGCAGGTTTGTTTATAGCAGGGTACCTGCATAGAGGTCAAAAAAATATTTCTCATTTTGTTATCTCGGGAAAATGATTATGCTTTATATACAATTTTTTTGGTAATGAAGCATCATATTTGCTAAAGGGACATGTTAAGCGGGGATATGGGAGAGGACAGCGACTTAAATAATTCCAAAATACTAACAGAAATACTTTCAATATGAAGCAAGAGCAGCAAAATTGGTGACAACGAAAATCTTCTTGTCAACATCAAAATTCATAAGTACTCGGAGAAGTAGAAGATACAGCAACCAGCATGCAGAGATTTCAGCAATCAATTATATTGTTGTTAAGAAGAAAAAGAAACGAGACCTATGAATTACTACACAAACAAAAACACCAGACACGACACGGGCACTCACATGTAGACATGGGTAATAATTTGCGAAAATGGAAGTGAACGAATGTAATTACACGTGTTAGTGTCGTACGAGTCATCAACCTAAACTATCAGTGTTACATAGGATGAGACACAAATGATGTATTTTTTGTTTCTGAATTACACAGCGGAGAATATTACATATACAAGAACCATAAATTAATTACAAGGATTTGTAGCTACCCTATTGATCGTAATTACATAGAATCAGGGCATAAGTACCCAATTTACATTATAGTATTGAACAATTGAAACATACAAATCAAGAGCAGAATTCACAGAAATCATTTCACTACTACAGCAAACTACAAGGCCATATTTGCACAGACAGTTTAAAGAAATAACAAACACTGACCCCGAAGTATGCCTAAGAACAACAGCAGCAGTTACTGTATGTAGCAAAAACTACACACACACACAACACATCGAGCAGACTTCAAGAATATTCCAATAACCAACATTGAAAACACTCAAAAACCAAACTACCAAAGTAAACCACATTAACATCATTTCACAATTAACTACACGAACCAATCTACATTTCACAATCTGATAACCATAATAACTATTAAAATAGAAAAATAGCAAAATAAAAATCCACTGATAACCATAATAACTATTAGTATCAGTATCAGCATCTATGAAGCACTAACACAGACACAGAGACGGACATGTAGATGTTGATAATGATTGAGAAAATAGAAGTGATTGAATGAAACCACATAGGCTGGTTTCAAGGATTCACAGTTTCCCTATTTATCGTAATTACATAGAATCAGCACATATTACCCTATTTACAGTATATTTAGCCGTTGAAACACATAAATCTAGTGCAAAATAATTCAAGGAAATAATTTCACTACCACAGCAATCCACAACATCTGCACATAGTTTCAAGCGATAACAAACACTAACCCCAAGGCATGCCTGAGCAGAACATTTTTTCAGATAAGCAAATGTTAGTGGGTTATGTTAGTTTCCAGGATGTGAACCCTGGATCTCCTGGTTAGTACTTCTTCGGTGTCCCTCAGGTTACCAACCAAGCTGCCTGCTTTGTACAATATAAAGTCAACCACGTTATCACTTCACATTTAACCACCGAAACTAATCTACCGAAGTCAACCACATTAACATCACTTCAGATTTCACCATACAAACTAATCTACAATTCACAACCCAAATTAAAAACATTCCTAAAAACACAACAAAAAAAGTTCACTTTCAACAATAATTATTATCAGTATTAGTATCAACATCTAAGAAACACTGATACATACATGGACGTCAGATACAACGCTGACTCATACATGGACATTAGATACAACACTGGCACATAGACACCGATAATAACAGACAAAAAAGTACATGTGAATGTGCATAAATCAGACACCACTACCTATCCGACATGCCGGACACAACTTCAATCTAGAGAATATAAAGTCAACCACATTAATATTGGACACACCTTCAATTGTAAATGTGCGTCTTTTATCTGTTGAAGACAATATCATGGAGAATATAAAGTCAACCACATTAAAATTACTTCACATTTAACCACACAAATCAATCTACCAAAGTCAACCACATTAACATCGCTTTGCATTTAACCACACAAACCAATTTACCAAATTCACATTAACATCACTTCACATCTAACCACTGACACGTGTATGGACACTAGATACAACAATGATACCTGGACGCCGATAATAACAAACAAAAAATAGACAATTGATTGAGCATATATCGGACACTAACACACCTTCAATCTGAAGTGTCTATACTAAAGTCAACCACATTGACACCAGATACAACATTGACACGTAGACAAGACACCGATAATAACAAACAAAAAAAGTATAATTGATTGTGCAGATGTCAAACAGACACACCTTCAATCTGAAGTGACTATACTAAAAAAATTTGCATATGAATAAGATTTTTACCAGTTACCAGTTTTAGGGTGTCCACTCATAGAAGGAACTTCAAAAGTAGGTGCCAAATATCACATTAAGACAAACCAGTTTACCAAAGTCAACTACATTAAAATTAACATCACTTCACATTTAACCACCCAAACCAATCTACTAAAGCCAACCACATTTACATAACTTTACATATAACCACACAAACCAATCCACATTTCACAATCCAAATTCAAAAACATTCCTAAAACATCAAAACTAAAAAACTTCACAAAAAAAACAATTTCAACACTAAAAACAATAATAATTATTAGTATTAGCATCATCATCTATACGAAGCATCTATATGAAGCACCGACACAGACATAGACACCAGACACAACACTGACACCTAGATACTGTTGATAAATCAACAAAACAAAAGTGATTGAGTGTAACTACACTTATCAGACACCGAACACACCTTCAATCTAAATTATAAATACTACACAAATCATCATAAGTATTAATATCTTACCAATCACCAGTTTTAGGATGTCTACTCATAGAAGGAACTTCAAAAGTAGGAGCCAAATGCATCCCTTTATAATTCTTCTTCTCTTCATCAGTACAACTAAGAAGCCTTGTAATAGGACCAGGTTGTTTAGCTTTCCTATAACTATTCATCAAACCAACAGTTTGCCAATCAAAGTAATTCTGACATTCAACAGAAAACAGTGTGTGTACCTTCCATGATACCTTCTTTGCCCCTTTTGTAATATCAATATGACCCATCATTATCATCATCATCAAAATCCAAACTTTTTTCATTGTAGCTTGATTTCAAGGTTAGATATGAAATGGGTTGGATTCAAATGTGAGAATTTTGGTTCTTGTGTGTTTGATCTACATCGACATGCATATGAA
>Ga0099826_10003823_pt1 | contig 10367 bp, 5 predicted proteins | sample Mtrugardesep15_FD_76830 | JGI IMG/M metagenome (GOLD analysis project Ga0099826, IMG submission 76830) | Root nodule microbial communities of legume samples collected from California, USA - M. trunc garden sep15 | ecosystem: Host-associated > Plants > Roots > Nodule | place: USA: California...
CGCTAATAACAGAAATGGGAACAACACCAAAGGGTATAACAGCAAAACACAACTCTTGCCCAAAACAGCCTTCCTGGGCCTAAAAACAAAAAAGACCAAAACAACAAAATAATAGGCTTAACACCACACCAAACAGCAGACCTTCAGTTGATAACAGCACCCCTACACCCAAAAAATCGCACAACAGTAGCCGGAAAATCATACCACAACGGCCTCGCCAAACTTTGCACCAAAAACCCCTAGCCAACCGAAGACCTTCTACCGCATCGAACACTATTGCGGATTCCAACTACACTCGTAGTATAAACAAGTTTGCATAGAAAGTATATTCAAACTCCACCGCCACGACATCACCTTTATTTCCAGTAATAATTAGTTAACATATTTCACCTCATTCCGGAAAATAATTTGATTCCTAGCTTACCAAATAGCCCAAATGGTAGCATGCTAAATCATCCACAACCCCTTTCAAAACCTTTTATTTCTCCCCTCATTACTCCAACATGTCAAATGCATAAACAAATTCGGTGGAGTAATAAAAGAAAAATCAAGCCACTTCATAACACTTTTCCAAACTTTTTCCGTGAAAATACAATGTAAAATAGATGGTTGGACGATTCTTCGGTTCTACCACACAAAACACATATGGTAGACTCCTCCGCGGGTAAACAATTCCGCAAGGCAAGGTTATTTCTAGTGGGGATTATGTCTAGGAAAAGTTTTCAAGAGAAAGCTACCACATTCAAGGGGATTTTATTTTTCCAAATAGTCTCTAAAACACATTTTTCTTCAACACTCCACACTTGTTCCTCCAACATCAAACCCACCAACTTCAAATAGCAAGATCTCACCGAGAAAGCACCACCCTTGTCCAATTTCCAACCCCAACTATCCGAAAATTCTCCTTTCTATGTCCCTTCAAATTTTCTTTCAAACTAATAAAAAGTTCTTTCTCCCAAAAAAAAGTGACCTTCACCAGTCCAAATCCCACTCCCCCCTTCGACTTACCTCCTCCACCGAAGCCTCCTTATTAGTAGCAATCACAAAATGTCTTGGGTATTTCCTACAGAAAGGAGCTTCCCCTCTCCACGGATCCTTCCAAAAACTAGTTAAATTTCCGATCCCTACCTTCCTAATCACCTCCTTATTAAACCAACTCTCCCCTTCCATATCCTCCAAATTAGCAATTTCCTTCCACCACTTTGATATGAATCTCGGCCACACACCATCTCCATAAACCAATAAGTTACAAACCCGCAGACCATATTGTTGGAACAAAATGTGTTTAACAATACCACTTTGAGTTTTGATGATAACAATGTATTAAAAATGTCAATTGGATATGCTAATATTTGTTCAAGTGTGCAGGACCATAAACAAAAATTTAAATGTCTTTAAATCAAGCATAGGTTCTGGAAGAACAATTGAGGGCAATGAAATTTACAAAAAGGAAGCTTATGTTGCAAGATAGTGTATGAAGAAGAGATCGTCTGAAGATCAAAGCTTCTGAAGAAAAGAGCATCTGAAGATCATCAGAAGCTGAAGTTTATTAGGATCTGAAGACTGAAGCTTGGAGTTTGTTAAATGTTGTTATTCTAATGCATATGATTGCAGAAGGAATGGAAGCCTGGAGCAACAACTATTTCAAAGGAATTAGAAGACATTGGATGCTTATCCACTAAAGAGCGTAGAAAAAGGACATAATACAATTGTATAACCACTATCTCCACTACTCCACTCCTCATGTCTGAAGTAGTATAAGACAACAGCTGTGAATACGCTGGTGACTCCTTTATTCAGGGAATATTTCAGATTCAAGGGGTCATCAACGTTATCCTTATACTGGGTGTGGTTCTAATGGTGGGTTTTGAGAAGCCATGTGAATGGGAAATTTTAAATTGTTGTTGATGATGGTTAATGTGTAACAACAAGTAGAGTGGAGTATTGTTGTTTATTATCGTTGTTGTTGCTGTTGTTGTTAGTAGCAACTAGTTAATCATGATTTTTAACGTGTTTTTTATGTTCAACACACTCTTATTTATATGTATTTATGCTTCATGGCTTCCAATATCCATTCTCTATTTAAATTTTCAACTTTTATGGGTTTTGTGTGTTAAAATTGGAAATGCTACAATTAGAACCCAGCATAAAGATGATTATGTCCACCTAGCAAAGGGTGCAACAACTATGTTACAATTAAAACTCAAAAGAAAGATGATTATGGGTTTTGTTGTTGTCCATGTTGTTCTTGTGCATCGCCCCACCTCCCATCATATTCAACCTTAATTCAACCGAGGGTGTTAACTTAGGTGATGAGAGAGGACAAATTGGAAACGAAAATGGAGTTTTAGGATTTGGGATTGAGCTTGCAGGTTGTTTGATGAGGGAGAGAAGAAGAGAGAATAAAGGAGGGACACAAATGACCATTGCAACGTTTGTTATCCTATGCAATTGAGTCCCTGCCAACGTGGTAGGCCAACAATGCAACTGAAGTGGCAAGTGTAATAGACAAATCAACACCGTTAACATCAAGTTAATGTTTTGGATGCATTTGACTAACAAAACATGCATTGTAGGCTGTGAAGTCTGGATACGAGATACGATACGGATACGATACTGTACCGATGTGTCAATACGGAAAAATTTCAAAAATCAAGATACAATACGACTGTGATACGTTAATAAAAAAATTATATAATTAAATGTACAATATAATTATAACCATTTTTTTTAATATGCAATTTTATTAACAAACACAAGAAACCAGTCATAGGCTTGTAGTACATCAACATAAATATAAATAATATTGACGATTAAGAGAGTGATGATTACTCAATTACATACACAATATATCCCAAAAAGATCATCATGTGTTATATATATACTATATCTAATAGGAACATTATTAGTGCTATACTATATCGATCCAAAAAAACACGTATCCGTGCGTATCGAACCACACAGACGTATCATTCGCGTATCCGGGACGTATCGGAAAATTATTTTATAGAAAAATAAAATTTAATCTTCGGATACTCTCCTAATACGTATTGGAAAGTATCAGACAGGTATCGATGCAGGATACGAGGGGATACAATACGTCATTCATTTTGAAGTATCGGGGCTTCATAAATTATAGGAGTTTTTGATTCATTAAATTGATCCATAGACCACCGATTTGATAGCGAGTGACACTTTTAATATCCTAAATTGGGGTTTACTCAATGTTTATTCATCTACCACTTAAAAAATATATCATTTTCCATGTCAAAAAAAAAATCATTTTAATTTTAACTTATTACGATTCATTTATTTTTTTTCTTGAGAGGATTTTGATTACGATTCATGAAAATCAAATTCTTCAAAATATTTGTGAAGTAAATAGCAAAGTCAAGTGAAACCAAACCAAACCATAGAAGTCAAAGAAACAGTGTGCATCCAAATCCAAGCTTTTAACACGTGGCAAATTATAATAGGCCACTGTGTCGTGGTTCCACAGAGGTTTTCTAGTACCAAACCAAGTCTGTGCAAGAAGCATCTTCAACTTCTTCTTTCACGTGTGCAAGTTTCAATTTTTTTTGTTTTTGGTTCGGAAATGGTGCAAGAGAATCTACAAGAAGAATGAATAAGATTTTGGTTTGGTTTCATCGATTTGTCGTGTTCTTGTTGCTTACAAGGATTTCTTCACTTCCACACACTGATGATGTAAGTATTATATATATAGTTTAAATAAAAATTCAATTTTTTTGTATTTTTTGCTGTTTTTTCAAATTATTGTAAATACCCATTTTTCTTTTGGTGAGAAATTTGCTGAATTTAATCATGGGCTGTTTTGATTTTATGAATTTGAATGGAAATTATATTTATTAAGGGATTAAGATTAATCAATAGCTTGTTGTGTGATTTTTCTACTTGAGAATTGCATTTTATTTTTTTGCTAACTAAGTTTACTTTGTTTACATTAACTCTTTTTTTTTTTTGAATCAGTTTACATTAACTGTTTGATTTGCATGAAATAGGATTACCATAGAATTGAATTAATGACTTGGTTCTTAGTAATCAATAGTTTACTGTGTGTGATTTTTCTACTTGAGAAAAATGGGAATTTCATCTTTGTTTCAATTGTTATATGTAGATGTTTTCTTTGGAATTTTGATAATGATCTGAATGTTTTTCAATGGATCACCATGCAACTAGTATTGTTTTATTTGATTTGATTATGTTCCAAATTTGTGCATTTTTCTCCTAATTTTCACGTGTGTAATAATAAACCTTCAATTGTTTCTTTGTTACAGGGCCATGTAGATTCAGATGCTGCAAGGTGAGTCAGTTTTAATGTCTGGTTTGAAGTATTTTGGACTATGAGAACAGCATTATTAGTTTGTATTTCAGAGTTCACTACTTAATGTCTTGGTGATCCTATTATCATCAATGGAGAAACGATAAATAACCTACGTGCATATGTTTTGTTCATTTTTCTCATTCTTTTTTACTATGAAACTAAAGTAGACAAACACACTGGACACGACATTCACACATAGAAACCACTAATAAGTAAAGAAATTGAACGTAATTGAATGTAGCCACATAGGTCCGTGGTGTGTCAGTGTGAGACACCTGACACGCTTTTTCAATCAGAAGTGTCGGTGCAAAATATTTTTACCTTTTCTTGGTTTATATACTTGTGTTTTTCTTGCTTGCCGGAATTGGTATGACTAATAGATAATGTTATTGTTCAGAATTCTGGATCAGGAGCAGAGTGGTGATCATCAAATACATTGCTCTAGAGAAAGAAGTAGAATAGCTTGGAAGATCGTTCAAGAGGTATTCAAATACTTCCAACGATAAAATGACTCAAATGAGTGACTTGCTTAATTCTACTCTATGACCAACTTACATCAATATTGGATGACTGATAAATGTGCATTCTCTTGATGCATGATTATTTCTGCAGTATTTGACGCCATTTGTGGAGAAAGAAAAATATAATATCTCAAGAAGGTGCAGGCTTCACCCTGACAATGATATATATAGAGATCAGGAACAACATAAATCTCATATAGATATAAATGAATGGCAGTGTGGATACTGTAAGAAAACTTTCTACGAAGAGAAACATCTTGATCAGCATTTCGACAACAGACACTCCAATTTACTTAATTTGGTATGATGCTTCTTGTCCAATAGAATCAATACAATTTTATGTTTCCTACCATTGTTGATATAAAAAAAAACTAGTTGGTGGAAAAGCGGAAAAAACCAGTTTGGATTAGGTTGAAGTAATCAGATTGCCATCATTCATGATATAGTTAACAAATGTTATATTTTTTGGCATTATTAATATGGTCACTTTATGAGGAACTTGGTTGCGAAAGTGCTAATCTAAGCTCCAAAGCTGATAGTGTATGTAGGACCGATACTTAAGATTGAAGGCTTGTATGACATGTGTCGAACCGACATGACATTGACACTTGTAATTAAATACTATCACTCCTATTTTCTAAAATTATTATTGGTGTCAACGTGTCAGCTCAATATTGTATCCAATGTCTGTGTCAATGCTTCATAGCTGATAGCTGATAGGACTAAGTGCTAAGTATTCCCTTGAGAAGGTACCATCTTGGACTTTTCTAGCTCGCAGAAATCAAGCCTATTATTTAAGAACATACTTAAGTCATGTCCTGGACAAAACATGAAAACAATAATACTGAAACAAGTTGTGAGTTAGTAAAGCTGAAATAGTTCATTTAGTGATCCAAATCTTGAAATTTTACTTCCCTTAAAGCAACACCACTTTCATATTTAGCATCATCTTTCAAGTTTTAAATCTCATTGTTTAAGCCAGGCTAAGTTTTAAGGATTGCTGTCGAGAAACCTTTGTTTGATTGCTGTAGTATGCTAGATCCCCTATTGACCTAGAAATTTTAAAAGAATTTTAAGGACAAACACCTGTTGGAGTGATTTGTGGTAAATGATGTTTTATAGCATTTGTATAATTCAGTAAGATGTGAAGTTGTTAAACCTTCTGAAAATTTCGCTAGCTTTCTCTACTCAGTTTGTTGTAATGGAGCATTAATAACTGAAATGAGATAATTGTACTGAATCCAGAAAGAAAGCCAGTGCTTAGCAGATGTATGTGGAGCACTGCACTGTGACCATGAAATTAATTCCGGCTCAAAAAAATCAAAATGCAATCCTGCTGCTGCATCAAGAAATAAGCATATATGTGAGGTGCATGCTGTTGGTTTTTGTCTATTTATTTGTGTTAACCTAAAATTTTACCCTCATTTCTCTTTTATTTTTATTTTTATAGACCATAGCTGATAGTTGTTTTCCAGTTAATGAGGGTCCTGCAGCAAGCCGGCTTCGTGGTATTACAATATTTTATTCATTCTTTTGCAGAATTTGTATATTTAAGGAAATTTGTGACACTGCATTCTAACCTTAACAATTTGACAGAACTCTTCTTGCATCAATTCTGTGAGGCTCACAGCTGCACTGGACGTGGAAAGCCTTTCTCCAGGGGACGCAGGGTAATTTGACTATATCTATTGTTCCGCAATATGCTCTTTGGTATAAATAAATGCTATATTGGCGCTATATTGTAGCGAAATTTGAACAAATCGCTATTGTTCCACAATATGCTCTTTGGTATAAAATGATGTCAAATAGTGGCTAAAGCAGTGTTATAACTTATAGCCCTGTTGTGTACCCGAATTTGAATAAAGTGCTATTTTCTGCGATCTGCGGTTAACGACGCTTTGCTTTTATTAGTTCTTGTGATAGTTTTCCAAACTCTTAATGTTATCTTGTATATTGATTTCCAGAAATCTTTATTTTTGGTGAAGGATTCAGAAGTTCTGAAGAACTTACTTTGACACAAATTCTGTAGACAATGGGAAAGTAAATTTTCAAAAATCACACCTTTTTATAAGGAAACTTAAAATATACTACCTCCGTTCTTAAGTGTAGGACCCTCTTTAAGCTAATTATCTCTCTTGAAGGATAAACTTGTAAAACAATGGCCTTGTTTGGATTGGCTTATTTGAGCTTATCTACTTACATAAGTTTTGTGAGACTATTTGGAAGAGCTTATGAAAACAGCTTATGACGATTTTCATGAGCTTTTTTCAGCTTATTTTCGTAAGTTCTCCAATATAGATTATAAAAACAGTTTATAGCATATACAAAAACAATTTAACTTTGTTTTATCATTTGGTATAAAAATAGCTTATGTAAGCTTATACATAAGCGCTTATCATGATAACCGCTAGTGGAATTAGCTGCAAATAAGTTGTTTATCCAAACAGGCCCAATATCAATTATCAACAAATTCAATAGCACAAACTATTTTAATTCCAGTGATTTAGGTGATGGGATGCTATACTTAGGGATACAATTCCTGTAAAATCGGTTGCACTTGTATACTGCTGCTTGCTTAACTGTAAGGATCAAATCAAGAGTCATCAATTGGTTTATTCATTTGTGCAGAAAAAGACAAATGTGTTCTACATAGTTGCCTCCATTTTTCTTGTGATGTTGCTGGTACTGTACTATCTCTACATTTATTTATATCAGAGGTATTTCTTTCAAAACCTTCTCTGTATTAACCATACTTTAATAACAACTATTGTAATGGTTCCAACAAGGTTTGCACTTTTGCATTTCAGAGGATTGAAAAAGGAAAATCAAATGCTGAGGCGTATCTCACAAGCCGGCCGAAAAAAGAAGCCATCATAATCAATAGATCTTTCCCTTTAGAAGCTCTCAACCTGCTTTTTCAGAAAGTAATGGTGTGCCTAATGGATTCAGCTAGAACTGTACTGCATTTGAAATCCAGTTTACACTTTTTTCTGCTATTTGCAAGTGAAAGTTGGAGGAGGAAAGCAGTCACATAGCAAACTTGCAAACCATATTCTATCTGTTTTGCTAATTGAAAGCCGAATTCACATTGTATACTTGTTACCTGTTTAGATATAAGTTTTTTCACATTTCTCACGTCCCAATGTGGTGTGTCCAAGAATTTTGTAAAGCTATAAATTCAAGCTTTGGATTAACCACACGACAGTAGCCTTTTCGATGTGGTTCCAAGCACAGGCTTAGATTTTGTGAACACAGGAAAATGCATGGTTGGATCCGCGTTGGTTGGCTATTTTCATTTGAGTGTGCATGACATCACTAACAAGGGAAATAACACGAACCTTTACAGTGTATTTTCTAATTTGTTTACTGAGTTGATTAGTTAATCTTTCTTTGAACATTTTTACATCACTCTTCAATGAAGTAAGTTTCGAATGTCAGCATAGTTAGGTAGAGTAGAGGAACAGATACACAATCTCATTTTGTCTCATCCTAGAAATTAGATAACAAAACTGAATGTAGCACCGAAACTAACTCAAAACTTTATTAAGGTATTGTCTATCATCACTCACACGTACATTGAACACGTCACTGACATGTTGATATTGAGAATAATTGCAAAAGAAATGAATTAATTGACACGTTAACACCTGACATGTCTTCAATATGAAATGTTGGTGCTACAATACAAAGGTTACTGCACATCTATGCCAATTACTTTTGCACTGGTTTTGGCTTTCGGGATTGTTATGTAAAGAACACCATCTCTAACCTGTGCCTTAATTTTCTCAAATTCGATATTTTCCGGAAGGGAGATTCTATGATTATATCTACCATAGCTATTTGCAGGCCAATCTTCATCTTCTGAACTTAATTCTCCACTACCATTTGCTTGACCTTGATGTTGCTCTGTGGCTACCTTTTCTGCCTTCACTACCAGCATGTTCTCTTCAATCCATACCTGAACATCTTTCTTGTTCATACCAGGCATGTTGAATCTAATTTTGTAATCATTTTGTCCTTCTTTTATTGCCCAAGGAATTTTTCCCTTGTTGTGTTCACCATTTTCCACAACTATCCAAGGTGAAGGGTCATTGTACACCAAGGGATTTTCCACAATCCTATCCATTGTGTCCATCATTTGTTGCACAGTTCTGGCTACAGGAAACTGATTCAATAACACTGTCAAAAAAGTGTCATTTGTAAGTGTCAGTGATGGTATCTGATGAAGTAATAGAGAGACTTAAATGTATATTTTTATCCATGTATGTATTATATCCATTCTTTTGTTTAGTGTTTATATCTTTTTTCTTGATATGGTTCCAGTAATTTTTTATTTTATTTTTAGTATTTGTCATCTTGTTTTAAGCATTTAAAGAAAATGCATGGTAAATATGAAATTGAAAATCAGCTATTTTACCACATCACTCCACTTTTCCAAGGATCTTTTGAAATTGGTGATATGACAAACATAGTGGTTTCTAATTGAATGTGTTTTACGGTAGATTATTTTAAGGAAATTTTACGGTAGATTATTGTATGCTCGTTAAATTTCTAATTTTTGGTCAAGTAATATAATGATTAAAAATTTATCTCTTAAAGATGAATAAATGAACCCCAACCCTTGCATAGATTATGCAATGTCCTGCGAGCTTGTTAAACTCGTTTTAATGTTTGTTTTAGTCCATGTAATATTTGATTTGTGTACTTAGCCCCTTTATTATAGGGACTCAATAAAAATAAAGCATATGACTTGAACCAAATTAATGAGGATTAATATAAAGTAAAGTATTAGAGTACATTACATGGATAAAAACAATGAAAAAAGTGCATTCTTCAATTACCTCTTCTAGGTGAAGTTTGTGAGACCTTCATCTTTTGTGGCAATTGCTGCTGCTTTGCCCTTTGCAAGCTTGCTTCATCTCCTGCCATAACCTTTACATTGTAGCAAAAAGTTCTGTTCTTTGTTGTTGGCAATGTTGTCAATTGGATATTGGAAGATTTGTTCATTCTGCTAGTTGAAGTGGGAGCATAGAATCTCATATTTGGTAGAGTTGAGGCCATTTTTCTTTTGTTTCACAAAGATGCTAGAGAGGTATCGATGTTTTTTTTTCTTCAGGAAAGAGGGGTGTTATTGTTGTGTATTCGTAAAGACACCAAAGTTTATGTTTGCATTGAAATTTATAAGATTAATTGGACACTTCTGGATCCAAAGATGCTTGACAAAATTTCATCATGTGATTGTGACTTGGGAGTGTTCTAGAGTTCTCCATATAGTTCTTTAATGACCCATTCTATTTAAATTTAGAGGGGTTTGAGACAAATGTATCATTTGTCATTTTGTAGTATAAAGTTTAATAAACTGATTGAATTTATGGGTGTGTTTGGTTGTGAGAAGAAAGTGAGAAGAGAGAAATAGGTGGGAGAGAGTATGAGAAGAGAGAAATAGAGTAGATTTGATGGGTTGTTTGGTATAAAAGAAAGAAAAGAGAAATAGAAGAGAAAGA
>Ga0099826_10003824_pt1 | contig 10364 bp, 6 predicted proteins | sample Mtrugardesep15_FD_76830 | JGI IMG/M metagenome (GOLD analysis project Ga0099826, IMG submission 76830) | Root nodule microbial communities of legume samples collected from California, USA - M. trunc garden sep15 | ecosystem: Host-associated > Plants > Roots > Nodule | place: USA: California...
ACTTTATCTCTTTAATGAGGTTAATTTTGTAAAATTGTACTATAAAACAGACACATTAACTACACCAACAACATTTCTTAAGAAATGTGAAAAAAGCAATAGGTGGTTATATTAAGGGACGGATGGAGTATCTACTATATTAATATATCTAAATATTATATATGAGTAACAAATGGATAAAATTGTGTTTCTTTCTATGGAGATCGCTACTTTAATTTCTTGGACTTTCTTGGAATCATAATCATAATTCATAAGTACAAAACAATTTAAGAGAGAGAGAATCATACTTTGTTGTCCCTCTAAAAACTCAAGGTTTGGTCTGTTGAGTAGTTCTGATGCAGGCATTTGCACCCATGACGGTGATACTAGAGGGCTAGAATTGCAAGAAAAAAACTGGAGGCAATCCATTTCCGTAGAATTGATATCGGATGTTGTCACTTCTTCCCTGTCAAAAACAATATATATTTTGCAATTGTTAACACAAGAAAATATTGCAGTAATATATTAAACATTAATATATGTTAGCAACTCTGAATGACTCAAACACATTAGTATGAAACATAAACACTAACTTGTCGAGCTCCTCCCACATTTCCTTGGCCGTATGGCAACTTGAAATTCTTCCAAGATCATCTGGGTTTAAGGCACAATATAAAATATTTTTGGCTTTTGCTTCTCGTTCCATGATCTTCTTATCTTCATCATTGAATTCATCTTCAGATTTCTCCAACTCTTCACCATCTATAATTTTTTTCGGAATTTTCGGTCCATTCTTAATCACAAGCCAAAGATCGAAGTCAACGGATTGTATAAATATCTTTATACGCTCCTTCCACTCAGTACAATTTGTTGTACCATCGAAGTATGGTGGCTTTGAAATGGATCGTCCTTCAATGATCGTTGTGTCCATACTGTTTTAATTGTATTACCTGCAATGGCAAATGTTTCCTCATTAGCGCTCATATTTTTGTTATTTTTTCTTCATTTTAATATATTTATAGCTTAACAAATTTTCTAGTTGGACCCATTAATATGATTTTTAATGTGTTGGTGCAAGAAACTCACTTTATTAAACTTGCACACTTACAATACTCACTTTATAGCTTGTTAATCAGAAAAAGAAGAAGACTGATTAGAGAGATGAAAGGAGGGAGGAGTAGAGAGAGAGTATTTTTCTTATATGCTTCTTACTCATGTATCATGAGTTTCCACTCCTCGTTTAATTTTTTAGTCTTTTTCTTTTGAGCTTAAGCCTTCTTATCTTTCAAATAAAAAAGATGGAATGATTAATATAGTAGTAGTGGGGTAGCACACAACTGCTTGGAATAAAGTTTTCAATGCTTATTAGAGGGAATTAGAATGTATAAAACACTTTCTTGTGCATAAGTTTTTCCAAGGAAACAATTTATTATCGGCGGGATTTAGCATGTGAAAGGCAAAGAGTTTTCCACCATGGTGGAAAACTTTGTGCCAACCAAGATAATACTTTGTCTCGTCTCTCTTCCCTTGTCTCTTTACATTCTACATTTGCCTTATCACATAAAAAATATTCAAAACAAAAAAAGACTAACACAATTCAAACTCCTATTTCTTGTGTATTTCTCACATTGAGTTTCAACCCGTTGAACATACCATTTCAAACGGAATTAACATTTGCCACAACTTGCAAGTGTCGCTTAAAATTCAAAGGAGCGGGTCTAGAAGTTGAGAGGGTCGTAGCACAAAATGGAATTTTTATCATTGTGGTTTATAATATTGAGATTTTTCTCCAGCTTATTAATTTCTCACACGCCCTCCAAAACTTTAAAATTGTCCACATTCGAGTTATATAATCTAAAACCTAATTGTGCTATTACGAATTATATGATCTGAGTTCTGATAAAAAAAACAAAAATATGATCAAAGGTTAATATTGATCATCATAGCATCACCACGAAAATCGCACAACGGTTTTGGGATGATATAAATTATCAACAAAGACCATGACATCATGATAAAAAGAAAGTCTCGTAAGTTTCTAAAGTTGTTAAAAGTCGGCATATTTTAATGATTTTACATGAGTTAACACTTTATAAAACCGGTTTGAAATTCATTTTCATTCAAATATGATTTTACCACCGATTTAATTAATACCATAGAACATTAATTAAATTCAGTAATCTTTGCAAGCGCTTAAAAATTATTTGAAAATTCTATTGACAACTATGGACCTCTCATAAACAAGTTAGTCTGTTAGTGGTACACTCTCAGAAAATGAGGCTTATACTTTTTGAAGATGTTTCTCATCAATCCTTGGCGTTTAATTCGAACAATCTTCAAGTAAAAGTAAATCATGTTATAGTGTCAAATTTTGTGTCTATATTATATCGTTACGTTTTGAATCTGAAAGTCATGGGGTTTAACTTGATTCAGTGGAAAAACTATGTAGGTTTGATTTAGTGGTAAAACAACGGGTATTAGATCTAAAAATCACGGGTTCAAACTTTGTTAATGTCTTTAGAGGATGTGAATGCAATGGTTCAAAGGTTTTTCTTGCTTTAGACTGAGACACAATTATTTGACCCTAAATTGTTTTCTATAAAAAGAAAATATGTTAATTAGCTACCATACCTGAAAAAAATACACGTAAAGAGGAGTTTAATTCGCTCCTACGTACACTTGCCTGCACAAATATGACAGATAATATGTACATTACATAAAAAAGGAAATTAATAATTAATAAAGAAAGGTAAAGGGACATTACTCAGATTTTTATAGTGATAATTATATATAATAGTCGGAGTCTTGTTGCGTAAGTGAACTGAACTGGAATAACAAACCAATTTATACATTAAAATTCAAATGGAAACTGGAAAGGGAAGAGTAGGGAAAATATTGAGTTTGAAGAAAGTGTTGTGCTTGTTGAAATAATAATGTACACACACACCATAAAACAAACATGGACAAAAAGAAGATTGCGACAAATGAAAGAGTAAAAAGGGGACGGTGTGGATAGAGGTGGTGAAGTAAACTCTTCATCATTACCCAATTTGAAAAGATCGGTAATCTTACGTCTTTACCTATGTGATTTGTCAGATGTAGCACCATATACTTGAAAGTTTTTTTGACTAAATATATTTGAATGTTTGATCCACATCATTATTATGTCCTTTAAAAGTTTTATTTTTGGAAAATGTCATTTAAAAGTTTTTTTTTATTTCTATTTTTAACACAATGGAAATAATGTAATTTACGGTTCAACTTCGACGTCTTAGGTTCGATCACTCACTCTGATGATATTCTGCTGGCTAAGTTAACAGCAATCTATCACGGTTAGGGTTGGGAATAGGCTAGGCCGAGCTAGGCTTTGCAAGGCCTGAGCCTGGTCTGCCAAATTTTTTGAAGGCCTGAGCCTGGCCTGCAGCCTGTCATAGGCTTACTTTTTCGGCCTGAGTCTAACCTTCTGAAAGCATCGTACGGCCTGCTAGCCTGTTTAAAAGCTTATTTCATATGAACGTCTTTAAATAAGCAATATGATATAAGTTGAAACAGACTAGAGAACTAATATATCAATTAGATTAAACTCTTTTCTGATAATCAACATGAGTTTTTAGGGAATTTGACTATATATTGTAACATATTTCAATTCTAACTTATAATAATACATTCAAATATGCAAAAAATTATTGTATGCTAATAAGCTTAAATTACTGAAAAAGTTATAAATTTTTATTTTAATTCAAAGTACAAAATATAATAAAATAATAAATAATATTATTCATATTTATTTAAATAGGTCGCCCTAATAGGCCTAAAAGGCGTTTTGAATGGCCTCTGGCCTGGCCTGGCCTTTTAAGCTAAATAGGCTTATAAAACAGCCTAGGCCTTCTCTATTTAAGAAAAAAGCCTAGCCTGGTCTGGCCTGTGATAGGCTAGGCCGTAGGCCCCTGTAGACCGGCTTGACCTATTCCCATCGATCTTAGGTTGACAAGAAACATGGGCATCAGTGATTTGGTTTGTTACTCGGATTCTCTCCTTTCCATTAATCTCATACAGAAGGACACTCAGTAATATCATGTTTATGTTGTCCTAGTTCAGGACATTAAGGAACTTTTGACCACCGGTAATTTCTCTCTTCAGCATACTCTCAGAGAAGGCATCCAATGTGCGGATTTTTTGGCCAAATTAGGGGCCGCTTCAGATGTCGACATCATTAATCATCCTACTCTTCCAGCAGACCTCCTTGGGTTGTTAAGGAGTGACGCTTCAGGAGTCTTTTTCCCGAGGGCGTAGTTGCTCTTTCGTTTTTTTCTGTGTTTTTCTTTCTTTTGCTTGATTAGCTTTGTAACAAAAAAACTTCAATGTTGAAGAATTGATAAAAAACTAAGAAATTTTTATATTATTGATTAAAATATAAATATTTTTTTGTGTTAGTTACATTAACAACTATTTTTACATTTATGGATGTTATTTATGATTTAAATAGAAGATTGTTCTTTTAAAATAGTTGTTTTTTATTAGGGTCCATTTTTACTATGACAATCAAACCTCATTTTTAAAATAACTGCATAATAAATTAAAAAAATGCTTCCTTAAAAAAAAAAATTAAAAAAATGCTTAATCTCATTTAGGTTAGTTTAGTAGTAGTGATTTAAAACATCTAAATGTATTCTTTTCAAGATCACATCTTCAATTTTTTTTTGTGTCAATTTTAGAGATTTGGATCCGGAACATCATTGATATATACTATCATGTCTACCGCAGTGTGTGCACCGTTGGATTGCCATGTCTAATTGTAAAATGAAGTTTTAGTTTTACAACCTCAGTATTTTGGCTTGTTCAAAAAATAAAGTTTTACAACCTCAGCTCCACTATTTTCCAAGGGAATTGCTATTGTCAAACGCCCAAACATGCTCTTTTGGTCACACTCTTTTTAATTGGGCCACATCATCCTCTTTCTAAATATTTTTCTTAGTTTAACCATCCATCATTTTTCCAAAACCATAACTGATGACAGTCAGTCATACACTATTTTTAGAGTCATTTTTAGTTGAGTTTTTAGTCAACTTTTACTAGTTTAGTATTTAATTGGGAGTCATTCTAAATAAAGTATCATTTCTTATTTATTGAGTCAAACAGTGTTTTATTATTATTATTGGTCAATTAATGTAACATGCTTGTAAGGCTTAAGAGAATGAGAAGAAACTAACGTGGCACTTGTCTAGCCTAATGAGAAAAAGGAGGTATGAGAAGAAAAATAGCAGCAAGAATATTTGGTGCATTGGACTATGCATACATAAGTTGTGGACCCAAGAGAATTTACAAGGGATTAATAAATATATGAAGCAAATATAAGTGCCAGAGGATAAAAAAGGGGGGCGCTACACAACAGCCAGGAAATTCACGTTCTGTGCATTTCACAATTGCCCACAAGAGGAGCTAGGTCTTTGATTCACGATTTTGGAGAGAGAGCACGAAATGGAAGGAAAGCCAGGTGCAAAAACGCACGCACGCATGTAGAACAGTAGCATCAAGGATTGAAGAAATTTGATGAGTAAAACATCTCTCTTTATAGTTTCTTTTAACCTTGTTGTTTAAATTCTTTTATCATGAGTGGCTAGTTTCCATTGATTAGGCCATAGATGATTCTGTTCTAGCTAATGACTATGTAATCTGTAACTCTGAATTATCGTGAATGTTATTTCAGTTTATTTAGTAAATTGTGCGTAATGCTTTTATGATTCTGACCCAATATAATTGATCTTAAAGATTATATGACTGCTGACACCAGCTTATATCTCAGACATATTTATGCTGTTCAATTTAACGGACAATCTAGGGATGGAAAGTTGTTAGGTTGTGATTCTAAAATTAATGGACTTAAAACATTTGATGATTATAGGTTCACCTAAGGAATTAGAGAATTATAATTAGAAGAGAGGGCTTTGAGTCAAGGGATTGACCTGAGCTATTTTGTTAATTGTCGTAAACTGAATAGCAATCATATCATTTAGACGCAGATTACAAATGAGTGATGGACAAATGAATCAAAAGACTTAATCCTTTCTCTAAACATATTTCAAAACTGATTTTATTCTTTAGTCGTTTATTTACTTTTTATGCAATCAAACCAACTGCCTAGGGCAACCCCCATTTTAATACATCCTTAATAATAACATTATTGCCGAGTAGAGATTAAAACAGTCTTTGAAGAAACGAATTAAATTATTACTTTGATATAAATTAGTACACTTGCTAATTCTCTATCAATAACCAACAACTCATCTTCCCTCATTTTCAATTTCTATCTTTTTCTTGTTATTTTGGTGATCAAAGTTTCAATCATCAACCTATGATGTTTTTTTTGTTATTTTAGTTTACAGAAAATGTGGTGATCAAAGTTTCTGAATTGCCACAACTCAACCATCATCGGTGTCGTCTTGCCTGTGTCGCGTAACTGCCACGTCTGACGATCCATGTGTTGTTGTGTGCAAGTGTGAGTTATATGTCCCACATCAGATAAAAGAGTAAAGGTTGAACACATTATAAGTATGAGGATCCATTGCCTTAAGGTTTTGGGTAAGAGTGTGGTGTCTCTCTTGCTTGTGTGGTTGTTCAATATGGACGCTCCCCCGAGCTCCCCCAGTGAGCCAACACCATGATCACAATCACCCGTCTCGCGGAAAGTGAGCACCAAATCGATAACATGAGACAAAACCACAGTTAGTGGTGGTGGCAATATTTGTGAGCAGTGAACTGGTAGAGAAAAAAAATACGCTTGGTGAAGGATTGTGATCTTCTTGAACCAATTGAATTCTATTAGAAAACGTTGTAAATCAAAAGTAAAAAACAGAAATAGGCGCCAACAGGTAAGCCATCAATAGAGAGGAAGGTGGTGGTGACCTATACAATGGATTTTACCCAATTGCCGTTTCTTCTTTTTAATAATTTTGCAGATTTTTGTCAACTCAAACAACTTTCCTGTCATAACCTAAATCAGCTTTTTGTCAAATCAAGTAAAATAGAATACAAAGAGCATTATATATCGTCATTCTATATGCATTGCACAAATTTTTTTTGCATGTTGAAGATTGTGGAAGAAACAAATTCATTACAAAAATCTGAAATGAATTATTATAGTTTTGAAATTACGAAGAAACAATGAGATTGTGACATGTGGAGCATAATTCACACTTTGACGACTACAATTCGTAAAGCAACATCTGTAACAAACGAAGAAACAACCGAAACTCTTGGTCTTTACAATATTATTTTAACTATTTTATCCTTTTACCGTTCCAATTGCGATTCCTATATAAATTTGTTTGTTATCTCCAGCAAAAGAAGGGCTTTCAACTTCACGGTAAACTTTCATATCTTTCTTATAAGTAAGAAATTCTCAATATCTAATCCCCGCATGTTAGTTATTTCATGATGTTATCTAACATCAACAACTTCTAGAAACAAATCAATTAACATAATACAACGTTAATTTAACAAGAAACAATGATTCCATATATATTACAATAAGACTACTGCTATTTGTTACAAAGGACTTATACAAGAGAAGAATGCATAAAAAATGATACTTTCACCAATCAGAATCTGACTGACCATACCTAGGAAATCGTTATTGTTTGTAAGTGTTACAGGTGGCGAAGTAGGATTCTTGCTTTATTGTTAAACTTCTCTTGTAAAAATTTACATTTTCCTTTACGATAATAATCCATTACTCCTCTACCACATAAATCATATTTTTACAAGGCTTAGACAGAGTCCTCCAATAGTAGATTGAGTAAATGATATCTGAAAACAGTGAAAATTGCAAACCTATGTACAAAAGTATTGGGAGGAAAGAAAATATTGAAATGAAACCAGGAACCCACGTCGAACCATGGTAGTATACTATGAAGAAGTTAGTACTTAATGCTACCATCATGCTTGTTACGGAGATAAATAATGTGACCAATCCACATATTAGCTTTAAAGGCAGCGATTTATAGAAGTCATACTCTCCATAACGCGAGACAAGAATAGACAAGAAAATCAATATCGCGGTCGCAGATGAGATGAATGCAGATGCATCTGATATTGCAAACACCAAGAATGATGTTTTGTTCAAATAGTTTGGTTTTCCTGAGTCATCGGTACCGCCTGGTAAAGTAGTTGCAGCAGCAAACACTCCGGTAGCAATGACGGTTGAAATTAGCATACAAGACTCGGCAGTTTTTTTCATCCACGACTCTGCATTTTCTCTTAGTGTTTCATGCTCAATTGAGAATAGCTCTTGTGCTGTCAAGCCTTCAGAGTTTCTCATCTTTATCTGTGCAGGCAACATTATCTTCTTTACTTTCTGTCACATGAAAATGTATATATGTTAACTAAAATATAGATATGTAAATTTTTTATATTGCTATTGACACAGTGGCAAACACATACTCAATAATAAACAAACACATGGAGAGGGAAATGTCAGCACAGAATTCCACATAAAATGTCTCAAAATCAAATACTATGCTGTAAAAACAACGACCATTGTAAAAATAAATTAAGAGTTTTATTTATATAGTAATAAAGTAGGATAATTATCGAAGTAGCTCGCTTTAAATTTCTGAATAAAATGAATAAAAAGGGTTGCATTGAGTGTACCTCAAACCATAGTAACTCGACGCACATTTGAAAAGCAGCTCCAGAAACCAATTCAAGTTGACTTCGTGGTGCTAATTTTGCAGCCAAGTGCAATAAGGTGTTTCTGTCATCATCATTTTCATATGTCACTATGATACCCTTTATATGCCCTATTTGATGTACCAGATTGAATATACTAGCGTGCCGATGCAATACAGCTATATGTAATATAGTACGATTTTTGCTATCCACATCCCATATCAAGCTAGGATAAACACTAATAAGCTCAGATAAGAATCCAAAATTTCCAACTTCAGCAGCATCAAATATTAGTTGAGAAGGTTCATTTATGATTTTATTTAACTCCTTCTTTGACGGGTAGTGTTTTTCAAGAATCGTGGTCCAAAGAAATTTAACCAATTGGAAAACCACATGATTTTTCATGCCTGGAATATGAAATATGGTTACTTAAGTTAATGAAACCAATGTAAAAGAATTTAAAAAATATAAAAGTTAATGTAAGGGTTTACCAGGATTGGTCATGATGGGATTATGATCATGTTCGGGACAATGACAACCAGAATCCAAAGGCATTCGATTTTGAGCCAAGAGATGCAAAGCTGTATCTTCATTCACGTCACGTGCAAAAGCTAGTGCATTTCTGGCTCTTACCATTTTTAAGGCTAAGTCTGCAGTTGGAAAAAATTATATTGATCAATATTTTTGCAAATGAGAAGTTCTGGAAATATCCCATGTTGTCTATGGTGGACCGATGATGGCAAATCGCTTAAAACCTAGATGACAACTGAAGCTGCCACCTTTAAATCGAAGTTTAGAGACCCTCAACTTCCGTATAGCTGAAACGGTGATCTAATCGATTTTAATTGGACAAAGCCAATAGAAAACTAATATAAGTTGTGTATTAAGGCATTAATATTTGTTTGCCTTGGGGGTTTGGTAGTTCAACTGTTTTGAGGTAAATGTTAAGGAGTTAATGGTACTGAGTTCAAACCTGGATAAAAAAGTAAATATTAACCTAACAACTAACTACTAACATTTGACCTTTAAAAAAAATTGTTTGCATTGTTTTTTGTTAACTTCTCCAATCAATTGGGCTACCGTCACAATTGAAAAGACAATTAATATTAAAACTTGCGCTTAAAAGGATTATCATTTGTTGGTAGAGTTTCAAACCTTTTTTTTAACCATCGTCACCCAATAGGCTATATGAACTACTCAAAAATCTATAGTTAGAGACCGGTTTGGTGACCGAATTGTTGAAATCTTCATAGTGGTCGATTTAGGGGTACTAGTCCCTAAATTGGTCTCTCAATTAGTCGCTAAACTGATTAATTTGTGATCAATTTAAAGACCGATTTGTGTAATGTTGCTAAACTATTAGTCTCTAATGTTAGCAACCGATTGACAATTTCAATCTATCTAAATCAGTCACTATATGACAGCAATTTTCAATGAATTTCAACTTTCAGTAATACTTACCATAGTTGCCAGTGTAGATACAAGCAAAGAACAATAAATCCCAGTCCTCATCTTTAAAACGATGTATGGTTTTATCATATAGATGCAACGTCATTTTGCATCTTCCTTGCAAAGCAGCATACTGAATAGGAGTATATCCATTTCCACCCCTTTTTACAGGTAACTCTGAGTTCCTATCCAACATTAAGTCAACAATTTCCATGTTTCCAGCTGCAGCAGCAAAGCAAAAAGCGGTGTTTCCATTGACATCTTGCAAT
>Ga0099826_10003826_pt1 | contig 10363 bp, 5 predicted proteins | sample Mtrugardesep15_FD_76830 | JGI IMG/M metagenome (GOLD analysis project Ga0099826, IMG submission 76830) | Root nodule microbial communities of legume samples collected from California, USA - M. trunc garden sep15 | ecosystem: Host-associated > Plants > Roots > Nodule | place: USA: California...
AAATCATGGGGTGATTACATACAATTTAGGTTTTAGTGAAAATCATGGGGTGCTAGATCCACGAAAACTAAGAATATGAACAACCACCCCATGATTTCCACTAAAACCAACTTTTAATCTAACGGCTGCTATTTAACTTTCTTACTTCTCATTTTAAAATCACTTCTTATTTGATACATCCCCATATATATATATATATATATATAAGAGAGAGAGAAATCTTAAAATGAAGCTGACGTATATGCATGCATGGCACACTCTTCGTCGTAGACAACTAAACTGATGAGAATTAAAACAGAAATAATACTTCTTTCATCTAAAAAAAAACATAAATGACTAAGAGTTAATGAGAATTAAAATCAGTAATTAAATTGTTGAAAATTAATTAAGTGAATACATGGAAGTCGGTAATTTGATTGTTGAAAGTTAATTAGTTTTCACTCTTGCTTTACTGCCGAAGTGATCTTTTTTACTAAGAGTTATTGTTTCATCTGTGTACTTTTTGTGTGTTTATCCTCTGGTTTTCGGGAAAAAAGACTTGATAATTTATAGTTCGATTGAGACGAAAGTAAAATCTGATAAAAAAATTGTTCTACTCAAACATTAAATTTAGGTTTTCTTAAACAATTCGTCTTTGAATTGAACTCAATTGATTGGTTTGATTTGAGTATTTCTTGTATTCATTATTTGTACAAGTTTGTACTCATTTTAGGAGATTTATGCTATGTGTGTGTTTGTCATTAAAAAAAAATATAAGATATAAACACATAATATATGACATATATAGTTTTTATTTTATTTTAAACATATTTGTTCATATACAAAGAATTATATTTAAATGAGTCATCATTAGATCCTATCTACAAACTTATATTTATTATAAACACAAACAACAATGAAAAATTATTCATGGAAAGAAATTAAACTGTAGTAAACATCGGAGGAATCAAAGTTTGAACAAAAATCTTCACAACTTCTTCCTTTTTAATACAAGTCATATAGTATTAAATATTTATTATGATAATTATTTAAATGAATTAAATCCTTTTCTAATTATCTTTAAATCTATTTCCACTTTCGTTAAAGAGAACGCCACAAGTAAGGATGGAAAAAAAAAAATACACTTTTACATTTGATGTTATTAATTTGCTACGAACCTTGCAATTTAGGCCTAAAATAATCTTTCACTCGAAATTAGTTCATGAATTTAGTCGCAATATTTGATTCATTTACGAAATTCGCTTGCACATGTTTGGACAAATGAATAATCATTGCGAAAAGATCACAGTAATCTATCTACTTGAAAAATAAAGTCTACACTTATAAAGGATACATAGATTTGATTATTTCATGAAACAAAGTACATAACGATATGCGGAAAAAAAAAATTAAAAAGAAATTAAACTATAGAGTGACCATGAAAACATGATGTCACAAATTGTTCCTAGTACTTTGTTATTGGCTAGACAAAAATCTTAAAGGGTGAGTTCCAAGTTCAGGTCCTCCTCATTGTGATTTTCCTCATTTATGTCTTCTTCTTCAATAGGATCAGAAGAACGAATTTGATCAATGAAATTTCTTTCTGCAGCCTCAGAAGATGGAGGAGGGGTTTGATTAGCTTGAGCTAAAAGTGCCAAACCCACAGGGTTTGACCTTTGTGGAGTTGGTAATGTAGCATTTTGACCTCCACCCCATAAATTACTCATCACAAATCTTGATGGAGGAGGTGTATTTGGCATATACATCCCTCCATAGCCACCAGAAGTTGAACCACCAAGCCAAGAAGGCAAGGTATTGTTCACATGGCCACCAATTGGGTTGGACAGGCTAGCACTACGGAAATATGAATACCCTTGGTAGTGTGTAGAGCCTGAAAATTGATAAGGGTATGGAAGGTTATTAGATCGATACCTTAGGGCTGAATCGACCACATCCTCTCTCCTTCTTTCTTCCATTTTTTTGAAGACACGCTCACGCTTATGAGCGTTTTGGTGCCCTCCAAGCGCTTGAGAAGTGGAGAATTTCTTGTCACAATAAGTACAAGCGAATTCCTTCACTTCTGACGCAGGTGGAGGTTCAACATTAGCATTTTGAGGTGAACCTGAATGCTCACCATTCTCCAAGGGTTTGGAAGTGGGATTTGTGCCACCGCCAAGCCTCAAGGCCAAGAAGGCGTCACCATCCGATCCAGAGGTTGGTGGTGTTATCTTTGGCACCTTTTCCGATTTCGACTCTTGCTCTGAATCCTCCATCATTTTGCGCTTGAGGTTTTTGTCCTCAGCCATTTTTGAAAGCTCCAAAATTATTTTTTTTTTCAAAGTTTTTAGTGAGAAACAAATTTGTGTGATTTCATGATCGCTAGAGAGGGGGTATTTATCATTGGGTTAAGCATTATTAAATGTCTATACAAGGAAACATCATGAATTAAAATCATATTTTAGGGTCAAATATCAAACAAGCTTTTAAGGAAAATATACAATGCCATTTGTTTAAGGTCAAGCTTGAGCAATAACGTGATTTAAGATTATTTTAACTATGAAATATTATGTTATATATTAAATATATGTATTAAGATTATTATATATTCTTCTAAAAAAAAGATTATTATATATTAAAAACAATTGTCCAAGTTAATTGATTAGTACAGTATATTTTTTCTCGTTCATGATCTATTGGTCTAGTCACCCAAAAACATTGTATGTAGCATTATAATATTATAAGATCAGGATTTTTGGTTTTTTTAATAAAAAAAGGGGAGTTCACATTTCATATACTGCAAACTGTTGTATCTAATAAAAAACAATTTTATAATTGCAGATATTTTTTTTGACAGGGTTATAACTTATTACTGCAGATTTATTGATATGATCAAAGTGTATAAGAGTAAATGAAGTATATGGAAAAATTGAAACCGTTTAACAATAACACAAACTTGACCTTTTTTGCATATGATAGTTGTAAACAGTTGTGCTATAGTGTTAAAATGGATTTAAGATATGCAACTTATTTATTTTATGGTCAAGTAAAAGCATCATTTTTATTAGGGGTAAAAGCATCTTATTTGTTGACGGTTAAAATAATTTTAACACTTTTACATTTCTTATAAGCATTTTTTAACATGTTTTAGAAAGAGTTTGTGAGTAAATTAAGTCGTAACTTTTCTGTCAATAAAAAGTAAATCCTTATAATCTATAATTGTTAATGTACTCCAAAATTAAGGTGGAATTAGTATATTACAAAATTTTGATATTTTTAACCCACTCTCAAATATGTAACGTGTCTTTTTAGAAAAAAAGTTGTGTACTCTAAACTAGTTTCCTTTTTATTAATTTGGTATGCTGTTGTCAACGTTGAATTGGAATAGTTTATATGCATCAAAACTGTAGTGAGGGCGTGAGGCTTTGCTAAAAAAAAAAAACCTATGGTAAGGTCTCAACAACTTACTTGTTTGTCTATTTTTTAATGTATATATTACCTTATATATATAATTATTGAAACCGTTTATTGTTTTACTAAAATTTGAGTTTGACTTTTTATTATAGTCGTGTTTAGTATTTTTTTAGTTTGACTTTTACCTGAAAAAATTGATTTTAAATTAATTGAAATTATTTTGACTCAAAGACAGTATAGTTGAATGTAACCAAAAAAAAAGACAATATAGTTGAAGTTACTTTGGATTTGACATAGTTGACAACACATATTACTATATTAGACATGTGGAAGAACCAATTCCATTCCAATACTAGGGCAAATACCTTTAAAAAGAGCTAGGAGTTTAATATATTGATGGACTATGGATTGTACCTAGTGATTTTCTTCTGAAAGGAGATGATAAGGATGTTATGGGGCTCTTAAAAAAAAAGATATTGTGGGTTCAACACGAACAAAACAACAATTAATAATTAATTAATATTTACGCTTTAAAAAGTAAATAAATAGTGAAGCCAGATACGATAGAGATAAATAAGATATCATCGTGAGCTTAATTCAGTTGGTAAAATGCATAATATATGTAAGGTCTGGGGTTCAAACCTGACCACCACAAAAAATAATAAGATAAAAGAATTTTTATGATAAAGTTTGATCTTGTATTATTTTTTTTTGACGTTATTGTATTCAATGTATATTAGTTAAAAAGTTATATAATATATATTATTGTATTATGTGTTTGAGATAGACCAGCAATAATATGATATATACTGTATTTAAATCATAAAACTCTTTAGGCAAAATGAGCTTCAAAACATTATATACTCTAAAGTTTAAATTAATTTTTAAATGTTTTATAGTCTTAAATATTAACTTTCGTTTTTATTTTTAATACCTTTTTTTTAAAAAAATGTTTCAAACATTCCAAATATTTAGATTTTATAAAATAAAAAAAATGAATTATTTTATTATACTGGATTATGAAACATTGAACCTCAAATTCCTTTTTGTGTCCTTTAAGATCTTGAGTACCTCAAATTCTTTGAAAGAATCAAACTATACAACCTATAATTGTCCCTCTAATCGTAGAACCAAATCTCACAAAGAACTCTGCGTAAAGTATTTTCTCAAGTTTTTTGAAAGGATAGTAGAGAGAAAAATAATGAACGATTTTAGTGGTTAGATATAACGAGGGCAAGTTATACTTATAGGTGGAAGGTTTTTTTAAAAAAAAAAAGAAGCTAATTTTTAGTGAAAAAACACTATCTGAATCGATTAAGAGAAAATATGAATCGACCTAGGGACTAATAACAAAATACTAACAAGTGTATTAGTAGTGATGTTTATAAAAGAGTTCCTCTCCTCCTGATCCTCAAAATCATTTTTTTAGTCAACCACATAGTTTGGTTTGGTTTGCGGTTTTGATTTTACCAATCCACATGCATTTTGGGTTAGTTGAGTACCAGTCCTAACTTCCTAAGTTCTTCATAAGCCTGGACATTGGCATGAAGCCATTCATCAACGACCGCTGCATTGTTAGTAAGCGTTGCGTTGTACCTCCTACCCGAAGCATATCAATATCCATTTTCAATGAAATTAATGTCATTAACATGGCTGAAAGAGAATTGCAAGAATTATTATATTTTTTTGATGGAGTAATTGATTCCAAGAGTTAATTAAAGTTAAAAACATGTTACATGTTATATATAGCTATTTAATTGTATATACTTGATTATGATTTGAGTTAATCTATAAAATTTTTTAAACAGTCTCAGTTAAGTAATAACCGTCGATGCAAAATGATGGTTACCAATATTAACATAGCAAATTAAGCCTAAAATGGAACACGAAAAAAACGGTAGATGATGTTTCAATGAAGATTCACTCAAACTTGACGGTAATCAATTTAGATATGCTCCTGGAATATGGTATATATTTTGTGCAATTTATGAGAACCACACTTAAAGAATTAGATTTTGACGAGATATTATACGAGAAATAAAATACAACATCCATTGAATTTCACATGAAGTATATGTTAGAATCCAATATTCTGAATCTAAAGGTCATATCCACGAGAAGTAATCTCATATGTGACGTCTTCAACACTAAATATTGATATCTCTTTATATCGTAATTAGTATGTTGAGCAAAAGGTTCCTTATTGATTAATTTATTACAATTCAAAGGCAAAAATATTAAACTGAACTTGATAAGATGAGAAAGAAGTCAAGGGTGAGAACCGAGTTATAACGTCTTCATGAAAGTTGTACTTATGAATATTTACTTTCATTTGGAACTAATTTGACTAAACTTTTAAAACTATAGATATGATAGAAATACCACACACATGTCGTATTCATTTTTCACCAAAACTTAACACCGCGCTTAATCAATAAAACAAAATAAAACTATGCAAATTGTCTGGTTAAACAAGAAAATAAAAGCGTCACAGTTAGAATGAATATGGTTTGCATAATAGTTGTGTTTACAAGGATTTGTTTTGCTATCCATAAAAATCTAGCAGCGCAGCTTGTTGTCTGATTGTTTTTTTGTTGTTGTCAGATAGCCTAACAGCTAAAATTCACCTTATAAGATGAATAAGTGAGGTACCCGGGGTTCGAACCCTGACCCCTACATATAATAATGCATTGTCCTACCAAATTGAGCTATGCTCACGAGACGTTGTCTGATTGCCTTCTATTCACGTGTAATTAATCCTTGATATATAAAAAAATTATATGATAAAACTCGAGTTCAATTATTTTGAATAAACCCATAATTTTGTTTTGAAGATAACAAACTATATAAGAGAATATTGTTTTCTTTAATATGTTTTATATGTGCACAAATTCTAAAGACGCCCTTTTTTACCCTTGCCTTCGATCTAGGGAAACAAACTTATACCCTATTATCAAAGAACACACACATATATTGAGAAACATGCCTCCAATACTTAGCATCATGGATTGACTATTAACTCATTTTTTCTGAAAAATCTAGAAGACAATATATCTAGTTCAGATTGTACTCGACACTTCACTTCTTAAGGAATATGTTGCAATCATGTAAAGACAGTTGAAAAGTCTCTGCAAGCTGAAACAACACATCACTATAAGCTACAACGACAATATTCTCAAAGTAGTAAAGTTTTTCAATATCAAATCAACATTTCAAGAAAGAAACCATTATAAAAAATTCAGTGAACGTTGAACAATTTATCATCATTTCATTTGAAAGCTACGCAACACTTGTATTTTGAGCAAAATAATTTATCATCTAAAGTAGTATCACCCTTAAAGCGGAGGTAATTCCAACGAAGGTGATCTTTGCAACTTTCTAACCCAACCTTGTATTCATCCTCAAGAATTTGAATTCTCAAAGCACCCTATTTAAATTCATGGTTTTGGATATAGTGTTGATAATACCCCCACAATATTAAATAGTGTTAATAATAACTCACAATATAAAATTTGTGCAAAAGATTTAGGTTACACACCATGAGCAAGATTCTCAATAGAAAACCACATCATACTCAGAGCATGCATCAAAGGATGAAGAACACCAACAATAACTAGTTGAGAAAACTCACTCTCATCTCATCCAATAGAAAACTCACGAACATGTTTCGCCGACGAGAGAACAACCATAGTTGTTATGCATATTCACAAAAGTATCCTCGATGGCAAATGAGGCAAAAGCCGAGGGAGAAACCCTACCCAAGCCAAAATCTATGTATTATCTATCATCCATGAAGATAAAATTATAGTAATCAAATTATATACACTGGTCTATTTCACTAAGTAATTGTTCTCATTGTCTACACCATAAGTCGTATTGTACTCCTTGACGTAATCAATATTTACAATCAACACAATATGTACATTACTTTTCTATATTTTCATCTTATCTATTACTTCTATCATGAATAATAATAAGATAAATTTACAATCAAGTTGATTCAATAATACAATAGAGTATTATAAAAGATTAGTTGAAATCTAACGAGGCTTAGAATATTTTTTAAATTTTGAATATTTTTTATGAATTGCACATAGTGAATGCCATTGGTCAAAATTTCGATCACGTTGCCTATGATAATTGATTTTGCTTAGGTGACTTTCAAAAGTATATATAGTAAAAATGAAAAGGAAGAAAAATGAATATTTTTAATGACAATCAATTATTGTGGCAATAATATTTATGGAACCCAATTATTATTATTTTGAGAAAACAAACTGAATATTTATTATTTATAGGAATGTATAAAATAAAAGACCCTTATAGGATCATATTTTTGTGAAATAATATCATTTTGTAGTATTTATTTTTTATTTGGAGCTTAGATGACTTTCTAATTTATTTTTTCAATGTTATTTTCCTCTTCCCACACTTTTCCACTATAATTTTTCAAGACCGCCTTCAATAACAATAGTTGAATATCCTCAAGTAAAATAGATGAAGTATCAAATCAGTGTTATTATGTTTGTATTAAATTTTTCTTCCATTAAACTTTATGCATATAATTTGTCATATATTAGATTTCTACCCATAATACCGGCCCAACACAAGGACCAATAACTCCATTCTCCTCCGAGTGGAAAAAAATTAAAACAATCGTAAATGGTACATCGAACACAAAACTCAATCCAAAACAATCAACCACACATCGACTACGCAATTCTGCAGACACACTTACGTGTTCGAAACCAAATTATACAAAAATTAGTTTAAATGCACTTTTGATCCCTTAACTTTTAAAAATTTGCGATTTTTACCCCCAACAAAAGAGCAGCGAATGACTCTGATTGTCATTAGAGAGACAAGCTGACTCGCCATAATCCACTACATCGCCCAAACAACATCAGGTCACAAAAGCCATTTCTAGCGAAACTATCCGAGGCCAAGCAAGAGCAACACAAAAGTTGTGTTAAACACCCTTGATTTCAAAGCAGCATCTCAGGTGACGAAACAACAAAACCAACAACTAGTCACGATAGAAGGAGGTTGACGGTCAATGTTCAACGAAAAGCCAAAAGCAAAGTCTCGTAGCCCCTACAATGAACATACCAATCAAACCTAGAAACACGGATCCTAGTAAATCTCACGTCGGAGCCACCTCTTTAATATATTTCTAATACCCTTTGGACATTTGTTAGCGTGACTTTATATTTAGTCAAAATATATAAAATATGTTTTAGTCCCAATCAAAGGAAGTTCGGGGTCCGCCATTTAGTTGTTCAACAGTAAGAGTGTTATTCAATATACTATATGGAAAGTTCATTCCTATTTTGCTATTGTCTTTTGAAGATTTATCACTATCAAAACACTTTCATTCATGGACAAAATGTTGATGGAACAACTTAATATGATGACATAAGCCCTTAGGTGTATTCTTGGTATATAAATTTGCATAAAAAAATCTTGGTATATGAATGGTATATTAGCTAGAAATTCATTATATAGTGGCGATCATAATAAGCACAATTTGAGGGCTACTAATCATGTATATTGTTATTTTCATACTAAGGTTATTAACCGTGTCTTCTTGATTTGTTTTTTTTTTACTAATCTTTTACATTCTCTGTTTTTCTTAGGTCAATCTTTTTGTGTGAATATTATACACATTATGGAGATTAAAATCACCATTATTTTCATTTTTACCGAATATATGAATGATTAAATAAAAATGTTTTTGACCAATTAGATAGTGAACTTCAATTAAAGACGGATTACTTGGAGAATGTGAGTTTAAACCTTGACATGAACAACAATTGATTAACTTTTAATTATCTTTGGTCTTTCCGCTGGACTCTTCATTACAATTCTAAAAACCAAAATAAAATGTGCTTACACCATATCCATACAAGATAAAGAGATTTTATTTCACACCTAAAAACCAATATATTATTACATATGTTTGATAGAAGACATGACCTCATCTTATATGATACTTTTTACACATTATTATTGATTATGATTTATGGTACTTAATACTACATTAAGACCTTATTTATTGATTAAATATATATAAATCAAAGCTTAAGGGTCAAATCAATCTTGGATGCTTCCTCCCCTTGAGTCTCTTTGTCTTCCTGATCAACTTCATCACTAACAACACCTCCCTCTGAAACTGAACCAACTTCAATCCCAGGCATAGTAACTTTTTGACTCATAATGCTTTGATCAGCCTCATTCACTTCATCTATCTCTGGAATATGCTGCAATGCACCGTACAAATTCCCTGCATAAAAGTTTGATGACCCTGCATGCTGAATCATATTGTTAAATCCATAACATTGATATCCACACCCCATATGGAATGGAGTGATGGTGTTTAGACTTATCCCTTGATTACCATTTGAGTAATTTATCCAAGCTTTGTCAAAAGCTTGGATCCTTTTTTTGAGACTTCTCTCTAATTTGTGAGAATTTTGATGGCCACCTAATGCCTGTGGACTAGTGAACTTTCTGTTACAAAACTTGCATGAGTAAGCATTTTGAATTCCTTTCCTGTGATCAACAATGAATCCAAAAAGAAGAAATGGAGAAATTTCTTTGGATGAATCAGTTGATTCTTCTTCAGCAACATCTTTTTGGGGAGTCTTTGAATTCTGAGTTTCAACATGGGATTCTTCCAGCACGATTGCCTTGCGCTTGTTCTCATTGTTGTGATTCTCCATCATCTTCAAATTGTCTACTGATTCTTCATTCACCTTCTCCTTGCCCTTGTTGCACATGGTATCAGAGAGAAAGTGAAATGATGGGATTTTGAGGGATGATTTAGAATGTGAAAATTCTTGTGAATTTAAAGACATGCTCTACTTAGGGCAAATATTCTGCCAAGTTTCCACGTGTAAAATATAAAGCAATCTTGAGGATGGATATCACTTTTAATTAGATTAGATGGATTTCAAATACTACTCTTTCTCTT
>Ga0099826_10003830_pt1 | contig 10360 bp, 6 predicted proteins | sample Mtrugardesep15_FD_76830 | JGI IMG/M metagenome (GOLD analysis project Ga0099826, IMG submission 76830) | Root nodule microbial communities of legume samples collected from California, USA - M. trunc garden sep15 | ecosystem: Host-associated > Plants > Roots > Nodule | place: USA: California...
AATTCAAGCTTTTCTTAGGGGAGGGGAATGAATTTTTTTCTAATATGTTTTAAATAAGAGGGGAGGGGAATGTATATTTTAACATAAGAGGAGAAAGAAGTGTAATTCAAGCATCTTTGAGGGGAGGAGAGTGTAATTTACTCTAAAAAAAAAAAAAAAATTATACATCATTAGAGATGAGGCAAAGCTTCACTTTCAACATCAAACCATGGACAATTTATTCCCCTTGTCCATGATAAAATTTTCCTTAAATAAATGCTACTTTTGTTTTCAAAAGTTTGCAAGTTGTGTGAGATAATTTTGGGTGCCTCATAGGGCTAATAGAATCTGAGTGTGAACTACTGTGCCGAAAACATGGGGAGTGGCACGACCACAGTAGATAACCTCAGCCAGAATAAAAAATGTCACCCAATCAGAATGGTTGTGAAAGGGACAAAAAGACAGACAACACATCCAATTATATGTGGATGTGTCAGTGAAAGAGAATGTTGACTGAATTAGAAGAATCTCACAGCCAGTGATATATGCCAACAGTCGTTTACTTTTTTGTATCATTATGCTGTTCACAGTTGTCTACTCTCCCATACCATATTAAGAAATCTTTGCTCCTCCCATTTATTATAGAAAACCAACCTCTAACAAAAATCATGATATTGAGAAAAATTATTATAGTTATAGATTTTTCTTGATACCAATAGATATATAAAAGTACAATACAAATATTTGTTTTTCATAAATATAAAAAACAATGGAGAAATATTTGTCGTTATTACATAATAAAAAAAAATAAAAAATAAAAACACGAATAAAATATTTGAACCACGAAACCAATTCCGATTCAAATTAGCGAAGCCAATCTTGATATTTTGCTATACTTATTCAAAACCAACCAATAATGACCATAATCATTCTATTCAATTACGTTGAAAGTGCCTAGCCGTTTGATGAAAAACATATCCCCTACTATTTATGTTGTATGAATGATCTGTTAAGCTTTAGGTTACATTTATCTTTAATTAATTAATTAAATATATTAATCATTCTACATATTACTAACACTTAACATAACATCGATATCTACAATAATCCTTTAAAAAAAACATCGATATCTATAATAAACTCGTGCGATAACACAAGTGTTTGCCTAGTTTGTAAGTAAACTATTCACAAATACCCTAAATATGTACTTGCTTAATTTTTCTATATATATGGTTTTCTAATGTAAATATTAGTATTTCCTTTTCTCTTTTTTTTTTCACAAGAAGTATCTTTGCATACAACATTTTAACTTGCAAGTCTAGTATGTTTTTCTTCCTCTGTTGTGTTTTTCTCATTCAAATAAACAGAGCATCTTATCATTTTCATTATTATTTTAAGGGTTAATAGGTTTTTATCCCCTATAATATATGTCATTTCTAGTTTTCCCTCTTATAATTTTTTTTTTTTGATTTACTCCCTGTAAAAAAATTGTTTTGATTTAACCCCTAATAGGTCAAACAAAAACGAAAATTTCTTGAAAAAAAAATAAAATTGATTTTTGTTAGGTCTACTAGGGGGTAAATCAAAACAAAATTTTTTTACAGGAGATAAATAAAAAAAAATATTTACAGGGAAAAAACTAAAAATATCATATATTACAGGAAGTAAAGACCTATTAACTCTTATTTTAATTGGTTTTTTTTTCTTAACCACATATGTAAATCCACACATCATCAATCTTCTTTTGGATAAGGATATTTATTTGAAAAAGTTTTGGATTAGCAATTAGAAATGAATGTACGATGTTAAGGATTACAAGCATGACACAGTGTTTAGATGCAACTGGAAGAGAGGATATGGAGTTCACGTGAGGTTGATTGTGAAAGGTAGTGGTCACTGACCACACTAGCTTAGCCTTGGTTGCCATGTGCTTCTTGTAGAATCTAAACTTTGTGAAAACGAAAACCTCAGCCATTAGGCTCACAGAATTGGATTTTCTTTTGGGCCCCATCAATAATTTCTTAAACTGCCGTGAAAGATTGTTCCTTTGATCTGAATTGAAAGAAATAAAATAAAACAATAACTAAGATTTTTATTTTATCCTGTTCTAAAAAGGTACTGTGTCCATATAAAGATGAAATTTGTCTATATTTCAGTACACTTTGAAAATGTATTTTTCTGTATTTATATATAGAACCACGTTTTCTAGTCAAAACATATTTTCTTTTATAAAACAGGTTGATTCAGTAACTCAAAGAGGAATACCGCTAGCATCACATATACTTCCTTCGTCTCAAAATGCAAACAAATTTAAACTATATATTAATTTTTGTTTTAATCATATTTTAAAATGGATAGAGTATTTTATAAAGTTGCAGATAAAAGAAACACAATCAACCACAGTAGTATAAAAACCAGCGGAGTCCACGTTGAACAGGCATATGTGCACACCAAATAGTCAATGGATAGTTCAAGTTTGTTGGTTTTTGAACAAATCCACTTGAATATTGCATTCCTAAAATAAAAATTGTTGCAATACGCAAAAGAAAAGAAAATTAATAATAAATATTTGTTGCAAGTGGGGTGTTCGGACAAGAAACAAGTTTTTAGCTCGATCTTTTAGACTTTCAATACAAATATTAATTTTGCAATTTTTTCCCTTAAATTAAATGAGTATGAGTATTGCCGACTCTAAAATAGGCTATTTATAAACTAAAAAAATACACAATCATGTTGAAGAAATAAAAATAGAAAATAGATGTTAAATTCAGACGTGAGATCATTTAAAGTGTGCGGAAATTTAGTCAAAAGACATAATATGGTTTCTAAGCATATAGTAATAGATCGTCAAAAAAACAACATAGTAAAAGATTAATTGATCCAGAGAATATCTACATCAACCTATGAACCAAAACAGACCAACATCAATATCAGCTATATTCAGCCCCGATCCTCGGCTATATTCTTTAGATGACAATATCAAGCAAGTTTGTAGTGGGAATCATCTATGGTGGAGTAAACAATACCCTCCTCTAAAGGAGCCTTCAGCGACAATCTGGCATTATGAACAGCTTTGAGTTAAATCAAAAGCAAATATTTTGCAAACCCATAATGAGACATAAATATAAAAAAATAAGAGAACTGACATGATCTTGTCCAATGGAAGCTTGAGTTCTCTTGATAACTCATCAACATGTACTCCCATATCTCTGCAATTTAAAATCAATTTCAACATCAATTTGAAATTAGCAAATATTGTTGAAAGATGAAAAATTTAGGGTCTGCTAAATCATTGTTTCATTTTCTAAAATCCATGTTCAATTCGCTTTGATCGAGAGACTCTTGAAGTGAATGATTGTAACGGAAAAGATGAAATGTTGGTTAAAGATGATGGATTTCCAGAAATATTGACAACAGTTTTATGACATTTTCATTGTTTCCAAAAATGCATACAATTAATCAATTCCGTTATCTCCTTGTAACATGTAAAACTAACAGATATTTAGGAAAGTGAAAGTAATGAAAATAAAAAATGTTTTCACTAAGTACACTGGCCCTTAGTAATCCTACTTGAAACCATTAATGAAAGGTAATAAATACAATTACACTTTTTCTGAATTATAGTAACTCACATGTGTGAATGCTGCTCCAGATAGTTAATGACCAATTTATCGATGTCCTTGAGTCCATCAGTGCTATATTGTACATGTCCCTGAGGTTAGGAAAATTATATCATCAATCCAATCAAAAACTAAAGAAACAGCTACTACATCAAATATCATACCGGATTTGATGATGGTGCCTGAGATCCATTTGAGACATTTCTGACAGGAGTATTCATAGACGAGTTTGATGAAGGAAGTGCAGAAGTGATTCCTTCTATCTATAATCCAAAAAACAAAAGCAAGGCATCATGTTAAATTATCACATTTGACAGCTTAAGACACAATACTCCATTGTTCCATGCCTTCTACTCTCTAAGGTGTACCTTGCATTTCAAACAACCCAAATCCCACATTGACACATGCAATCATATATAGGACTGTTCACACAAACTTAAAATCTGAACCAAACCAAACTCCACTGCCATCAATTATCATGCAATAATATAACAAAAAATAGTATGATAAAATACAAAAACTCTGTGTACCTTTAGTTTGCTGCGGAGGTGGTTATGTATGCAGTCGATAAAGTGAAACGAGATCTCATCAAAATTTGTCACGGGCCTGTGAAACATCACAAATATGACATAACCATATGATTAAAACAGCCAATTTGACAAATAAAAGACGTTTCTCATAGTGAAACTTGAGCACGCTAGTATATGTAAGGCAACTTAGCAAGTCACTTTTCCACTGCTAAATATCATGCTTTGCAATTCATCAAACAGGTAAAACACTAAACTACAAACCAAAAAATCATTTTATTGGGAATTATTTTTTTGAATATACGGTTTCTACCTCCACAAATGTAACAAGGACACCTATACCACAAATGTAACAAGGACATCCATAACCAGGTATAAGAATGTCTTTACTAATAGTTCAATTTGTATTGAAACTAATTAGATACAAGCTATTAGACAAAACAATCATGTGCCAGTTGATGTTCTTTGACAGAATTAAATACTTTAGAGTTAAAATAAATTAGCCTAGTTGACTCTAAACTTGGGTGTGCTTGCAAACTAAATTAACGATTTTGCAAAAACATAGTCTGAAAGCAGGCTAAATAAGGCAAACAGCATCCCCATGTTCTGTAAGGTGTAAATTTTGACATCGCATTGTCAAAGTTGATTCAGACTGATAATGAAAAACAGAAAATGAAATTCAAAAAAAGTAACTGAGATAGAAAAGGAAAAACTGACAATGAAATTCTACAAGCAATAAAACATTCAAAACCAAGAAAAATTCAGCTACAAAATAAGCAGATTCATTTTTTTGGTTTGTTTTGATCTTAGGATTTTATAACCAATAACAGAGAGCACTAAATGATATGTTGAAATCTTAAATGTATAGGTTTTTATGCTTTTGTTATTCACTCTGCTTTAGGGTAGTTTAGTGTTTTACTTATTGCACATTTGTATACACTAACTGCTTGAAACTTAGCAGAGCTTCATTCCCTTTGTTCTCTCCTCTTTTCTTTTCTATGCCCTATTTTTTTTTAAGGGTCATGTTAAGGGCACATGTTAAGCAAACCTAAAGTAGAAATTGTTTCTTAAATTTTGTGCATTCAATTAGTTAAAAGTCAAAAAGTTAAATTTAAATGCATTAATTACAACAAAACATTTCTACTTTTACTTCTTAACTTGTGCCTTGAGGGCACAAGTTACCATTAGCCTTTTTTTAATAGCAAAATTTTATTAGGCACAAACGCAATGTCACAAGACATAACAGGCAGGCACACAAGCAAAAATACAACACTGCTGACATAGCAAGAACAAACAAACTTTTCCAATAAGAATAGTAGCAAAAGTTTCTTCTCTATGCATTATTAATCTTAGCAAAATAGAACAGTGATAGATTAATGGAAGAAACAAATATCTAGTAAGAACCTGCATAACACCCATTTATGAAACCTCTTAAAGCAGCCAAAAGTATACACTAGAGGCAAATGCACACCACCAATCACACAAAATGCATATCAGTAATGACTCTCAAGCTCAGTGATCAAACCACAAAGCAAAAGCTCAACATCAGAAGCATACACTCGATGGTGTTTGAATCATTAGATGTACTCGACAATCAATGGTTGCAAGCCTGCAGCTGAACTGTAGGATATGTCTTGTCGGTGTCATCCATCAGGGGACTGTAAAATGATTTTACAATCTTCAGGTTCTGGAACCATTTAAATTTAAATCTCACCGCCCCCAGCACCATTCCAACTTGCTCCTATTAAGCATTCAGTTACACACTAGTTACCCTTTGAAAACCCACCCCCTTCCTGAGAAAGCAACAAATCAGAGTTTCCACAGAAGTATCTCACTTAGGTGCAGATGAGACAAGGGATTGAACAACAATGTTTCGGTTAATAGTACCATAACCCATAATTTGAACGGATCCATGAGACAAAACATGAAAATCTAACCCACCCATGTATGATCAAGTACCCCAAAGGTTGGACACCGACAAACACATTCTAGAACTTATCGATCCAAATTATAATTATATAGCGTATGTGATGATACGAAAGAGGCAGACACCTCGTGTGTAATTTCCTTGAACTAGTGACAAAAGGCTAACCTATGCTATCAAAGATTCAGAAGAGAAAATCAAATCATTCAGGCAACAAACCAAACATCAAATGAAACTGAAAGCAAATAAACAACCATGGAATATTTGATAAAATATAAACAAAATGGGTGTGGCAAACATACCTGACAGAGAAGGCGACAAGTGACCTTACACCTTGAAAGCTTTTCAAGGACCCATAAACACGAACATACATGCCATTCCTGTCAATGAATAATTAGAGAAGGTGAGAAATATTACAACCCCAGACTCGTAAATCTATATCATGGGTAACCATAGTTAAAGTACTTACAGTACTTCTTCCATTTCCTTTGTATCGAAAGTCTCGTTGACCCTGATTAAACAACCAATAATGAAATTCAGTCTACTTTCCACAACACATATTAAGAAATTTCTACGAAAAGAAGTCTTAAATAATCAACATAGCATTTAGCCTAGAGAAAGTACCATCTTCGGCATTTGATCCGTCCAGTTCCATCATCCAAAACAAAATTAACATCAGTGTTCCGATCGGCTTTCTCATACACCATGCCAACCAATGTAACCTGAACCAAAAATATACAATGAGTTAAATAAGAGGAATAACAAAGCATCATAACAAAACAAAAAACAAAAACTGTAAAAAATCATTTGTTTGAAATTCATTCATATTTTGTAAAAACTTCAACTTTGCAAAATAAATAATCAACCGCTAGTAATTTGTCCAAAAATAACCATGCTACAATAACGACTGTGGTGTATGAATGGGTGATATTTAAAAAAAAAAATAACAATAACTGTTACCACAAAAGCTAGCTTCAAATTTAGAATAAAGCATTCATACAGTCTCTAAAATCTCACTCTCTTCAATTTAGTCCATAAACTAAACAAATATAATTAGTGTTTCAAGTATATAAAATCTGTTAATTTAGTCACTGCTATCAAAATGTTAGGACTAAATTGACAGGTTATGATATACTTTAGCTATGAAGCATGTACACGAGACACAACACACTGACAAATCAACACCGGTAACAATATGAGAAAATGACATAATTTAGTGTAATCACACGTGACAGTGACACATGTTAGAGTACTTTATAAAGTAAATTGACTGATTTCATATATTTTAAGGACTACTTATAACAGTTTATGAACTAAATTGCTGGTTTATTCTCAAATTTAGATAAAAAAAAATTACTAGATTATTGTATGCAAACAATATTGATTTGAATCAAACAGCATGATAGTACTGCAACAGATCCACGAAAATCATACAAAAAGAAAGAAATAACATAATTCACTAATCTTGTAGCAAATTAAGCAAGTATTATAACACTAAAACAATTTTAATTAAAAAAAATTAAAGAGTCATACATTAGTCAGATCTACGCCGTTAATTGAGAAATTGGACTTTTCATCGCCAGAATGAGAAGCTTCACTTATCTGCTTCACCGTAACCGGAACCAAACCCTGAGAATCACGACTCTTCAACGAAGAACAAAAAAAAACAAGAATCAGTGAATCAACAATCTTTCAAGCGAAATTGTCGTTTAAGCAAGATGAGAAAGATAGCGCTTACTTTAGTCGGTGCCGGAGAAGAATCGTTTGGTTGCGAGGACATGAATCCGCCGCCTGAGAAGGCGTTGGAGGCATCGAATTGGGAATTGGAGAACATCGTGAAACCCTAGAGAGAAAGAGAGAGATTTGTTGAAAGTGAAGTGAGTGAATTTATAAAAAAAAGTGTGATTTTGTTACTCTAATTATTGTTTCCCGCTAGAAATGCTTCGACTTTTCCCGCCGCTTAGGGTTTCAACTTTTGACGGTTTTCATCTTTCGTCTTTTGAAAATGAAATGAAATATGGCTCTCTCTCCCTCTCTCAATTTTTTTTTTTTTGGTCAAGACTCTCAATTCTAATATTTCTGTTTACTTATTTGTTTTGTTTTTTGGTTAAAATAAACAAAAATAAATGGAATAATAATAATTTTTTTGGGCTAAAATAAATGGAATAATAATTTTGTTGTCCCCGTAAACATAGCTCATTAACAGGGACAATGCATTATTATATGTAGAGGTTGGAGTTCGAACCCTGGACATCCACTTATTCACTTTAAAAAATGAATTCTAGCCACTAGGCTACCTGACCAAAAATAAATAAAAATAATTTTGTTATGTAACAAATAGTCAATAATTTTGTTTCTTGAATGTGTAACAAATAATCACAATAGTCATTTAATGTATCAAAATTTAAAAATAGTCTCTGGTTATGCACTTTATTAATCAAAATAGTATCTGACATTAAAATATTTCGTTAATATTGTTATATTAGTTTTTCAATACATTTACTTATTATCATATTGGTCCTTAAAAGTACTTATTGTCATTATGAAAAGATTTATTGTGAGTATTAAATAATTATTTTAGCATCAGATAATATTTTAACTAACAAAGTGAACAATCAGAGACTATTTTAAAATTTTGATACATTGAATGATAGTTATGATCAAACCGACTATTACCCCAAAATAAATAAATATAATACTTCTCTTTTTAACGAGGCAAATATCATGACTTTTAAAGCTCAAATTCTTCAAAATAAATGATGTACGGTATCTGATATGTATTGTGCACCGATACTTGTTTGATACACTCCGATACTTATCTGGAGAATATTCTAAGATTAAATTTTATTTTTTTAAAAAACAATTGTCTGATACTTTTCAAATGCATCGGGGATATGCGGTGGAAAGTCGATACACGCGAGATACGTGATGTTTATATTATTCTTGGTATATATGTAATTGATTACGTAAGGTTGTTCTCTTTTTGGGATATGTCATATACGTAGTTGATTGATTGTCACTTCCTTTATTATCAATATAATTTGTATTTATATTTATGTTGTTGTTTGTCGTTTGTGTTGTTTCTTTTTATTTGTTTGATAACGCTCCTATTGTTGATTGTCGTGTGAAGACAATTTTATTGTTGTGTCTTATTGTTGTCCTATGTTTGTTCGATCTAAGTTTTGCGTCTATTTTTTTGCTTTTGAGTTTTAGTCCATAGATTGTATTTTGAGTTTTAATTTGTAGTTTACAATAATTATTTTTATTGATGTGTCTCAATCGTATCATATCTTAAATTTTAAAATTTTCCCGTATCTAGGTTTCATTGGTCATGACCCACGCATATTGCTAACATCCATTAAACAAAGGGAAAGTGATATCTCTAATTATTTGTCTACTTTATTGTGTTCATACTTTCATTTTCTTCATATTTCTATCTCTATTGTTTTTACCCCAAACGAGATGAAAGAAAAAATTGTCACTAAATTATTGTATAAATATCTTTAACAAATCAATAAGTCTGACACATCTAACCTAAAAATACACATTTGTTTTATAGGATTTTATCGAAAATTCGGCAGATTTTCTTTATTTTTCCTACAATTTCAAAATATCAATCATATATGCATTAAATGTTTATGCCAAAATATTATCAAACAATAGTTACATTTATCATATATCAATGTTTTATCTATTCAAAAGGCCGACAATGGTTACACGAGTAGCACTTCAAAACATATACCGCTACACAACTTAAACTATTCTAACCAAAATAGCTGCATCATACTGAAGTCAGAGAACAATGGTTACCACTAAAGATAGAGGTTTGCCAAAGCAAGCAAACACTTTGGGGGTCTACAAGTCTATTCCACAATCTTGTGAATCTAAAGAAAAAAATGAAATAAAAATGGGCGAGTCGCATAGTCTGAGTGAGAGCATGGAATACCGGGTAAATAAGAAGGAGAAACAATATTCATGCAAACACACAAAAATAAGTAAATTATATAAAATATTTTTAATTTCAAAAAACAAGTAACGGTTTTCTTTTAATTTTTTTTTTTTTGCAAACTTGAAAGTATAATGAAAACAAATGTAACATATATAATTGAGCAAAGACTTCACCTCACATACGCTACATTTCACTATGTGCATACATATCACATTATCTCTTTGTTGCAGTGAACGATGTCCACTTCAGAATACTATGAACGGTTAGTAGATATGTTGCATTCTTTTTCTGTTGTAGCAAACAAATTTCAACTTAAATTATTATGAGCATGAAACTCATAAATTGCATTATACCTTTGTCA
>Ga0099826_10003832_pt1 | contig 10359 bp, 3 predicted proteins | sample Mtrugardesep15_FD_76830 | JGI IMG/M metagenome (GOLD analysis project Ga0099826, IMG submission 76830) | Root nodule microbial communities of legume samples collected from California, USA - M. trunc garden sep15 | ecosystem: Host-associated > Plants > Roots > Nodule | place: USA: California...
GGAGCGGGGTGGGGACGAGTTTTACATTTCCCGTCATCATACCCGATTCTCATATACTTATTTGATACCCTATCTATATCCAACGGGGATGAGAAATTGAACCTCATCCCCGTCGCTGACGGGTTCAGGTATCTCCGTCCTCGCATTGAATATTATTTTTTTTAATAAAAATAAAAATAAAAATTCAACACTAGAGAAATGTTGTAATGTATTATCCAACAATATGTTCACTTTAACATTTGTTAGATCGATTGATTTAGTTGCTCCTTTAAATATCAATGGTTGTTCTTAGAACACGGCAATTATCAAATAACATAACATGACATATTAAGATAAAGTAATTTTTTGCATTCGGGACGAGTTTGAGTATGAGTTTAAGGTAGGTGCCTATATACCCATTACCCGTCCCATACCCGTGTTTTGAAATTGAGAAAAATGGAAACTCATACCCAAACCTAGTCAAAATGGGAAGAACCCGTCAAATTGAGTTTAATTCGGGCGGATAACCACATGTATAGGTTTTGTTGTCATGCCTACTAATAGGTACTTTAATATCCATTTTATATTTATGTATCGATTAAACTACATGTCCCGTGTTAGTAGCGGATTTTATCCACATAAAGAGATTTTTGTCATCCCTACTTTCAACTCCGCAAACTCTTCTAAATCTCATATAGAATTTCCCTGCATAAAATTATAGAAGTTCGGTCCTGTGAGCATAGCTCAGTTGGTAGGACAATGCATTTTTATATGCAGGGGTCGGGGTTCGAACCTCGGACACCCCATTTATTCATCTTATAAGGTGAATTCTAGCTACTAAGTTATCTGACAAAAAAAAATATAAACACTCGCAGTAAATTGATAAGTGTTGGTGCCACTCTTCTCTAAGGAGTCTTAACCATCTATCCTTCTGATTCAAGATAGCCACCAACTGGTTTGGGTGTTATGAGGAAGATGAGTGGCGATAAAGTGTTAAAATCCCAATCTCACATTTTTGTCAAAGTATCCTTTGTAGTAAGTGTTGCGTCCAAAGTCAATTAAAAATTTAATACAATTTTTTTTTTAAGAAGCTAAATTTAATACTATTATTAAATTGTAACAAAAAAAATACTATTATTAATTAATGAAATTCATTATTAATTGTCTTGTTATTACATCTCAGTTGTAATATGTCTTCGTCTTTTTTTTAGTCGTGTTAACCAAAATTGGAACAACTAGTGAACATCATATAGCATTATGACGTATACTTAAATTGAAATCAATCAAAAACTATTACTTTTTCTTTTTGAAGGAATCAAAAACTATTACTTGTTCACAAATCATTTTTTTTTTCCATTTAGTGTGTCCGTTTTGTTGATAGATTCTAAAAAACATATGAGAAAAACTAACTTGTGTTCTTAAAACATAAGTTAAAAAAACTACATGTTAAAATTTTTTAAAAAAAATTTATTTAATATCTTAAAAATTTTAAAAATATCTTTTTAATATAATTTCTTTTATTCCATTTTAAACTCCTTAACTTGTGTCTTAATACACAAGTTAGCATATCATATCACCAATTCGTAAAATACCTTTCACATCACTTTCGGTAAATAAGGTGATATTCCAAATCAGGTAACTAATTATTTATAATTCGTAGAAATCGAATTTTCTTAAAAGAACAAACTCTATAATAAATTTAAAAGCTAGCAAATCAACTTCATAACCAATTTGATTTGATTAATTGATTTCTATCCATCCAACTATTACAATGATTGCAAATTCTATTTCGAGTGTTATGACAACATAGTTTGTTTTTCTTTCTAAACAAAATAAATAATTTATTCACCACGAGTATTCTTAATTTATTTTGTTAATGAACAATGGGTTTTCATGCCGTTTGTGGTGACAATTATTATTATTTTTATACATAAACAAACTTATCTTACATCACTAACAATATCATCAATAATAAATTTTGGCATCAATTTTAGGACTTGAAGATAAGTCATATATGCAATCTCTCTAGTTAATTCACGAGCAACAGCATTGGTTGTAATGAAATTCAAGTAATGATTTTTTCAAAATTTGTGAATTTATTATTTTAGAAAACATTTGACTTCTTTTTAGAATAATTTCTTGATTAATAATCCTTAAAGATTTTTCCGAAGATATTCGTTACCAACACCCTAAAATCAAAAATAAAACAAATTTGATGAATGTTATTTAAACTTTTTTTTTTTGAAACAACGAATATTATTAAACAACCAGATCTCAGCTCAAGACGAACAAAGATCGGTGAAACTGAGAATACAAACAAAAGACGCTGTATATAGGCGGAACACCCGAAAATAAGCACCCTAAAAACAACTATGAAGGCAACACCCACCAAAATACATGTCACCACAATAGACCCTTTCAAGAAAACAACCTAAGTAAAAACTATCCAATACCACTCATCATCACTATTCATCCCTAACGAAAAAAACCCTCAACAATAAACTCCCAAACTTGAAATCAAAGCTGAGCCATATCCGAAAAGGCTCCTATCCGAAGGATCAAACATTAAAAGAGAAATAGGATCTATATGTCTTGTTTAAACTGATCACTACTACTTTAGTATCAAACTAAAAAAAAACGTTATTCAAACCTAGCTCTGCTAAAAAAAACGTTATTCAAACCTAGCTCTACTACCCACTTGATGGCTTGCAAAAGATCATATGCTTCACCTTCCTTTACTATTAAAATAAGAGAAATACACGTTGTTTTTGTTGAACTTGAAAGTTATATGAGATATTAGCTAATAACTCTCAATAATAATTCTCTTTTATTCATGTGATTATGCTGAGGAATGAACTCTCTCATTCGACTATGAGTTCCTTAACTATTTTGAAGAGGGTGTAATTAGCACGGTGTTTTGAACTACTTAACCAAAAATTAAGGCAACATAATAAAGGATAAAGGTTGTTTGATTGATAATATTAAAAGAATTACAAATCCAATATTTATAGACAAACACTAATTCTATCATCCGAAACTAGCTTTATTCGACTATTTAAAACTAATATATCAAATTTAATCGATAAGCAGAAAGATTAAAATTTGTGCTAACTCTAGCACTATCTAGAAAGAAAATATTCCCATTAGGCAAGTTAAGTAAATAAATTGTTACAAAAAGAAAATTAAAAGTTCAAGGTGGATAATGAATGAAAGTTTTGTAAGTAGTTAGTCTCTCATTGTTTACTTTCAAGTTTCAATATAGTGTGATTTTGTTGGGATGTAATTGGTGGTAGAACAGGAATATGAAAGAGATGTTTGGGAGGGATAGACAGTATCTTCTAATCGGTTAAGCCGTTAAGATTAGAACTCTTTTATCACCTCTCAACTTGGTAACCAAGTTATTCACTTGGATGTCGATGAAATTTTTTTCTTACCATGAAATTTGTACGAAATTTTCAACGATGTATAGCAGTCACTAATTTATGTCAAAAAATTGTGGGACACATAATGTGAGTTTTCATCACCCAACTGATTTTTTTTATACGTATGTAAGAGACAGAAATCGAACTCTTAACCACATTTTTAAAGAGTTCAAATCTCTTATAACTTAAACCAATCTACTAAATCCATGCATTTTTCTTCTCTATTTTATTCCTATTTCTCTTGTAGCGAAAATAAAATATAATCTATATGTCTCATTTTTCTCTTTTAATGTTATCCTAAACTATCATATCGAAATAAATTATTCTTCTAAACTATAAAGACAACCGACTCTCCTACAATCAAGTATGTTTCACATTCACGTAATTGATGCATCGGTGGTTGTTTGATCAATCAAATGTTCTAAATTCAAGCTCAGTATTTTAAGTTGGTAAAAATAAAATCTCGTATATTTTGATATCTTTCAGCTCTCATGCAATCAAGTATTTTCGGCCACCAATGTCTTGAATGCGAAAATGTTGAATCCACTCTAGAAAATCCGAATGAAATGCAAGGGTACATTTGTATACTGGAAGTGAGAAAAATTAATCAGAAGGCTACCAACTACCTAAGAAGCACTAAAATCCTCTTCTCTTTTCCCATTACTACCGCATTCAATTAGACAAAGATGCAACAACTTATAATAAATATATATCCATTAAAAATATAGTAGAACATAATAACTCGAAAATTGTTAATCCTAAAGAACCATATTCGATGACTACAAGATGGGACATCTTCTTCTTGTACCAAGCTAGGAGAGTTTATTCTTAAGGTAGTATATAAAGAAAAAGGAAACTGATAGATACATAGAATAAGAAGCCTCATCAAATTCATGACAGAAAATAATGGAAAGTGATAGAATTGGATGAGTTTATGATTTAGGTAGGTAGAATGTTATATTTTCATTGTTACAAATTTTTATTTTGTTGTTACAAATTTTTTTGTGTGCTTGATGTTGAAGGAATAAAAAAGGGGACAATTTCTAATCGTTTTTATAGGATGATGCTACAAAATATCTTACTCTGTAATTCACAAGTATTCCTGCCCCGACAAATTCTATTAACTTCTAAATTTACCTTTAATTTTTAACTAGTCAAAATAATTATAAACCAAACAAAAGGTTCTCCCCAACACAAGACGTGCACGAGGAAAACGTGTAAAACAACAAGTTTGATGCAGCATCAAGAAAAAAAAATCCAAAATTGAACACCAACAACAAAGCTAACACAAATACAATAAAGGATCAACCCATTTGTAATTAATATCGAAAACTAAACCCTGATATTTTGTTTTCATCTAGCAAAACAAAAATAATTTAACTATATCAAGCATTTTAGCCAATGTCGCTTCTTTTTGCCGAAAGCAACATGATTTCTTCTCTCTCCAAATAACCCAAACATCGGACAATGAAGCAACATGCATCGTTGACTTTATTTTTTCTAGAAAACCACACAATGAACTAAAGTGCAAAACATGATCAAGGGAATTTCACCAATGAAATCCCCAACCAATGCCTAATGAGACCTGTTCCATACTAGACAAAGACCCAATCTGGTTAGACCCGAACTCCATTCAGGATCCTAAGTCAGGCAAGTCCATGTGATGGACATGCCTTAAATCCCACGGGATAACGATCTGAACCAACAAATTGTGATCCAATGTTGCAGTACCCCTTAAAGATGGTGAAGCACACTATCAACATCCCTCTAAATATTGGCTCTTCCACAACAAGTCAACCATCTTAGATCCAACCAGATCATTTGCGGCTTCACTAGGGATCGAACCCTAGAAACAATCACTCTTCAAACCTGAAAGATAGCGAGCACATGTTCAGTCCACCGCCACGTTAATGAAGTCCAGAACGAAGGAGTCAACAAAACCCTCACATCATCCTCTTTACTTCTGGTGCCCGTCATGGATAGAAACAAAGCTAGACCAATAGCTCAAGACTATAGTCAACAAGAAGGTATTGGTTTCACTAAAACCTTTGCACTTGTAGCTAGACTATAAGCTATTAGATTGCTATTACTATATGTCGTAAACTATGATATCACACTATATTAAATGAATGTTAAAAATGCATTTCTTGATGGTGTAATTTATGTAGAAGTGTATGTAATACAACCTTCTGGGTTTGAGTATTTGAAACATCTAGAATATGCTTTTAAACTCAAAACTTGAATGTATGGTCTGAAATAAGCCCCTAAAGCTTGATATGAAAGACTCGCTAACTTTCTTTTAGAAAATGGTTTTTCAAGAGGTCATGTTGACACTACACTATTTAGAAAATCATTAAAGAATGAAATTTTAATTGCTCAAATATATATCGATGATATCACCTTTGGTTCTACTAATACTACTCTTTGTCAAGAGTTTTCCAAGATGATATGGGCCGAATTTGAAATACACATGATGGGAGAACTTAAGTTCTTTTTGGGCATTCAAATCAATCAATACAATGAGAGTATATATGTTAATCGGTCCAAGTATACAAAAGAACTACTCAAAAAATTCATAATTCTACGCGGTACTGATGTTTTATGAATTTATTTAGGGCATTATTCCACGGTCTATTTGGTTGTAATCATACTATGTAAAACCATCATAATTCTAATTAATATATAACTGTTATGCGGGTAGCCAAAAGCTCGATCAGGCTAGTCCAAGACGAATACGTATTTTATACGATCGGGCTAAAAAGCCCTATTCAAATTTGGGTTTGAATTTTGGAGCTTAAGCCCCATGTTTTATCGGGCTTTTCGTGTCGGTCCATACAAACTTGCTCATTTTGACGACTAAACTTACAATGAAAATTGCTCTTTTCACTTTAATTTTTGCTCATTTACACTTAAAAAATACATTAATACTCCAACAACTGTTAACTACCGCTCGCTAAAACTAGCGGCAGTGAACTACCTTTGCAGAAAGAAAAAAACCTCCAGCGTTGAAGTCCAATTTCTAATTTTCCCTTCAATGTTAACGGACCAAAAGGGCATAATTACTAAGGTCAATGTGTTAAACTTATTTAGAACTGAACATATTTTTTATACCAGAAAGCATGAACGAAAGTCATAATCTCCTATTTGCTCAGAAAATGGTAATTATATAATCACAAGGGAGAAGCTTATTCTCATCATAAATTCATTTCTACAACTTAATATATTTGTTAGTACAAAACGACAAATTTATGAACAAATGGAGAGGGTACAGAAGTTGGATGAAATGATGAATTGCTCCGTTAACATTGAAGAGACAATTAGAAATTTGGACTCCAATGGCATTTAACTGTCGTTTGAGGTTTTCTTTTATAAATTTTTGGGTTAATAGAGCTTTATCCCTGTAATATAGGTCATTTATGAGTTTTTCCCTGTATTTTTTTTATTTACCCTCTGTAAAACAAATTTGTTTCAGAATACCCCTAATTGGTCATTCAAAAACCACTTTTTTTCTTCAGAAATTTTGGTTTTTAAATGGTTTATTAGGGGGTAAATTTTTTTTTACAAGGGATAAAACTCTATTAACCCTAAAAAATATTCCGCTATTATAATACACAACATTTAGTTGCCATTGCTCGCTAGTGACGAGCGACAATTAACAGTTGTTGTGATATTAGTGTATTTTTTAGGTGTGAATAAGCAAACATTAAACTAAATAGAGCAATTTCTACTTATTATAGGCTCACCCATATTCATGTTAGTTATAAAGGCCCATATATATCACATTTATTTTTGCATTTAAGATCTTCTATTTCTAATTGTTAACAAGCATGTTTAGATTTTATATAATTATATATAAAAAAAGAATCAGTTTAAATAGAGTCCAATTCAATAATATTATTCAATCTAGAGATTTTTGATAGTACTAAAATATAAAAAGAATAGTCTAGATATCCTAGCTCAACTGACAAATGTAGAAATTGCAAGGCCGGACGTCGTGACCCGGGTTCGAACCCAGAACCTCACAGTTGTGTGTGAATTTAATTTCAATGGATTACCACTTCATATAAGACCAACAAATATAAAAAGAATAATTTTTGAAAAAAAATGAATAATTTATAAAAATAGCCAATGATTGTTGGCGCATTTGGTAACGAATTGACTTACCAACACTGTCGTTTGCTAGCGTTTGTCGAACCTTAACTCGCCTAACTTTTTTTACATAATAAATAATAATTATAAAAATGATAAAATAGCTTAAATTAAGTGCAACAATGAATAAAAAACACCTCTTAAAACATGTATTCGTATCTAACTACTACATCCATTCCTAATTATAAGATATTTTGAGAATTTTTTTGGTCTTTTTTTTATAAGACTCTTTTTCTATTTCCAACTACATTAATTATTATTTTTACCTATATATCCCTATTTATAATACATCTGTTTTTTCTTTTCAATCAACGATAAATAACATGTTGAAAACATAAATTAACTATATTTCTTAAAAGATAAAATTGTAAAAACAATAGTGATTACAAACAACTTTAATACAAATATCAATTTTCATAATTTCCATGATTTTGTCAAAAGAGTCTTATATTTAGGGACATAAGTATTAATATAAAAAGTTTGTCCATTTTTAAAAATATCTCCAATTTTTGAATCAAGATCCTATCCATTTACTTAAAATAAATAGATAATACAATTTGATTAGAGATAGATACAAAAATGAAATTTTTTGTATGTCTCAAGTTAAAGCTGAGAAAAATGGTAGTCCTTCTGTTCCGCAATAGTTGACACATTTGAAAATTTGGAATTTTGACCTAACTTACTTTGACCATATTTTTCTACTAATATACAAAGATAAATAGTATCATATAAGATGTTGTTAGATTCGTCTCGATGAGTATTTTCAAAGTATCAAATTTTCATATTTTTTTCTGATATATTATTTAAGATATTTAAGGTCAAAATTATGCATTGGTATGCGTAAAATGGTCAACTGTGTCAAGTATTATGAAACAGAGGGAGTATGTCGCAAGAGTGTCTTGTGACTTAGGGTATTTCTCAAGTTAAAGTTGTGATATAGGGTCACCTTGTCAAAAGTAAGGAAGGCTAAAGTGCATTTTTCCCACCTAACTTTCAAAAAGTTGTGATTTTGACCTCTTATGTACAAAAACTACAATTTTGGTCCCCTAAGATTTAACCCCTTTGCATCTTTGGTCCTTTTAGTCAATTTTGACTCAGTCAACGCTTATTTGGCATGCCACGTGTGTAATTAACAATTTTAAAAAAATAAAAATGCAACATTTTAAATTATTGAATTAAAAAAATGAAAAAATAAATAAAAAGGAAATGAAGAAGGAGAGACACGTGAGAGGTTCATCAACACCAGCAACATCTTTATCCTCCTTCATTTTCTTAACAGTTTCACCTTCTTCTCAACCAACACCTGAAAATCCAGAAAATACAACATGAATCTTTTCAACAACAACAACAATCTCATCAACAACAACAATCGAGATTCTGAGAAGAGAGTGAAAAAGAAAGATCTGAACAACATTTTCAATTTCATTTCATGTTCTTAAACATAAAGGGTATGTTTGGTTTAGAAGAGAAGATGTGAAGAGAGAAATAGGTAAGAGATAGTATGAGAAGAAAGAAAGAGGTGAGAAATAGAGTAGATTTGAGGGATTGTTTGGTATAAGAGAAAGATAAAAGAGATAGAGAAGAGAGAAGTTTTGATTATATCTAAAAGTACAAAAATACCCTTGAGAGAAAAAAAATCTCATAAAAATAATTTAATTATTTTAATCACTTGATATAATTTAGAGTAATTTAAATAACTAGATTAATTTGACTACCTATTATATTACTTATTAATTATTAGTTTAAATAGTTTAGTTATTTTAATTATTAATTAGTTTGACTAATTTAATGTGTATTAAAAAAAAGAGTAAACCCTCATTTGGGTCCCTGAAAGTTCACCTCGCTATCAGCCATGTCCCTAGATCAATTAAACTAACCAAAAACTCTTTCAATGTTTGTTCCGTTAGTCATCCACGTCCAAAACGTTAATTAAACGTTAAGTGTGATGATGTGTCAATTGGAGAGGGACGTGAATGAATGTAATATCCCTCAATTTTCTGAAAAAAATTAACAAGTTCATATATTCATCTTCCTTCATACCCTCCATCTCAAAACATTCCAAAAGACAAAAATAATCCCTCCTTTGTTCTCACTTTTCTTCTTCTCTCCTTCACCAAATACACACTCTGCAATCTTAATTTCAAACCCTAGACCCCATTTTTGTCCCCAATTTCTCCTCTCCCGTTTTCGAAGTAGTGCAAAACGGCAAACAAGGAAAAAAATTGGGGTTATTTAAGAAAGATGAAAAATTAATTCGTTGAGATTGTTGGTGTTGATGAAGTTTGAATCTGTATTGTTGCCACTGTTGATGAAAATTTATTTAGAAATTTGTTGTTGTTGCTCTCTCTGTTTCATCATTTCAGTATTGAGAATTTGTTGTTCTCTCCATAAACCTGCACAAAATAAGCAGGATAACAACCAAAAAAACTACAGTTGCACCTTATGAAAAACGGGCAACAAAAATCAGTAAACAAACACAACCAATTGTAGGCTAAACACTGCCACACAGTTGGACAGTTTGTGTACCTCCCCCAATCCAGACAGATGCACCTAAGTGATATTGTTAGAAGTGAGATTTTGTAAAGTTTGAGCATGAGTGAATCAATTTTGAATTTTGATTTCTGGGCATAGGTGTTGGTGAGCATGATTTCATGAGTAGTGTTGGAGAAGATGAAGGTATTGGGGGCATTGAAGAAGATTGAAGAAGATGAAGGCAGAAACATGATTGTTGTCATTTTGATCCCTCGTCTATGAGTATAACGGAGTTAACACCAAGTTAACGTTTTCGATGCATTTGACTAACGAAATA
>Ga0099826_10003833_pt1 | contig 10355 bp, 6 predicted proteins | sample Mtrugardesep15_FD_76830 | JGI IMG/M metagenome (GOLD analysis project Ga0099826, IMG submission 76830) | Root nodule microbial communities of legume samples collected from California, USA - M. trunc garden sep15 | ecosystem: Host-associated > Plants > Roots > Nodule | place: USA: California...
ATATATATATATATATATATATATATATATATATATATATATATATATATAACACATACTTGTTTATTAGTATATTATATTGCATTTATTATTTGTTAGTTTTTACTTTTTTAATAATATTAGTAGTTAAATTAAATCTATTTTTTTTACTATATCATATGTCTTAAAGATAATCAATTATTTTCATTCCTTATTGTTAGTTTTTAGTATATTAATATTTGTTACGTTTTGCATCAAATTTATGAGTTTACCCTATCATTATAATATTCATTTTAATATATTTTTTTCACACTATTATAATTTGGATATTAAAAAATCAATCCTAACTAAATTAATTAAAATTAGATCAAATTAGTTTTTATATATATTTTTTCTAAGCCACTAAAATCAAACCAAAACGGAAGCATTTAAATTTTTGGATAGGATGATTTTTTGCCTTAGATCCAGATCGCGAGGTCAAAACCCTAATTCACACACAAGGTGGTTAAATTGAAAAAAAAATAAACCCTAGAAAGCACACCTTATTATCTGTTTGTTAAGAGCGGCAACAATATGGGGGGATTTCATCAAACCAACAAGCGGCCTTCGTTCTGGTGGTGGAGCTTCTCTGGTGTGGGTGGCTGTTTGCACAGTCAAAGTACGTATTCGTTCGTGTTTCTCAGTTCTAAGATGCTTAATTCATCACTCACAATTCACAACTCAACAATGACGACGATGACAACACTAGGTATTGATTGGTTCACACTTACAATTGTTTGAGTTTGTTTCAGTTGCAAGTGAAATAATTATGAAGAATAACAACCATAGTGAGAACAAAGACATGCTTAGTGATTTACCTGATTGTCTTGTACTTCACATACTCTCCTTTTTGGACACCAAAGAAGTCATTCAAACTTGCATTCTATCCACAAGATGGAAGAATATCTGGAAACATCTTCCCAACCTTACACTCAGGACACTGTCTTCGCAATTTAACACGCTTGAGGCTTTCTCCATATTTATTTCTAACATTTTGTCTCTTCGTGATTCCTCAACCACCCTCAACAACGTCAATCTTAGACATATGAACTTTATAATTGACCCTCGCCTACTCGAAACAGTCATTGAATACGCTGTTTCGAACAATATCAAGCTATTAGATGTCTATCTCTCATCTTGTATTCAATGCTTTCCTCCTTGCTTATTTTCATCTCCCACTTTAACATCTCTCCACCTCCGGGTTACAACTTCTAACAAAATATTATTTCCAAATTCTCTTAATTTGCCAGCCTTAACCAGCTTGTTTCTATGGTCCTTTTCCTTTCCTCTTGGATATGATGGTCGTGCCGAACCTTTTTCAAAATTAAAAATGTTGAAGCATTTGGCCATTAACAACTGTGAAGTTATGGATGCACAAAACCTTTGCATATCAAGTATCACACTTGTCGCTTTACTTATCATCACATGTCCCTATTGTTTCGGAATCGAGCTCTCTACTCCAAGTCTTATTGTCTTTTATTTTGAGGGTATTACTCAATTTGGAGAATTATGAGCAGACTTCATTGCTTCTGCTTAACTGGCTGGTTGGGCTTGCTAATATTCAATCATTAAGTGCCACTTCAACTACTCTTAAGGTACTTTAAACCAATGTTCGTTTTGAAATGTTTCTTTATTCTACTTATAAATTTCTTGAAAAATATGACTTTTATTAAACTGATCCTAATTCGCCTTGATTTCTTGGGTTATTTCCTTAGTTCCTAACTTATTGAAGGCTGAACTCCCTTCCTTGTGTAACTTGAAGTCACTGAGAGTATATGTTAATCAATGGACACCCATAACAGATGGAATAGTGGACTTTTTGCTTCAAAAGTCACCCTCAGCAAAGGTTGACATCATAAATTGATTAAGGTTAGATGCGCATTTAACCTTTTTAACGAGATTTTTTGCTTTTGTACATTTGGACCTATGCTTATCCATGAAAATGTTGTTATTGGTTGTTTGAAAAAAATATTTTGTGTTGAGGTCAATAAAGGTTGACATGAAGAAAGGAATAACGAATTAATTTGTAAATGTTAAGGGAACACGTAAACTAGAAACTGTGTGTAGTTAAATTGATATTGCATGAATACGAGTGAAAAGAAGATTGTTTGTTTCATCTTCTTATTGGTAATTAAAAGCTCTTGACTAGAGTGTTTTTCTGCTCATGAAAGACACAGATGATAAGTTAGTTGTTACTGCTTTGAGTATTTGTTGTGTGAGAGGTGCAAGGGAGTGGATTTTTAGAATGTACGTGACTGAGGGATAGTTAGGTAATGCCAGGTTTGATATATGAATGTTGATGATTATTTGTTAACTCCTTTCCATAAATTGTTAATTTGATAAGATCAGGAATAGTCTCACTAATTTCTTTTTTATTCTTATCTTCTTTTTATTGGTTTCTGCTTTTGTTTTATGTTTGATGTGCAACATTTTGCCTCTAAATTTTTAAAGATGTTGGCATAAGGATTGACTTCCTATTTTCTTGATTTCTTGATGCTGTTCTTGTTTGGTAATGTGAAAATGTCCTACTGGCTGTTTGTTTGAGTTAGTGTAAGGCTTGTAATATAAATTTGTGGAAAAGCAAATAGAAGATCACATTCTTAATGGGATACTTTTTCAATTGGAAAACCAGAACCAAGAGCATATGAGAGCAGAAGTTATACATGTTGGATTTTGCAATAAAGGCATGGTGGAGTTTATGAAAGCTATTCTGTTAAACCCAACGTGAGTTAACTTATGTTAAGTCATGTGCCGAGTGTAACTCATGCAAGGGTATTTTGGACAGTTAGATTGTAATTGAGCGCTTTTTGGTTGAGAGAGGAGCAATTTTCATATATTTTGGATATAAATCCAACCTTTTCATTGGACCGATATCCCAATTTTGGTGCCCTAGAGAGAGTTAGAAACATTGACCGAAACAATGACTGGAAACAACCAAAAGATGTTATGCATCCCTTTGGAACCACGTCCTATATTGGCCACACGAGGCACGCAAGAATTCAACAACCAAGTCTTATAAGTCATACCACCAAGGGAGGATTTAAAAATAAATATATCAGCGAGACTAAATTTATTGACCTAAGAAGTAAGAACTATATTTATTTACTAAATAGTAATACTAAAAATAGTTCTAACTAAAAAAAAACTAAATTTAAAAAGAAAATAGTCTAAACAGCATCATTATTAAATGTTACAACATTTCTTTCGATAAAAGTTACAAAACAATCATATTACCATTGATTACCAATGTTGTTATATAGTTGAAGAAACACATTCAACACTTACCGTTATCACTGATGGAACTAGAACTAACTTCATAAGTTTGTACACCACATCAAATGTAGATGCATCTCTGATATTCATTCCATAACTACTTGCGGAAATGCCAAAATTTACAAACCAAAAAATCCTTTTTTTAGTCACCAAATATCCTTTGCCACCATCTATAAAACGAACATAATGGTACATGGTTTTCTGTTGTTCCTCAACCTCATTTCATTATCATTGCGCCAATCATGTCTTTCACATAAGGATGGAACATTTGTCGATTGATGATTATCATTTCATTATCTCTCCCGTTCATCAACTAGAACATTTGCTCACTAAGCCACTTTCACGGACCCCGGATCAATTTCTCACCTCTAAGATTGGAGTCGTTGAACCTTCTCCATCTAGGAGGGGCATAAGGGAGCAATATTTAGTCATTATTGATCACAATATTTTTTTAAAAAATGCTAACATGTGTGCTAACTTCTAAGATAGGGCACATTTTAATAAACTTAATGTAGAAATTATGTCTTGAAAATTGTATCAATTTATTTATAAAAATGTTAAAAATTAATAAACTTAATGTAGAAATTATGTCTTGAAAATTGTATCAATTTATTTATAAAAATGTTAAAAATTATTTTTTTTAAAAGAAAGAAAAAAAAGATCAACATCTACTCTTAAGGCATAAGGACACATGCTAGCATAAGGATTATTGATCACAATTATTAGCGGTAAAGAAGCAATATCTTAATCGATCACTAGCAATCATTAAATTATCATTTGTTATTGCAATATCATTTGTTATTATTGATAATCATTAAGATATCATTTATATTAATTTGTATTAATTGTATGTACCTAGTTGTCAAAATCTTAGCACCTATCTTGGAAACCATCCTTGTAATTTATAGTTATACCTCTTGTGATGAATAGAAAAGCATAGCTTTGGCAACATCTTCACCTTTCAACTATCTAGAAGTCTAAATAAATTATTCTATGATTAGTAAATGGTTTACGACTAATTACGTGCACGTGCACATGCACATGCACATCCAATTATAGATCTAGCCACAGCATACATCACAAACTCTTCTCACTCTACAAATTGGAATACACCTTGCACTCCATGTCAAAATTTCCAAGCTCCCAAAGTCTGTATCACAATGTCTTTTACTGAAATTTCACAATCAAGGACAGCTTAGTAAATCAACTTTACCCCATTGGACCAAAGTCTATATAAATATGGTCCCATCCGTGACTTCAACTTTGTCACATCCTTAATATCATTGTTAATTTTTCAACCGATAAGGTCACATGAAAATGTTACATTATTTTCCTCTCTTCTCTCTAGCAACTCTATCCCTGCTCCTTGTCTCGTCCACCGCTGCAAGACCAGCAGCCACCACTCCAGAACCAGCAACACCACCTCCTCTTCCACCAGCAGCTAAAGAGTTCTTAGAATCACACAACAAAGCAAGAGCCGAAGTAGGTGTTGAGCCACTTCAATGGAGCGAGAAGCTAGCAAAAGACACAAGCTTACTAGTCCGTTACCAAAGGAACAAGATGGGTTGCGATTTTGCAAACTTAACAGCCAGCAAGTACGGCGGTAACCAGCTTTGGGCTGGTTCCTCCGCGGCTGTTACACCGAGCAAAGTGGTGGAGGAGTGGGTGAAGGAGAAGGAGTTTTACATTCATGTGAATAATACTTGTGTGGTAAATCATGAGTGTGGTGTTTATACGCAGGTTGTGTGGAAGAAATCAGCACAACTTGGGTGTTCACAAGCTACTTGTACTGGTAAGAAGGAAGCTAGTTTGACCATTTGTTTCTATGATCCACCTGGTAATGTCATTGGAGAGAGTCCATTTTGATTGATGATATGAATAATATGATGTATTTCAAGTAATGTTAGTTGTATCTTGAACTAGATTTATGTAAGTGTAATGTAAACTGTGCTAGCTAGAGAGATCATTATGCTCTATGTTTGGACTTTGGGTTATAGTGTAAAATTGAAATTTTAAGTAGAATTGTTTTTGTCTCTCAAATTTATATTATTGATGATCGATGATTTGTAGTGTTTGAGTTTAAACATGATTTTTAGAATAAAATTTATTGTTGAGCTCACTTTCAAGTAAACATGTATTCGAACATAATGAGTCATTTTAGTTCAACTTACTTTCAAGTAAAATCAATTTAATAAAATCAATTATTGTCGCTTTGCCAATGTCAAGGAAGGTGCTAAGAATATGAAATGGTTCATGTAAGCAGGATTACTATTACTGGTGTGAGTTGCACAAGATTTCTCTATTTAATTAGTTTAACTTATTATTTAGTTGGATCTTTCGGGCGACTTTTTGCAAATAAAATAAGTTTACAAATCTGATCTTGTATTATCTTTTTAATATTATTCAGAAGTTTAGAGGAAGTCTAAAGTTAAAAATATTTAGAGTTTTTGACCTGTAAACTCTGAAACTCGTTGAGCACTCGAAACAGGGTGGGTTACATGTTTTGACAATACAACATAAAGGTGTATGAGAGGGTGAGGTAGTGAGAAGAATTTCTCCCGGAAAATACACAATAGGGTGAATTTTAATTCCAAACTAACAATTTAACATGAACAAATCAGATATTATTTAGAAGAGGAACTCATTCATGTGTGATTCACACATCATTTACAATAGATGTGTTCACATCTAAATCGACTCAAAAAACCTGAAAATACTTTAAAATTGAAATTTATTAGATGTATTTAAATGTGCTTTTGTAACAACCGCTCGGATCCAATTTTGGATTTCAGTTTCAAACCGAACCAAACCGAGCAATATATATACTTATTAGTATAATATATTGCATTTATGATTTGTTGGTTTTTACTTTTTTTAATATTATTATTAGTTAAAGTAAATCTATATTTTTACTATATCATATATCTCAAACATAATCAATTATTTTCATTCCTTATTGTTAGTTTTTAGTATATTATTTGTTATTTTTTATAAAAAAAAAAAGTATATTATTTGTTACGTTTTGCATCAAATCTAAGATTTCAACCTGTCATTTTAATAGATTTTTTCACACAATTGTAATTTGGATATTAAAAAATCAATCCAAACTAAATTGTTGTAATTTGGATATTAAAAAATCGATCGTAACTAAATTGTGTAAAATTGGATCAAATTAGTTTATATATATATTTTTTTTTAAAATTTAAGTCACGAAAATTAAACCGAAACATAAATATTTAAATTTTTAGATCGGATGATTTGTTACGTTGGATCCTGACGGCACCACCAAAACCCTAATTCACAGACGAGGTGGTTAAATTGAAAAATATATAAACCCTAGAACTCTGTTTGTTAAGAGCGGGCAATTACCTATAAAACACAAGGGGGTTTCATCAAACTAAAAAGTGGCATTCGTTCTGGCTGTGGAGCTTCTCTGTTGTGGCTGGCTGTTTGCACAATCAAACCAGGTGTTCCAGTTCTAACATGCTTAATTCACAACTCGATGACGACAACACGAGGTATTTTAATTTTCTCTGTCCCCCTTAAATCATTGTCCTGCATGATTACTTATTGATTCACACGTAAAATTGTTTGAGTTTGTTTCAGTTGCAAGTGAAGTAATTATGAAGAATAACAACAATAGTGAAAACAAAGACATGCTTAGTGATTTACCTGATTGTCTTATACTTCACATACTCTCCTTTTTGGACACCAAAGAAGCCGTCCAAACTTGCATTCTATCCATGAGATGGAAGAATATCTGGAAACATCTTCCCAACCTTACACTCCTTGAATCCTCGCAATTTAACATGCTCGAGTCTTTCACAACATTTATTTCTAATATTTTATCTCTTCGTGGTTCCTCAACCTCCCTTAACAACATCTATTTTCGCTACATAAAATTTATCATTGACCCTCGCCTACTCGAAACCATCGTTGAATACGCTGTTTCACACAATGTCAAGCTATTAGATATCTATCTCTCATCTCATATTCAAAGCTTTCCTCCTTGCTTATTTTCATCTCCCACTTTAACATCTCTTCACCTCCAGGTTACAACTCCTCACAAAATATTATTTCCAATTTCTCTTAATTTGCCAGCCTTAACCAGCTTAGTTCTATGGCGCTTTTCCTTTCCTCTTAGTTATGATGGTCGAGCCGAACCTTTTTCAAAATTAAAAAAGTTGAAGCGTTTGTTCATTTACAAATGTGAAGTTAATGACGCACAAAACCTTTGCATATCAAGTCTCACACTTGTCGCTTTACTTATCATCGCATGTCCATATTGTTTCGGAATCGAGCTCTCTACTCCAAGTCTTGTTGACTTTCGTTTTAGTGGTATTCCTCTTCAAAAACTATGTGGGAGCAACTCCAATCTTCCCAACATCAAACATGTGTATATTGATTTAATCAATTTGGAGAATTCTGCGCAGACTTCGTTGCTTCTACTCAACTGGCTGGTTGAGCTTGCTAATATCCAATCATTAAAGGTCACTTCAAATACTCTGAAGGTACTTCAGGCCATGTTTATTTTGACATGTTTCTTAATTCTACTTGAAAATTTCTTAAAAAATATGACTTTTTTAAACGATCCTAATTCGTCTTGATTTCTTAGGTTCTTTCCTTAGTTCCTAACTTATTGAAGACTGAGCTCCCTTCCTTGTGTAACTTGAAGTCGCTAAGAATATATGTTAAATCACGCTTATCCATACCCGACGGAATAGTGGACTTTTTGCTTCGAAAGTCACCCTCAGCAAAGGTTTACATCATATAGAATGATCCAGGTTAGATGTGCATTCAACTTTTTTAAAGAGATATTTTTTGCTTTAGTAATTTTGTTTCTGCCTCCTTCTCCATGAAAATGTGGTTATTGGTTGTTTGAAAAAAATATTGTGTTTGAGGTCAATAAAGGATGGCGTGAAGAGAGGAATAGCAAACTTATTTATAGAATGTACGTGCCTGAGGGATAGTTAGGTACTGCCCGGTTTTATATATGAATGCTGATTATTTGTTAACTCTTTTGCATTAATTGTTAATTTGATGAGTTCAGGAATAGTCTCCCTAATTGGTTTCTCCTTTTGTTTTCTGTTTCATGTGCAACATTTTGCCTCTAAATATGTTGGTAAAAGGATTGACTTCCTATTTTCTTGATTTCTTGATGCTGTTCTTGTTTGGTAATGTGAAAATGTTCTACTGGCTGCTTGTTTGAGTTAGTGTAAGGCTTGTAATATAAATTTGTGGTAAAGTGAATACAAGTTCATATTCTTAATGGGTTACTTTTTCAGTTGAAACCAGAGTCAAGAGCACATGAGAGCAGAAGTTATACATGTTGGAGTTTGCAATAAAGGCAGGGTGGAGTTTATGAAAGCTAGAGGAATCTTTGATGCAGATGTTTTGCCAAGAATTGGAATCGAGGGATAGTCCTCCAAGCATGGATATAGCATGTTTAACATTTTTTTTTCCTGAGAGAAACCTTTCTAGTAGCTAGATATAACATGTTTAAGATTTATTTATTTTCCATAATCTATTTGTTTGTTCAAGTATTCTACTTTTAAGGGATTTATATATTTGAATTTGAATATTTTTGAGCCATATGTTTGATCCTTCTTTACTTAATTTGGAGAAAATGGTGTGATTTGGATTAGAGTCTCCAACTATTTGGTTACAAGATTGTGGGCTATATGTGATATCAATCTACGGGTTTAGTTATCTTAACTCTTGTGTTTCTTGAGATTGTTTTCTGTTGAATGAGAAAAAATTATTTGGTGCAGAAGTCCAATGGTCATTATATTTATCAGGAAATTATTTACCAACATCAAACACAACACAACCATACAACTACAATCTATTTTGTACAAAGAATTACATAGTGAGATATCTAAGATTACAGTTATTTATAAAAATCCATGTCATGCACTTTGCAGTATGACATTTCTTAACTCTTTTCCGTAGTGATTCAGGTAGAGATGCTAGGATCATGTCCACGACACCACTAGGACACAAATCTGAGTCTTTTGCTAATGATTCAACAAGCTTTGGTAGAAGTATTTTTTGGTCATTTTGTACGCCTAGTGTAGCTCGAATGTACTCGTCTTTTGCTACTTCCGGATCTTAAGACACCCGCTTTGGTGTATATGCACATACCTATTATAAATCATCAGAATATTATAAACAACTCATTAGAGATGAGCAAGGGAAAATGATAATTAAAAATTCCTAGTAACATTGTTACGGATTACAACACTTGCATCTAGTTACAAAAATAAGCCGACGTGAAAAAATTTGTGGATTTTTATTAGATGTAAATGTAAAATGATTTATACCAACGGTCGTATCCTTTTAATCCAAAAATGAGTAGGTTAGAAATGTAATGAAGTTGTGTAAAAATGGGAATCAAGAGAGAATACCTCTGGATCTGAATGGTTTCCTGAAGAGAGAGCAAAGTGTGAAAGAGGCTCAAGATGTTTCAAACTTCCAATGCATATGCTTGTCTTCCATCTCCTGTTCTGAATTTTGCCTTTGAAGAAAAAAGCAAACGTAGCCACTACAAGTAGAAGCAAGTTTGAACATGTTCCCATGTCAGGCACTACATTATAGGATTTTATTTATAGTAAAAGTTTACAAGTTTGAGTTCATTTCAGTTGCAAGTGAAGTAATTATGAAGAATAACAACAATGATGAAAACAAAGACAGGCTAAGTGATTTACCTAATTGTCTTGTACTTCACATACTCTCCTTTTTGGACACCAAAGAAGCCATCCAAACTTGCATTCTATCCACAAGATGGTAGAATATTTGGAAACATCTTCCCAACTTTACATTAACATCTTCTTCGCAGTTTAACACTCTCAACGCTTTCACCACATTTATTTCTAACATTTTGTCTCTTCGCGATTCCTCAACCTCCCTCAACAACATCTATCTTAGCTACATGAAATTTATCATTGACCCTCGCCTACTCGAAACAGTCATTGAATACGCTGTTTCGAACAATATCAAGCTATTAGATGTCTATCTCTCATCTTGTATTCAATGCTTTCCTCCTTGCTTATTTTCATCTCCCA
>Ga0099826_10003834_pt1 | contig 10355 bp, 5 predicted proteins | sample Mtrugardesep15_FD_76830 | JGI IMG/M metagenome (GOLD analysis project Ga0099826, IMG submission 76830) | Root nodule microbial communities of legume samples collected from California, USA - M. trunc garden sep15 | ecosystem: Host-associated > Plants > Roots > Nodule | place: USA: California...
AAAAAAAAAAAAAAAAAAAAAAAACAAAAAAAAAAAAAAAAAAAAAAAAAAAAAAAAAAAGTAAAACCAAACTCCTTAAAAAAAATAAAAAATTAAAACCAAACGCACACTAGTTAGAAAATCAAAATTGCAATTAATCACTCAAACACAAAAAAAAAGTTTTGATTGAAAAGAAAAAATAAAAACGAGAAAAGATATACTACAAAGTAAAAGACGGAGGAGAATCTTTTCACCAAGAAAAGAAAAAGAGAGAACCTGATTAGGGTTCTGTTAAGGGAAGGATTAGGATTTTTTTGCGGTTTATTGTTTTCTGTAAGCATCATAATCAGGTACATTCAAATTCACGTTCATCCCATTCTCGCATTTTTCTGCTTCTGCTTATGCATTCACTCTCACTTCAGTTCTACTGTTTTCTAATTTTAGGTTTCTTATGAGTATACATGTTTCTATTTATCTCTATTAACTTTCCTACTTTCATAAGTTATAATTGTCTTAATTAGTATGCATGTACGTGTCTGATGAGTATTTTTGTTTTTGCTACAAGGAGTTCTGTGAAATTTTGTAAAATGGTTCAGACTGGAAAACGATACAATTCACATCGAGACCACGACGGAGACAGACAGAATCAAAAGAGACGTGTGAGCGACAAAAACGATAATAAGAGCAACGATGAATTGATTGTTTACAGGATACTATGTCCTGTCGAAGTTATCGGGAGCGTTATTGGTAAGAACGGTAAAGTGATAAATTCCATAAGACAGGAAACCAGAGCAAAAGTCAAGGTTGTGGATCCATTTCCCGGTGCAAAGGATCGTGTTATAACAATCTACTGTTATGTTAAGGAGAAGGAAGATATTGAGATTGACGATGAGTTCGATGATGTTAGAAAACCTTTATGTGCTGCTCAAGATGCTCTTTTCAAGGTTCATGTGGCTATATTGAATTCCATTGATGCTCTTGGAGATTCTGATAATAAGAATAGCAAGAAACGAAAGGATAAAGATGAATGCCAGATTCTTGTTCCGTCAAGTCAGTCTGCAAATATTATTGGTAAAGCCGGGGCTACCATTAAAAAGCTTAGAAGTAAGACCAGAGCAAATGTCAAGGTTATTGCCAAGGATGCTGCCGACCCATCACACTCATGCGCTATGAATTTTGATAATTTTGTCTCGGTTAGTATATTCAATGTTATCAACTTATTGTGGAAGGATTTATTGCATTGGTTCATACCATTTCCGAAACTACTAGATATTTAGATGTATAGTACCTTCCTATTGCTGAAACATATGCCTTTTCTCTAACATGTAAATAATGCTTGTATTCATTGAAGCAGCAAGTAACTTTGAAACCTGGAATAAATGCATTAACACGTAGGGTTCAAGTTACTTATTTTCTAAAATTCTATCTGATCCTAAAATCCCGACTCACATTCACATTTAAGCACCATGCTGTCACGTGTTTTACATTGGTGGCTGGTTCTCATATTTTCCTCACTAGTCATGATTCACGTATCCAGTATTAGAAAATAGTAAAATTCATTAGACATAGCGATCATCGTGGAAGCATTGTTTCTGCTCGAGAATGAAATTTTTCTTGCTAGTCATGATTCATGTATCAAGTATTAGAAAATAATAAATAGACTAAAATTCATTAGACAATGTGATCATAGTGGAAGCTTTGTTTCTGCTCGAGAATGAAATGATAATCATTGTGATTAAAGTTATAGTAATTTAACCATACAACATATTGGATAGAACTAGGACGTTAAAGAATGACCTCAATGCCGACAAAGTAGAAAGATTTTTTTAAAGGTACACGTGTGACTCATTAACTCGGGAAAAGGAAGAAAACAAATTTCCAGTCTTCCAAGGAGAGTAAAATTGTTCATTTCTACGAAGTAAAAATTCATGAAGCAAATTCAATCAATGCAATTGGTAGCTTTACAGCTAATAGATGCACCAATGGACAGTTGCATACATAAATGACATGGATTATTGCACAAACAGCCTCATGGACCATCCTACTAAGCTACCCATACAGTGGTAGAATCAAAAATATATTTGCATGCTGGAGTTGTTGTTTTGCTTAAATAAAATTGTAAATCAAATTTGATGGCTACTTCAATATGAATGTGTAATTCATTTTTCATAGTATTTTAGAAAACTCTGCAATTTCTATATCTTTTTCTAATCATATTTTTACTCTCTTTTTTGGCATTTTAAAACAATTCCTTTGCAGTAAACTTTTTTTATCTTACTATATTATTGCTTTATTTTTGAGTAGATCGCTGGTGAATCAGAAGCAGTTAAAAGAGCACTATTTGCAGTTTAGTCTATCATGTACAAGTTTGGTCCCAAGGAGGACATCTCTCTTGACACAAATGTACCAGAAACCCAACCCAGTATTATCATTCCCTCCGAAGTTCCATATTTTCCGTCCGGTGGACTGTATCAGCCTTCCGATCCTATAATCTCGTCTGCACATGTTCCTCAATTTTTAGGTGCAACAAATGCACAAGATCTGCACAGATATGCTGATGCAGGAAATACTTGGCCTCTGTACTCATCCGCCCTTCCAGTAATGTCTGGTGTTGGTGCTACTCTGTCTGAGGAGTTAATTATTAGATTGTTATGTCCATCCGATAGGATTGGGCGTGTCATTGGGAAGGGAGGGAGTACAATTAAAAGTATAAGGCAGGAAAGTGGTGCTCGTATTGATGTTGATGATTCCAAGGCTAATTACAACGAGTGTTTGATCATCATAACTACAACAGAGGTGCACTGTCTTCCATTTTTAATTATAAACTCAATAATTGCTGGAGATGTTACTGTTTTAGCATTTGTGATATATTATAGTGTGTGTTTGATTAGTTTATTTGCCTGTGAAAGTTAATAAAAAGTGGGCTGTAGCTAGCCAGAGCTTTGCACTAAAAAACATTTGAGTGAAAATATCAAAAACTAAATATGCTACCGTTCAGCTGGGGAAAACTTTTAGAAGTGGTTTTTGGCGCATTGATTGGAGTTGTTGTCGTCTGAATGGAGATCATAGATTTTAGTGGTGGAATGCATTCAGCCTTTTGCAATTGCATGGTAACGCTGTCTACAATAAATTTGTTAGGGTTAGACCCTTCCCTATTCTCTGCAATGGCTGGAGCTTTAAATAAACAGCCTGCCCTTTTTGATTGGGAAAACATTGATATTTGTTAGAATATTATAAAATCTCTTATAATATCTTTTATATCATATTAGAGTATCTCAATTTATTTCCTAGGACCAATTTATAATCTTAGAGCAGTGAGGTGTGGGAGTTAGTTATGTGGAGAATAATATCTTTCACTCTTTTAGTGCCAGCTCAACATTCTTATTCTTCACATGTTTCCTGTAGTATACCCTCCATCTTTTGGGCCTCATTTCCTCATCCACAATTGTCCCCAGCTGATCAGGGTCAGCTACTTCTAACAAATTTGTGTTACGCTGCTTGTATATTTATTTGCATTTTCGAAGTTGTTTGAGCTCTCGTTTCTCTTTGATTTTATATTTTTATTAAAACCTATTTTAAAATTATTTCTTTATTTTTTCTATAAACTATTTTACAGTCTAAATCATGATAAATAAGTTTTGTTTTCTTCTAACATTTTCTTATCAGGTTTATCTTAAGTATCTTGACAAGGTTGCCTCTAACTAGTTTGGTGAACTCTTAATTTATTTTCATGGACACTATTATTTTATTAAGTGATGAGTTTCAGGTGATGGCTTTATAACTTTATTAATTAAAACAGGTTAAATCCATGGTTGGAGATATTTTGTAGTTTTTATTACTTGTTAGTCATTACTAGTCAATCACTTCGTTCTAAGTGGCAAGTGCCAGCAGTTCCATAGCCTTGAAACTACAAATATTAATACTCATTTAGGAAGCCAACACTGATAGGATCCACTTGTTAGAAAGAAACAAGAAGACAGAGAAAACAAATGGCCTTTTAAGAAAATGTAAAAAGAACAAGATTTTTACTCTTGTTTTCCCTGGGGTGGGAGAGAGGGGAATTCCATGATGTTACTCAGTTAAAGCCAAAATATGTTGTTTTCATTGTGTTTGAATTTTGGGAATAGTTATTGAGCACTCTGTGAGGTGGTAGTCAAAGTATGCAGTTTCTTTATCACTCTTCATGCTTGAAGTATTCTTACTTTTCTCCTTAGTAGTGTTAAGCCTATATACGGTTAATTTCAACCTGTGGAGGCTTACTAGACTTCTCTCTTTTTTGTTTTTGACAAGAGGTGTACTAGACTTTTAGCAAGTAATGTTAGAACTATAATAACGAAAAGTTCTTCTAATAATTGCTTTTCATAATTAGTTTTATGCCTGATTTTCTAGTTTGTGTACAATGCTGTTCCCAGTTATTCATGCTCTGGTTTAAGATTATCCTTTTCCTGGTATATATTGATTATTTAGTCTTATTTTATCATCTAGTGGAAAATGTTCACGTGTTTTATGCATTTTGTAGTCGCCGAGTGATTTGAAGTCCATGGCAGTTGAAGCTGTTCTGCTGATACTAGGGAAGATAAGTGAAGAAGATGATACCTCGGTTTCAATTCGGCTTCTAGTTCCATCAAAAGTGATAGGTTGTATTATCGGTAAAAGTGGCTCAGTCATAAATGAAATTCGGAAGATAACTGGGGCTGATATTCAAATTTTTAGAAGTGATAAGCCAAAAGGTGCAGATGTCAATGATGAGCTTGTTGAGGTTTGGATGATAAGCCAAAAAAATCTTCATCATTTTTCTTCTTTCATCAGTATATTTATTCAGTAATGCTATTTGGTATTGAAGTTCTTGTACAGAAGTTGTTGTGAATGTTCGATAACCAATCACAGTTAGAGGAAAAAAGCAATGTTAGAAGCAAATTAGGGACTACTAAATCACAAGTCATTTCATGAAAACCCGTTTCATTTCAGACATCTGATATTTATTTTATTCAATATTATTTTTTAGGTGGGTGGTGCCATTGGTTGTGTAAGAGATGCACTAATCCAGATTATCTTAATACTCAGAGACGATGCATTGCGAGAAAAGGACATTGGACATAATCCTTCTACAGGCGGTGAATCCTTCTACTCTAGCAGTGCTGGTCTTTCATTCCCATCTATGCTGCCTTCTATTCCTTCTATTGCTGCTCCACTGGTTTATGATCATAGGGCTGAAGGAGCAACTGGCCTAGGCATGCTTTCTTCAAGCAGCCTGTATGGATATGGATCTTTGACGGTGTGTCTCTTTCTCTTTTGGTGTGCTATATGGTTGTTTTGTAACTAGTCCTTAATCCTTATGATCCTTTTCTTGCAGGCATAACATGGCCTGTTTTTTCTTTTATTAATCTTATTTATTTATGTTGGTTTTCTGTCTTGAAGTTCTAGGATTATTCAATATATTATATACGGAGAAGGAAAGTATTTTTACCTACTTCATGTTAAATTTCCATGTCAATGTTATTAATGTTGGATGACAATTTATGGTGGCAAGCCAAAAATATGCCATAACTGGATGGCTGATGGCTTTGCAGCCTCTATTTGACGTATACAAATATTCAGTATTTGTAGAGCTGTTGCTTTTATTCAGTATTTCTATTCCCGAGGTTCTGCTCGGAGCATCTTTTCTCAAGTACAAAATGCTTATAGTTATAACAACATATCTATATCCCGTTTTGTTTCAAATTGTATCTATGTTACTGATATCTTCTTTTGTTTGATTCTATGTAGATGAGGGAAGATGGCTATGGATCTATATCTTCATATGCTTCCAATTTTTATGGAGGGTTAGTATATATTTTTTATAAAAATTATTTAAATTTAAATACTCCAAAACTGATTTAGTGTGGATTGAAGTGCACATCATCAGTTTTGGTTAAACATGACATCGGTAAAAGTTGGTTTGCAAAGAAGTGATTCTTGTTTGGATACCTTTATCTTATAAGAGATACTTTTGGTCATAAACATTTTCAATCCCACATAAAAGCAGCCCTCTCATTTCCACTAATTCCATGACACACTTGCCAGCTGGTATTTTCTCAACATTTTGTATCGTGGATGAAATCCGGTTTGAATCCTGTAAACATGGGTTTGGGCCCAACCTACATGCACAATCCCTAAGTTTTTCTCCTTAACTTAATAATAAAAGCTCCAATGTTAAATTGTTAATTGAACTTGTGTTTTTGTTGTACCTTTATCGGGCACAGATTGTCTCCCCCATCAATTCTGGATATGCTGATTCCTGCTAATGCTGTGGGTAAAGTGTTGGGTAGAGGAGGGGCCAATGTGGCCAATATCAGGAAGGTTGGGTCACACAATCTTGAATTTATCAATCGTTTATTCTATTACAAGAATAATTCATTTCTTTTTTAATTTGTCTATACTTATAATGAGACACTAATTTATTTACTCTCTCATACCCTAATACATGTATGCAAAATTTGCTTCATTTGATACTTAATGGCTTCTTTTATTAATTCCAGATTTCAGGAGCAACAGTAGAGATTTCTGACACCAGATCTGGCCGTGGTGATCGTATTGCCCAAATTTCTGGCACACCTGAACAGAAACGTGCAGCTGAAAACTTGATCCAGGCATTTATCATGTCCACCTGAATGTTTGAAGTTTTTTCTGGGGCGGTTTTGAAGGTGATAAGTTTAATTCTTGAAGCATGTCCTTGTTCATCTCCTTAGTTCCGTTAAGTTAGTCTGTTGGTCTTGGAGAGAAAATATTCTCTAGGGTTCTTCATCTTGGATCCTGCTTCTTCCATATCAGTGGCTAACATGATTGTGCTTGATAATCCATTTCTGGTTTTGTATGTAGGAATAATAGTTCCGTTCCCTTTTATTTTCAATATCTACTCTCATCTTTGTTTTATCTTAGAAATCTGGGATCTGTCTGTCCTTTCGTAGTGTTTGTGTATGACTACTGTGGAGTCATCTCTATCTCCATACATTATTTTCAGAGGAAAACCATGAAACGGTTTTGTTTTGTGTCTGGTAGCTCACCCTCTTATGCTCCTTTCTTGCTGAAAATATCTGCCATAATAATGCAAATGAGATGCCGAGTCTCTAGTAATCTCCATTGTCTAGTATCCTTGTTTATGCAAGTAGTTTGGTCAAAACAGGGAAGTTGCATGGTGAATCTGAAAAATTTCAGAATGCTCTCAATCATTTTCTTCCTTATGATTCTATTTCTGTATCTTGCAATTCTGTCGTGCACAATAGTATTTGCAACGAAATATAGCCATGTCCTTGTTATCTCACCAAGCGCATATACATATAAAAATGCTTTAGGGCAGATCGTATTTTGTCAAATAAAAGAAATCCGTTTAGACAGAGACGATAAATATAGAGATGTAGGAGGATACAGCATCTTCCTCTTCTTTGGTGTATGAGAAAACATAAAAGGTCACAAAAGTACCATGAATTGGCGTTGTCAATGTCATTTGATCATTGACTATCAGATGGACGAGTGGTATCCTCCTCCTATGTCTTATCCAACAATGACCCTGAAACATGAGAGACTTCTTGCAATATTTTTTTTGCCATACAGCACACTGCTCATACTTTTATCTGAAAAATTCACTTCGTAACTTGTGTACTTGTTTTCACTTCTTACCTGTCTTGTCATGAACACCACTTGGCACTCAAAGGAATACTTGGTTCCTGCTACATTTTTTAGGGGTAAGACCACAAGGTATATCCACCATGGGTGTGATATTCTGTCTGGTTGGCCTTTGCCACAAGGTGTTTACAGAGGCTTTTGATTTATGAGCCCTTACAATTGGGATAGTCCCCTCACATGGAACTCAGTTTGACAGCTGAACCATGCCTCAAAATTCCCGGCTTTCTCATTATTGTAGTAATTTCTTCCAATATGATTCAAAATTGCTTCATTTGATTCCATAACTATAAAGGATGACTCTTTAATTCATTTAACTATCTCTACTCCCAACTAATTTTGGGTTAGAATTAATGACTTTCCGTGACCTGGTCAATATGCTGTTCTAAAATGCCTGGGTTTATTCATATATTGCTTTCTGTATAAAATGCCTAATTCTAGGATGCATTAGTTAATCTTATTTGAGCTACATTTCTCTCGCATCCATACTGTTATTTTCTAGTGGAACATTGTCTCATCCAGGTTACTTGTTGACTTGTTTAAACGTCAATGTTCTCAAAACTCCCATTCTCCTTTCAAATTGGATGGAGTTCATTCTATCTTTCTTTCCACAATATTCAACTAAGCAGATATTCATCTTTCATACTCATTTAAAAAACATTCCGATCTGTTAAAGGTTATGCTGCTATGCTTGTAGACTAATTCTCTCTTGGGTTAGGTCACTAGATTTTCGAACAGTATATTCTCCCACTCTTAGTTATGTATTCATTATTATCCATTCTTTTCTCTCGAGCTTTCTGCTGTTAAGAATGTCTGGATCAATTTGAGTTCGGTCATTTGGCTGATGGTTTAGTCAATATATTTAGTAGATTGATATCATGCAAACAAACATGTAGAATTGGAGATGAATCTGTCAATTATTTCTGTAAAGAGTCAGAAGGGTTCTTTTAGGGTAGAAGCATACTGAAAGCTAATGTTAGAAATGCACTTGTTAGTTTTTAATAATTTTTTTTGGGATTGAAGTTGGTTCTTAATATTGTATGTAAACTTACTCTCATCTTGCAGAGTCGTGTATGTAGACATTGTACATACAGCTTCATGACTGTTATGTCATGTCATTCATACATTTGATTTATATATTCATATAATAGATAATAGATATTAGATACACAATAAACCATAATTCATAATTGGTTTCATCTCTCCTTATTAGTTTTTGCGTGGTACAGCAATCCTTTGGGTTTTGCATGCATTTCTTTATGGTCAAATGCTTAGTGTTGATTTAAGGCTAGTCCGTTAAATTCAACTGTTCCAAGCAAATTATTTTACATAATTATCAATATTATGATTTAAATTTCCAATATTGATTTTTCATTTAACCAAATAAACACATTGATGTGTATTTATCCAATATTCCAGCCATCAAGAAATGATAATCAAATGTACATCCAATTGAATTAATGTTGTGAACTGCATCTTATTTTCATTAAGTACTCAAAGTGGCATCAATGTACATATAGACTTAATTTAAATTTTGCTATTACTTGATTTATATTTAAAAAGCAAGTACATAGTAAAAAAAATCTTATGCAAAAATTAACGTTTACTTATTGTGATAAATAAAATGCGTTTCCTGTTTTAGAACCTTCCCCTTCTCAACCTCCTTTTCAACGCACTTGACCATTTTATTGTTTAGAATGAAATATTTTTGTGGTGTTGAACCATTTTTACTAATGAAATATGATTGAGAGATATATTTTGAGGACATATTTAACAATTACCGAAAATGAGTTTATGAAAAGTGGAAAACCAAAGCAGACGACAACTATACCTTATCAAGTTATCACCATCACCTTTCTTTTTTTTTTATGTATTACGTACACGAAACTTGATGTAGATGGAAATGAAATCCTTGGTAATAAAAAATGCCAAAGGATCCAAATCTATCGAGATAATATTATAATAATTCAAGGGAAAAAGCAGTCATTATGTTATCCAGATAATACTTTATTATTTGATTGAACAAATAAACAATGTAATTGTGGGTTTGTTTTTCTACACACGTGTATTAAAAGTGAAGAACCACTTAATTACCTTGCTTTGTTATCATTAAATTTCAGTATTTCACCAATCAACTGTAAAATAAATAGATTTTATCAAGTAAATTAAGGTTTTCTTTGGAAAGATTAAATCATATACTAGTTTATATTTGATATATCTTGTAGTAGTAATAATATATAACCTTTATTAAATCTTGTCCTTTTCCGGCAAAGTTCCGGCAGTGGCAGATGGGTCGCCACTCGCAGGTATGGTATGGCACAATTTTCAAGCTTATCAGCATGACTCAAAATTCTTCCATTATCGTAAACGGACAAATTTTTGTAAGACTAAGATAAAAGAAAGTTAAATATATTAGCAAAAAAGAAAAAGTTAAAAAAAAGTAGCGACTTTCTTAGAGAAAAAGTAGTGACTTGCTAATATATATAGCCACTTTGATATTAACTTGATTAAAAACTCATTTGGATTGATCGGGTAGTAATGACTTAGAACTTAAAAATATATTCTTTAAAGTCTCAAGTTCGATTTTTTCAAACACCAATTTGAGCGGACTTAAGAAAAAACCTTCTTATTTTTTTCAATTAACATATAATTAAAATTTACTCTTTTTTAGAGAATTTGAAATTTACTTTAAAAAGTTAAGCATGTAAAAAACTAAT
>Ga0099826_10003835_pt1 | contig 10354 bp, 4 predicted proteins | sample Mtrugardesep15_FD_76830 | JGI IMG/M metagenome (GOLD analysis project Ga0099826, IMG submission 76830) | Root nodule microbial communities of legume samples collected from California, USA - M. trunc garden sep15 | ecosystem: Host-associated > Plants > Roots > Nodule | place: USA: California...
AAAACTCTGTTTGTGCTTTGTGCTAACGGCCTTATGCATCAGGGAGCATGATAGTGACATCAGTAATAATTTAAGAAAATGAAAGTGATTAAACGTAACCATAATTGTCGGTGTCATGTCGAACACAATTTTAATCCAAAGTGTCGGTGCTACATAGGCCCTCTCTATCCTAGGTGGATCTTTCCTTTTCCTTTTTTAGAAACAAAGGTAGAAGAACTTCATGCATAACTGAGATTTTAAACAGCTACAGTTGTTTTGCTGCTTTCAAGTATAATGATTATATAAAGTATCTGATGTAGAAAACATGTTTATAATCAGAATTCCAATTCAACGACAATATCCTTTTTTTTATGTACACCGTCAATGACAGTATCTAAAGGTGGGGTAAGAGACTTGTTGTAGCATTTCACTCTTCAGACTTGGACACTCTGAATACTCAAGTCAAACAAACATTATAGTATAAACATTAAACTCTTGAGGAGATTCCCTTCATCTTTTGTGGAACATTTCAGCATAAAACTTCAAAATTATATCAAGACATTAATGTTAATCTTAAACTTACACCATCACAAGTTTGTTAGACATGTATTGTCTAGGTAAATGAATATCCTCCATTTTCTTACAATAATCAAGTAGTATAAAGTCTGATATAGTTTTTTTTTATAACTATATACAATATTACACTTGAGCAAACAATGCACTGAAGATATTCGAGTTTTTTTTTTTTAAGGGATATTCCAGGTTCTTCTCACTTAGTTGGATTGGAGTCGATATATTACACAAGAAATAATAACTGTAAAAATATCTAATCTAATTTTGTATATTTTGTTGAAGAAAATTTTGGGAACCAACGTTGACGAAATCGTGTAAATCCATGAATTTTGAGTCGGAAAGAAATTCTCTTTATTTTTCTGCCCAAAGTGTACCATCTTTTCTTCATGGTGTGTTTTGATGATCTTACTAGTTTCTTGGTATGCCTACACCCTGCATGTCGAATGGAAATTGTAATTGAACAATATGCACTCTGTACAACTTTCTCTTTTTCTTATTTTATATTAAATTTGTTCATATCTATGAAGAGTTTAATTTGTTCACAACCAACCATATCTGTGACTTTAGAAGTTATGAATGAAGTCAAACATTTTTAAAAATCTAACGGTTTTGATTGATCGACAGTGTAAACAATCGTGCACTGACAGCACGATTGTATACAAAAAATTAATTGTATTCCCTATAAGGGTCATTTCTGAAACAAGTTAATAGTATCGTACATCTTATGTTTTAAATTTTATTATCAATACTGAAATGTGTTTAACAGAAAGCAAAACCTTGACGTTGTTTCACTTGTTTGGGCTGTTCGTTTTCTTCTGAGTTTGTATGGTGCAGAACCTGCATTTAAGAGGAAAGAATTACCATTTGTCAAACTACGTATAGCTATTTATAGTGAATGTATGTCTGTTGCACACGATTATTGTTTCTGGTGTAGGAAATCTATGTAGCACCGACACTTCAGATTGAAGGTGTGTCTGATGTTCGATACCACATCAACTCACGTGGTTACATTTAACTATTTATTTGTCAACTCATTACTAGTGTCGATGTGTCAGTGTTTGTGTTTGTGTCAGTTCTTCATAGCATAAAATATATTTTAGTAGTCACTTTGAGCATGAATGGATCCCATTTAGGTCTCACCATGCACATAAAATTTCAGTGTTGCATGTACATGAATCTTTGTTTAAACAATAAACGTATTTTGCAATTTAGGTGATTACGTACCTCAACCAGATTTTCCAAACGTTTCCTCATCCTTCTTTGAATGAAACCTTTGGTGCTCTGTAGGACAAATGTCAGTCGAATATGTCAGAAAAATGTGATTTTCAATTTGGAAGTAGTCCTTATGAAACAATATTATTACTATTATTACTGTTATTGTTACCTTTACATGGTATCTAACATTGGCATTAAAATTTAATAGATTCCAGACAGTTTTGTCTAACCTATTGCCTTCAATATGCCGAGAAGAGATATCTACAAAATACCAAAAGAAAAATGTTAATAACTTCGTGGATGTCTTGGAGTCCATCTTCCTCAACATTTCTTGTCTCGATCTCATTTTTTTTGATTTTAGGTCCTGTTTGGTTAAACAGCTTGATATGCTCTTATAACATAAATACTTATCATATAAGTGCTTTTGTATAAGTCATTTCTACAACAAATGGTAAAATAAAGTCAATTTTTTATTCACATAAGCTATAAGATGTTTTCATTAGCTATTCTGGACAGTTTATGAAAATGTCATAAGTTGTTTCCATAAGCTCTCTCAAATAGTCTCACAAGTACTTATGTTGGTATATAAGTTCAAATAAGTCAATCCAATCAGATTCTTAGAGTTCGAAACTATGATCGTGTAATCAAGTTATCGCTTGTAGGGAAGTAGTTCATGGAGTAATTGCTGAAGGAAAATAGTATACCAAAAGAGACAAACCCTCCATTCGTACTCAAATCCTCTAAAGCTTCTCCTGTCAACTCTGGTGGAGGAATGGCTGACCAGGTGCAAGGTGGTGTCTTTACCCATTTATCTGAATTTCCAACATCCACGAGCTCCTGTCATAGGTAGTAAAACAAATGAGTTGAGAGTATATTGAGTTGAAATTAGATTACATAGTTGTGTTTTCTTAGCTGCAAACCTGAAAGAAAGCCGTTGCAATAACGACATCGAACTTTTCTTTGAATCGAATTGGGAATATTGCTATGATTCTCTGTGGCTGTATGCAGTATATGATATTGAAACTGGTGAGCCATTAGAATATGAACAACTTTTACTGACCAAATACATTGGTGAGCTGTCTTTGGTTACCACATATGAGTTTATTAATGTATCATTTTTTGGTGGAATGTAACTAAATTCGTAAATATTTTATAAACACCAAGAAAATATGGAAGGAATAGATTTTCATAAATAGTTTTGTTGACTACTCGAACTGTGATTTATTGAGAATCAGTAACTTACTCCAAGTTGAAATAATTGATAGATGATGTGATGCCTCACAAGCTTAAAGTATCAATATCATCATTTGATGTTGGTCCTGAGTTTTCTAAATACTTGGTATTCCTTTGGTTATTTGTATGTTTATGAAGTATCAAGCCAGTGGTAAGAGTTTACCTATAACCTTACGGGATGAAGTTCAAATTCTCTCGGAGACCGTTGTAAAATGACTATTAGTGTCACTTTGATGATTAATAATAATTTTTTAGCTTGTTTGTATGATATAATTCTATATAATGGTAAGCTTGTTCATTTTATTCAGAAGTCTGTTTTCACTTATTTGAGTTTACCTACTGACAAAAACAGTTGTGAAACTATTTGAGAGGACTTTTAGAAATTAGAAACAGTTTATGACATGTCCATAAGTTGTTTTCAGCTTATTTGTATAAGCTCTCCAAGATAGCGTATGAAAACATCTGAAAGTTTACGTAAAAACAATTTGACTTTATTGTCTTTTATTATAGAAATAAAATATAGATAAACACTTACATGATAAGCTCTTATATTTTAAGCGCTTAATTAAGTCGTTTATCCAAACATGGCTTAGTATACTTGTTTTTCTTTTATGGCAATCTTCATGACAAGTTCAAAGATTTGATTACATAGAAATTACCTGCCTGATGACAAAGAAGGGTTCTCTTGGATGATAAATTAGTTTGATGGGTTTGTACATCCCATGAGATGCATCATCAGAATTCACATTCCAGTTCCACAATATTTCTTTCAGATGTGAACTTAGAATTACTGATTGAACTGTGGAAATATCCTCAATGACCTTGACATAGTCTGTAAACAAGAATTGTTCATCATCAGACAGGTTAAAATTTCAACTTAGCTGATGTGAAAATCATACATTAGCAAGCTGTATAGACCCAAAATTATCTACATCTACTAAGCTTTTAAAGGGCATTGCTTGAACATAATTGTATGGTGTGGCAATATTATCAATTCTTCACAGCTCATGAAATAATCTGTTAAGACTGCTTCTTTTCCCACCCTATGAGTTTTTCGCGCGCCCTATGCAGTTCGGATTATAGAATCCAAACGGCATAAAAACCCCATAAAAACCTCCAAAACATGTTGAAATATTTCGGATTTTAGAATCCAAATAGGGCGCGTGGGAAACTCATAGGGTGGAAAAGGAAATAGCCATCTTTTAATTATCAATTTGAGCCCTCCCACAGTGAAACCAAACATGGTCTAAGTAACATAACTTTCAATTCACTAGTTAATTCTCATTTGAAACAAAACTACATAACCAAACATCACTTTGCAAGTTTACAAAATGAAAACTTAGAATCACTAATGCATATAAATTTCTATTATGCAATAATGTCATGATTATCATTGGTCTTGCTTTTTAATAAGTAATTATTATTATTACATTATAATTAGTTTAGTTGAATGAAAGGTTTGCAACCACACTGCAAGTTAATTAAGGAAAACAAACCTTTGTTTCTTGGAATCTGATCTAGGTTAAGCTTTAGAGTAAGCTGATATCCTTCTCTAGCTGGTTCTTCAATCTCCACAAGGTTAGGACATATTCCCTTTACCATTTCAATGGTGTATGGTGAAAGATTATTTGATAGATTTCCATGGCAAAGAGGAGGTGTTGATATTGACAAGTAAGCCACCAGTGGATTATTGGATTGAGACTGTAAAGTAACAGAAAAATTATCAAATTTTATAGTGGATCAAACTTCAAACTGAATGTCTCAGTGTGATCAAGTACTTGATTTTATTCAATAATAACAGAGAAATTGCTCTATCCGCCCTTTGGATTCCTCAACCCTGAAATAAGTCGATCGGAAGATAGCTTCCAGTGAAAAAAAGGTTGATCTGGTCGTATATTCTGATAGGTCTTATATCTTCGGAAGCTACTTTCTGATAAGTCAAACGTCTTTTAAACAAAACTGAGGGGGCCATAGAGCAATTTCCTAATAACAATGAGTAGAGAGTTTCACCTGAATTTGGTATTCCACTGATCCAAATTCGTATAAGTGATGATCAATCTCTATAGACTTCTCAGCACTGTAAATAAAGTGATGAACAAACACTTCAGCAACATTTTCTAAATGAAGCATTGCAACAAATCAACCATCCATCTTATTCTAATTTGAGCTTGGATGCTGACGTTTCAGTGTTTCAAATGCTTAATGAGGGTTTGTTAAGATTCTGAACTCGAGAATATAGAGAATATTTATTTCACAAACTTTTCATTATGATCATTTTGATAAATTCTTACAAGTAGAGATACTTTTGTGGAATGATTATTGGTGACAAAGCTTTTCATAAAATGTTTAGCTTGTGTGTGGTCTACATAGCAATGGCGTGGCATTCCATGTGCAACAGGAGTATGATGTTCACTTGATTGATCATGGTAAACTATTGTCATTGTAGTAGTTCAAAACTAAGTTTAAGGACTTTCATTGAGTTAAATAAGAGGAAGTCTTACATAGTTACAAACATTTCAACACATCATTTAGGTACATCAACATAAAAATATATCTCAATTAATTATTTAAAAATTAAGTATTTTTTAATTATTTTCTCTTTTTACCTTTTCTCAAATATGCGTGTGTCGAAATGAGGGTCTAAATACTAGTGACCAACCAAGTTTTTTATAGAGATGTGCAGTCTCAGTCACTTGTCTGTTTAGGAGTTTGTGTTTAATGACTAGTGTTATGTTGGTGCTTTGTATGGTGATAGGGGTGGTGTGTTCGTTTGTGAGGAATTCTTGAATGGTTACATGACCATTTGAGCACAATATTTAGGCACACTCATGTTATTTTTTAAAAAAAATATAAAAGAATTAAACAATGTGTACTTTAAAATAATTAATTGTGTCTACTTAAATGGTGTGTCTAAATCATTGTGACCAAATAAATATTGTTCTAGTTTAGTTCTTGCAAAAACATCTTGGTTCTCTACTCTATGTGATATTGACACAGGGGAAGCAGTTGGTTTGCATACGACTTTGGTGTGGACATCACATCTTCAATTTAATAACATAGATTTTGCATTAGACTCTAAGAAGGTGTGGATGCTTTTAGAACAGATATAGACGATAATAGTGAATTTGATTGTATAGTAGATGCTTGTAGACAGTTGTTTCAAAATAGATTTCAAAATTCTCATGTCGAATTTAATATGAAGCAGGCTAATAGGGTTGCTCACGAGTTAGCTCATGTAGCCTCATATAATGTTGGCTTCCACACTTATAATGATGTATTATGATGTATTTAACTTGTTTCGCTAATGAAATGCATTGAATTGTTTCCTTAAAAAAAAATCCTAGTTTAATTATTGTTTGGTGTTTTGTTTGGTTTTGGGTGTTGCGTGCTTCTTAGGTTTTGAGTTGTTTTGTTTGACTTTTCATGATGTAACATTTTTATTTTTCTTAGCACATATTGTACTTCAAATTTGAATATTGATATATTCTTTTGACTTAATTAAAAAAAATTCCAACTAAGATGTAAACAATAATTTGTTACGTACACAGAAGAGCATCACCTTACTTTAGAACAACAGAACTTTCTCATTCCTATATAAATTAAATAAGGCTATATCTATATTTTAAATTATAAATATAATAAAAAACTTTATTCTTCATTGAAATACTTTATTCTTATGTTCCACATTTTATTAATCCTAATTATAAATTCTTGTGTCTTTCTACCTTTTCTTCAGCAAAAACAAAAAGGCCAAGGTACAATAAACAAAAAGAAAAGAACACAAATAAATTACAAATTTAAACAACTAAACCTTGACATTTATTTTATTTTTTGAATACTAAACCATGAATGAACATGTATAATGTAAACTCTCCCTCTAATTTTTCTTTAATAAAATGTATAATGTAAACTCTTCTTACCGATACAGCTTGAGCAATATTTGCTTCAGAGCAGGTGATGCTCTCTCAATGCATGCCATTCTGATAAAACTATCTTCTTTCTCTTCTAAAACTGTGTCAATACACATTTGATTGTTTATTATGAACTATATGCAATTAATATGAGACTCTCAACTGTTTTCTGATAATGAAGTTTGAGTGAAATGCAAGTTCGGTGTTGTAATCATGTTTGGTGATCTTTGAAGCAAATCCTCATAGCCACCCTCTTCCACTCAACATTCTTTTTCATTTGCTTCTTTTGTGTGTCACTTTCCCTTCTATTCGACTCCTTCATTTATATTAATTAAATACCTAGTATTTATCTTTTGTCATTCATGAAGAGATTATACATTTTAAATAATGAAGAAATTATTTATAAGTTAAGAGTATTTTAATTTCCGTTAAAAAAAAGTATTTTAATTTTTTTTGAAGGAAAAAAGGTATTTTAATTTGTTCTTTAAAAACATTTTACTTTCTCTCTGTTACATATTTTTCATTTATTTCGTCACATATATCTTATTTTTTAAATGTTTACTATTCAATTTCTTACTGTTCAGTTTTTTTTAAGAATAATAATAGAAATGTATTTTTTTTTAATTTCATTGAAATGATTAATAATAATAGACTAAAAACATAATTAATTTCTTTTATAGTTCTTGAAATCAATTTTAAATAAGATTTTATAAAATTGTGTATAGTGCAATAGAGTAAAAACAATTATGCAAAAATACAAGTAAATTTTCAAAAAAAATTGATTAATATCTTAAATACTATTTAACTAAACTAGTAAGTTTCCAAACACAAAGTTTAAAATTTGATTTAATATAAAAAACACTGAACATACAATTGAATTGTAAACAACTGAAGCACAAGACAACCTTTTTATTTTCTCTTTGAAAAATGCTAATTAATACTGATAAGTGTCCTTAGGACATTGTTTAATTAAACATCTAAAATTAGTAATGTTATATTAAAATTTGTGTAATTATGACTTTTACATAGGGATGGACAAAAAAACTGAAAAACCAAACTGAACTGCTGAACTGAACCAAAAAAAAACTGAACTATTACTATCAGTTCAGTTCGGTTCAAAATAGTTCGGTTCAGTTCGGTAAATAAATTCGATTTCGTTTGTTTTTTAAAAAATAATTCAATTGTATCAATAATAACAGTTCAGTTCGATTTGAAACAATTCGGTTCAATTCGAAATACAAACAGTTCAGTTTAATTATTTTAAATTTAGCAAACAGTTTAGTTTGATTTGGTTCAGTTTTCATCTCGAATCGAACCATACCCACCCCTACTTTTACATATGTTTAAATCTATGAAGCCCGAATACTCCAAAATGTTATCGTACCCGTGTCGGATACGTATCGGATACCGATACTCCGCAGATACTCCGGATACCGTATCCCAGAAGGAGGAATTAATTATTTTAATTTAAAATATATATTTTATCGGATACTTATAAGATACTCGACGGATACACACATATACTTATAAGATACTTCACAGAGACGTATCCAAAAAAAATGAAGTGTATAAAAATGAGATTGTGTTGTGAAAATTTAATATACGAATCACTATAATTATTTTTCGATTAACAAATTAAATATTATGATTTTGGTGGATGAAAGTAACGAGAGATGGGAGATTTAATCAATCAACATTATACAAACTTTGTTTTGAGTTCTTTTATTGATACATTTGTTGATATCCTAACATATAAATGAAAATAGAATATGATTTATGCAAAAACTTTACATTTTTTATTTTGATCATATGTATTTTTTTTTTAAATTGTGCCTTTTATGATTATATAGCATAAGTAATCAATTTTTTTTTAAGTATTTTACACGCATATAAATTTTAATATAAATATTTTATTAACATATCTTAACCGTATCGCATCCTAATTTTTAAAAAATTTGTGTATCCATATACCGTATCGTATTGTATCCGTATCGCACTACGTATCCGGGTTTCGTAAGTTTAAATTGTATTTTGAAGATAAATTTTTTGGTTCCTTAAACATACTCGAATGCCACTCTTCTTTGTATTCCTCTCACACCAGACATACAGATGTGTGAGCTAAGAAGATCTTTGTTACATATTATTGCAATGTAAGAATCTTGTCATTTAATGCAGTATAGGAATCTTGTGTCCATGTTCACTGGATTGCCTTTTAGGTCAGTGCAAAAGAAGCCAAAAGGGTTCCTCTCATTGCACAACATACGAACCCCACTTTTTTGTGCTGAAAATGACTGCTTGTTGCAAAAGGGATGATGTAACACCACACCATTCTGTTGCTATTAGACGCTTAATCATTCCAAAAATCAAAAAACAAACTAAATGCACCCAGCTTTATAACATCAACAAAGAATTGTCAAGAAACAAAAACATCAACAATATTGATATAAAAAAAATCTTTTTTAAATTTAAGTAAATGATAAAAAAAAAATTTACAAAGTAAATGATAAACTGTTATAAATTATATTCGTAGACAAATTATTGAAATATAAAATTATATCTTGGCATATTTTTATTTGGCTTAATTGAACTTTTTTTTCCAATCTATTTTACCATTTTAACGAGATTGGTTCCACAATTTTTTAACTGAATGTTTTGGCCTCTAATTTTATTTTATTTTTACAATTTTGCCCAAGTCCCTATTCTTCTGATGTGACACATTTTAACGAGGTAAAATTAAAGATGATTAGGTGGGAAATCCAAGCCTATTTTTTTTTAATCGACCTCATTAAGCTATTATATAAATTATTTAAAAAACAAATAAAAAAATTACAAAAACAGAACTCATCACTTCAATTAGATTTGGGTTCACCATCCATCATCTTTCACCTTTCAAACTTCTATTAAAGCGTTTTTGCCGTTGATTGAATTGACATCTCAGTTGAAGGTAAATTTTCATAAGTGTTTGTTGGTTGGTATTAATGTTAATGATTTGTGGCTAGAGGATGCATCAAAGTATGAGAGATGTTAAGAGCAAAACTCAATGTTCATCTCATGATGAAATCGAGTTTTAACTTGCTGAGATTATTTCATTTGTTTGAGACTTGAAAATTGTGGTGTACTATTATGTAAGATCTATTTCCTTTTGAAAGCTTTTACATATTTATTAAAGTTTAATTTGATAGTTGTACCTATCTACTTTATTTCCATGACTTGCATTCTCTTATAAGAACAATAAAAGTGTTTCATTTAGCTCGTGTTTCTAAAAATTTAAATTGTCATTAGGTACATCTTGTTCATGTTGAGGACAAAATCCTTATTTAATGTTTTAAAGATCACAAACATTATATTTGTTTTTAACTTGTTATCTACTAATATGTTTTGTGAGAAATGTTTCATGGAGAATGTTCTTGTTAAAGAGAAGAACATTCTAAGCTTGCATAATA
>Ga0099826_10003836_pt1 | contig 10350 bp, 5 predicted proteins | sample Mtrugardesep15_FD_76830 | JGI IMG/M metagenome (GOLD analysis project Ga0099826, IMG submission 76830) | Root nodule microbial communities of legume samples collected from California, USA - M. trunc garden sep15 | ecosystem: Host-associated > Plants > Roots > Nodule | place: USA: California...
AATAATAAATGGTTAAGGGTATTATAGAAAACACACACATAATTTCATCAAAAGTAACAAAATTTATTTGGCTTCTTGGTTACAACAATTTCTCTAAAATGGACATGTATTTTGAAACGGAGGAAGTATATAATCTCGCCAATTAATGTTAGTAATTCGGTGCTATCGTCAATTAATATTAGTAAGTCGGTGCTATCAATTTTTGTCAGCAATATTAAAAAAATGGTGAAAATTATACTCCCAACTCCAAAAATGACAAGGAAATTATAGGCTTGGCAAGGAGAATAGCCAGCATGTTAGAGATGTTGACACGGTGGTTGATGACATCATACTAGAAATTTAAATAGAATTTTCTCTTTTAAAAAAGTTTGCGTTCTTATTTAATTAATGACCAATTATTCCTATAAGAGTCGGGCCTTCAATATGATTAGGACGACCCTGCTAGAAATGATAGGTAAATGGCAAGAGTTGACTAAGCAAAAGATCATGTTCGACACTGGTCCACGACCCAATCCATCGTTTCTTATTATTCATTCTCCAAAGTCCCTATCCAACGTGACTATTCTCCCGTCTCAAATTTCTTGTGACTTTTAATGCACCAACAGCTAGAAACGCTTTCGACGACCACCAAGGCACCGCCCTTGTTTGTGAGAACTAGTTGTCCACCATTTTTCCACCTAGGTAAAGATCTCCCTCCCAAAAAACCCGAACACTTTAAAATGGCCAAAGAATAACAACCTTGTCCCAACAACATCATTTGTTTCCCTAATCTGTTGGACAACAGGACCGCTTCGCCACCACTTATCACCACCCCTAACAAGTGGCTGCACCCCCACCACCGATAATATGAACAAATGATCTCATATAAAACTTGGTTCGGTTGATGAAAAACCATAACGAAATAATTCATGAATAAAATTTGTGATTGTAACAAGTGGAGATCGGATTCCACTTACGTGCCATTAAGGTACCAATGGTATATGCCATCGACCAATTAGAGTGTGTCACCTACCAATGTTTCTTTATAAATGCTTTATTTGATATATTTTTTTAAAGGGTGTGCCACGTGGCACATTTTAATTGGACAATGGTATATACCATTATGGTACACAAGTGTTATCCGGAGCCCGTGGCATTCATCAACACGACTAAATGCCTCTAAAATTATAAAAGATAATCAATCATAGGGATGGAGTAACGTATGGAATTTGTGTCAACGTGTTTGAAAGTAGCATATCCTAAACTCGATGAATATTTTAGATCATTGTTAAAGGTTATCGTATGTAGTTACTAGTTACCATATGGTTATGCAATTAGCTTAATAATCACAATCGAGAACGAAAGTATTTTTTATCCGCGAGAAAGGAAAGACAAATAAACTAATCAATTTGTTGCCTAAAGACCTCAAAATGAATAAGTTAATAGAGCGAGAACTAATTGGGGAGGAGAAGTCCATGTAGTCAATGGGTCAACATTCGTAGCTTCAAACTTAGTTAGCCAATCAACAAAATTATTGTCTTTTTCTCAAAGTATGGATAAAGGAGATCATCCACATATGAGAGGAGAGCTTCCTAATGAGTGAAAAAATAGTCTCATGAGAATGAAAATCGGAGTTATGAACATCTTCAATCAAATATAGAGCCACTTTAGAGTCCGATTCCCAACTAATATACATATGACCAAGTCTCATGCCAATTGAAGGCCTCGCCAAATGGCTCATAGTTCAGCAAACATATTAGATAATGTACCACAAAAACCGGAAAAAGCAATAATCCAAGTCCCATTAGAGTCTCTCAAGAGGTTCATCAAAACCCGACTTACATGGTTGTCAAAGGAAGAATCATCCACATTGACTTTGATATAACCATCAGTGGTGAGTGTCAACGAACATGATGACGGACATGACGATCCTCGTGTCGAGCAAGAGCAATTACAATCCTAATTTTCCTGCTTCAATTTTCCTAATTTTGCTTCACTTCGTTTTTTTCACAACTTTTTCCTAATTTATTTGATTGCTTGATTTAAAAAAAAAAAAATCTATGTATTTATTTACATGATCATTTTTGTTATTTACAATATAACATATAATATAATAGCATAAATGATTATCATGTCACTATCATATCACATCCTTATCCAACTTTTTATTATATCATATCTCTATCCTATCATGCATATCAAACGGACCCTATGAATTTACTGGATCCACTTAGCAACCTTTATAGAGGTGAATATTGGATTTAATAATATTATCAGAAAATAAATTGTTGCAAGATTGTGCATTGTTCCTAAAATGAAGTGGAACTAAAAATGGATAATCAGGTTAAAATTAAAAGAGTCAATTAAGTAAATGAGCCATATAAATATTTAGAGTTACATTTTTAGTCCCTTCAAAACAAAAATCGTATTTTTTAGTCTTTCTAAAAAAATTCATCAACATTTATAGTCCCTAAAAGCGCTAAAGGAAAATCTTACATGGAATAAAAAGTATGTTTCTTTTTAAGGGCTAAAAACAAAATTCTAAATATTTATAGAACCATTTACTTAATTAACTCAAATCAAAATATATAATTGTTTCATGCAATTGTGAATTTGTGATTCAGAAAACTGTCTAAAAATGTACCCAAAGATTGACCATTCATTTGAAGTAACAAATCTCAATCATTTGGAAGGTACTAGGGCTTTGAAGTAACATAATATCAAAAGTTTCATGATAAAACTAACATCTACAATTTTGATATACAAAACCATTTCCACACAACCTTCAAAAATTGACTTCTTGCCATTGCCATAAAATTGAACTAACCTATATCATTCCATTTGTAAAATTCATAAGCACTATAATGCTTACAACACATTGAATCTTTAAAACTAATAGCTTTAACACTTGTGTACGTTGCCATCACATGTTGTGAAATTTCTGATGGAGTGAGATTTCTGATGGTGGCTTGAACTTTCTTCACCAAGGTTTCCCACCGTATTTGCAAAATTGTCTTCACAACCCCATACTCCGTATACCAGTACTTATTGTTAGCGGCAAACTTGGCAACATCTACGTAGCTCATCAGATTTGATGGCTTGGTTGGTGATGGAGGATTTGAGACTGCACCAAAGGTTCAATCTGGTTGTTTCAGTGGCGGTGACATTGGTGGGATACTTTGTCGATTATAAGAAAGACATGTTTCAATCGATCCAGTCCACGGCACTTCCTTGATCTCCGCCAAAAGGACACAATTGGTTTTCAATATTACTCTCAAACAATCAAGTACGATAACATAGTACACCTAGAAGATGTGATCACAATTAAGGAAAAATAGATGATAGACGGAAAACATGGCACCAAGCCATTTAGAGAAAATGCATTGAAGTGATGGCAGCAAAAAGGCCAGATAGAGGAAAGAACTATAAGGAGTAGAACCAATTCCAATCATCATTTTTATGCTCCTCTATTAATTGATCCTTCTTCTTTATAACAATTTTTTGGCATATTTTCTGTTCACTTTATTCTCTCAACTATTGGATCAGATTACACATGATCATTTTCTCTGATTAATTTGCAGCATATACTCTCTTTTTTTATAAAAAAAAAGCAGACCCTAATGTCAAAGTAAGGCAGGGTGTATGCAGATAGATAACATTAACTCCTCTATATGTCACTCACACATGGAGCATGTACATCACAATATAGTACAATTCTTATCATAAATAATACATTTCAATCAGAAAACATGTTCCCTATTTATTTATTGGCAATCCAATCCATTGTGGGTTGCTAAGATCACCCATCAAGAGGATTAAGCACCTGTCCAACAAAGATGATTGTTCCGGTCCAATCATCTCTAATTAGATATAAGAATGGGTGGTCAGCTACAAAATCCATTCGAGTTGGACCACGCATAGGTGCACATTGTTGTTCTATAATTACAGCACTTACAGCAGCAGCTTCAGTGCCTTCTTCATTTACTTCAATGAAAGATTTGTGGAATATATTGGAAACAAAAAGTTTGTGACTCACAGAAGCGTCCACCATTTTTGTCAGCCCACCATTAGAGAAAGGTAAAACCACACCTAGCTCCTTTAGCATATCAGAAGTTTCAAGTCCAAATGAAATATTGAACTTCGGAATCCTAAAGTCACCTACTTCCACTTTATCAAGAGGAAGCTTGTGTTGTAGTAACTCAGATTCAGAAGCCACCTTTTCAACCAAAGCTGGCAGCCCATCTTTTGCATTTGGAAGAAAAAAATACATAGTGAATTGACGCTTATCTTCACCTTGCTTATAAGGAAGACCAAGAACTTTAAAACCATCAAAAGCTCTAATAAACTGCTTCTTCTTGCTGGTCATAAAGGGAACCTTGACTGAGTTTCCATTGAGAAGGTGAAAATCATAGTCTTTCGTTTTGGAAGCATCAAACTTCTCATACCATAGTCCTTTAAAGTACAGTGCATTAGCAAAGATGAGTCTGGTAAATCTGTTGATTGACCCTTGAGGAAGAATTTCTTTAATAAGACCATTTGTCTCTTTTTCAGCCCATAAATTCACTTCTTTTCTAGCTTCAAAAGCCTTTAAAACAACATCAAATATAAATTAATAGTGCAAAAAAGATTGATTGAATTATTTTAAAGAGCATTTCAATTGTAGAATTAAACTTTTTCATGATGTTTTTGTCATATATTCTGTTGCTAAATTGGTTTGGTACATCACAGATGAATTAATACCTTACAACAGATCGGTGAGACTGAATTGCAAAACAGACCATTCATCTAATTAGCATAACACTTTTTTCTTGTCAAAAAAAAAAAAAAAATCTAATTAGCATAACACTGATTGCTTACAAAGAAGTTGATATTTGGAAAATTCTATTCTTTTGGTGATAGTAAATATGAACATACTTTTCTATTCAAATTCAATTCTCCATGAGTTTCAGTGTCACAAAAAATCCTTTGTGTAGCAAGTTTGTATGATCAAAACACAAAATTAAATATATACAACTTTAAAAAAATTGGCAAAACATTTACACTGTCATACCATATGTGCCCCTGCCTCCTTTGTGTTGAAATTAGTAAGAAATTATATTAATAAGCAGAGACAAGAAAAGAACAATAAATGTCTCTGAAGGTATATTAATAAATTGGTTAATGGTAAATAAAAGCATGGCATACCTTGTTCACGAAATCAACTGAGGCAATATTGGCTTTGAAATCAGTAGCCACAGTTTGTTTGAAGGAAGGTTGAACAGAAAGTGATTGTTCAACCCACACACCATTGACAAAAGAGAGACGAGGTCCACCGGTGGGAGCAGCATCCACGAGCACAAAGGAAACGAGTTGAGAGGCAAAGTAGTTGAGATGATAGGTGGATTTGGATTGGAGGAAGTCAAGGAGTTGTTGTTGTGTGTGATCCACGGAGCCAGAAGCAAGGATGCTAAGCACAATTTGGAGTGACAAGGGCGAAAACACGACGTTCTTGTCTGATTCTTTTTTGAAGAGATGTTTTGCTATGCTGAGTGAAAAGTTCGTTAGGTTTGTTATTGATTCACGGAGGTCCATTCTTTATTACTCTTCAGACACACAAGAAAATGCAGGCTTTTGTTTTGAGTATATCTACCTTCGTTTTTTTTTGTTCTACATGAGTACTACCTTGAAGTTGGTACTATTTAATAGTAGTTCAATAGTCAACGCTGCTGTAGTGTGTATATGTGTGCAACCGTGTCGATGTTGGCTTACTTTGACCATTTCCTCTCAAATGCTTACCGATTAAGTTTGGAATTTGATACTAGTTCAAAAAATTTAAGTTTAAACAAAGCCCGTATTTTGTATACTAGTTCTATTTATACTAATGTATTATAATATTGTAGTAGCTCTAACACGGATATTGTAGGCAAAGAGCCAAAATAATGTGTACTAGCTTCAAAGATGACAAAACACAATGTCATATAATATGTTCATTTTGCCTTACATAGTTATAAGTGAAACAAGTCCAAATTAATCAATTAAATATCACCAGGAGAGGAACCAGAAATATAACTAAAATGAAAACTCGAAATTATGAGGAGCTAGTAAATAAGACACAAGCTGTAATGGGCATAACAGAAGTTCAGAACAATCTAAAAACTAGTTTTGTCACAAAAGCTTTTGACCACTACATATCCAATTAATTAATATGTATATATAAATATATAAATATAACTACATATCATTACAGCTTGTTTGATATTAACCCTAAAATAAAAACAACAAATATATAATATAAATACAATTTACCTACCTTACTTGAATGTGAGTAATCACTTTGATGGTTACTACAAGCATAAATAGAATCTGTTTTAAACTACCAAATTAGAAATCCCAAGTTACCATGAATTATGGATCAAACATGAAGAATACTGTTAGCAATAGACCTCTTATTGTGAGGACTATTCTAGTAGAAATCCCATTAATACAATTGGGCCTGGTGAGACAGAAAATGTGTAACTAAAAATAGTAGTCTGTTTATTTGTTTAAGTGAACCAATTGGTTTGGGAGAGGGCAAACTCTTAGAAATGGTGGTTGGGTCTAACACAACCCCACAAAACCAGCTTGTGAGGTGGGGATTGCCCCCCACTTATAAACACATTGTCAGGCCATCACCTATCTGATGTGGGACTCTTAACACAAACTCTCAATTTCCTGTTATTTGTTTATTTTTGTAATTGTTGTGAATCTATATGTGCGTTGTCAAAAACTACCTCCGTGCAGTCATGAGTTTAATTCCATTGCAGCAGTAATGAGCATCACTGCTTATGCAAGCTAATAATGCAGGAACAACAGAAAATTGTGTAATCATAACCTATATTGATTTAGAGTTGACACAGTTGGATAACCTTAGTACACAAATCAATGAAAAGTAAATATGGAATCAATCCTTTTGTGGTAATAATGAAATAAGCAGAAAGTAGAATTTCAGAGAGAAGAGCTAATGACTAATAAAAAACTTTTGAAGATGATATTGCTAAAGATATACAAAAGGCTAAAGACAGCATCACTAAGCTATACCTAAATGCCGAAACAAATAGAAAATCTCATAAAAGATTCATATAAAAAAAGGTTAAGTTATTATTGCTCACAAGGAGAAGAGAAACTAACATCTTTATTCATTATTTCATTTCAGTGTTGTCGTTAGTAATCCCGTGTTTCACTTTAATCAGGAACTATTTCTATTTTCCCTCTTTGGGACTATAGTTTTTGAGAAATTAATGTAAAATCAGTGGCATTGCAGAAAATGACCTGTGAATTGTGAAATAATACTAGCAGACAGTTATTACAAGATTACGTGAAGCAAAGATAAATTTGAGTTACCCTATAGTAAACAACAAGCAGAGTTTGAAGCACATATTCTACAGTTCAAGACTACAGTTATAGGATGAAATTGCAAGCCTCGTCGGCATTGTGAAAAACAGAACAGATGACAGGAATGAGGGTCATCTCTTTAGTGAAATGTGTGATTCCAAGCAGGTTCTTAAGCTGCTGAAGGGAGTCAATTAAAGAAGATCCAGCCATAAACCCATCAAGGATTGCCTTAAATAGAAAATCAGTAATAAATCCTAGTCTGCAACGCAATTATTTAATATGAGACTTTATTTTTTTACTTTCAAAATTAATGAAAAGTAAAACAAAATGTTGTGGTAGTGATTACCTTAGAATTCAAAAGAGCTGCTTGAAAGAGATCAGCAAAGAATTTTGAAGTAAAAACTAGCTGAATAAAGAGATCAGGTTGTGTTGTGGGAGACGCTTCATAAGAGCATGGCTCCTACTATAAAATCCCTTGATACTCCAAGAACGACGTAAACAAGTGGTGGAGCAAATCTAGAATCCAAAACATGTATGCAAAAAAAATCTATTAGAACTAAAGACATTTATTTTCGCTCGCAAATCTATTAGAATCAAAGGCATTCATTTTGGCTCGCACTGCTATCTAAATTTTAAATCCATTAAAATTTATATAGATTTATAAAACTAGCTATTAAATCCAAAAAGATCTGGACCTGTCATATAGCACTTCAGCGTGCATGCAAAACATAATTCTACAGCTCATGGACCATAGGATAGCACCAATCTGCAATCAGTAAATCTCCTCAAGGGTAAAAGAATATCCAAAATAACTAAAATGCGCACTTGACTCATTTCAAAAATTAGAAAAAACCGCAACAAGGGACTAAGATCTTCCATACTTGAAACTCCCATATTCATCTAAATTCTAATCTCTGGTGAGGACCATAGTCTATGAGCTTGAAATCAGTAGCAGCATAAAATCTATATCTTTCTTATTTGGCTTTATCTTCAAAATCTAAAGTGAGGAAAACTATCAATTGAATTTCATCCAAAAAACCAACATAACTTGCACGGTGCATCTTCACGTAAATATACAAGCTTCATAAGGAGAACAAAACATAAACTTACCTTTGTTGAAAATACGCAGATAAAAGAAATGAGATCAAACCTTTCAGGTATAAGTTTGAAGTTGAGGTTGGTTTACATTAGATAGAGATTAGTTATTTGGACTGAATAAAATAAGGCTCTTTCTTAAAGACGTGCAGCTTTTTCCACTGTACTTGCCTTTGGAATTTTCTTGAGGACTAATGCTCAACATGTTCCTATAAATTAAAAAAACAAGGATGGATGATTGCCAAGGTCCTCTTAGGCAACCTTTATAGATGGGAATATTGGAATTATTAATATAAGACAAGAAAATATATTGCTGCGAGATTGTGCATTGTCTCAAAAATGATGAGACTGGGTTTGAGGATATGGATAATCAGATGATTTTGTGGAACAAAACCTGTTTAAAATCAAAATATACCATAGTTTCATGCAATTGTGATTGAAAAATAATCTAAGTATGTAGCTTAAAATAAGGATAACAGTACATTCCGAAACGATAAGCACATACAACTGCCGAAAACCAACCTTATTCATTATAACATGATGTCTTTCACGTCTTCTAAACATTTTATATGAAATGTTTTGCTCCACGTCCTCAAAGATTGACTCATTCCAGTAATGAAGTAACAACAAATCTCAATCATTTGGTCAGAATTATAATCATTTGAAAGGTACGGGCTTTGAAGTAACATGATCTTAAAAGTTTCATGAATGTCATTGTATATAAGCAAAATCTCGATCCTGAATATTTCACCAAAATTTAACAAATAATGAAGACATGAAAGTTCTCACTCCAAATGTGATAGCAATTAAATATTGTACAGCCAAAACTTGGTCAAGATGAATGAAGCTACATAAATAGAGCGTAACATAGTTAATAAATGCCTTCGTAATGGTTCTTTAGTAACGAAAATAAATAGTGTAACATAGTTTATAAAAGCCTTAGTAATGTTTTTTAGCTCAGTTGAAAAGAACATTGTATAACATCGGGGTTTGAACCTCAGATACGCCAGTAACGAGTATCTTGTAATAAAGGCCGGAAGAAGTACCATTTTTGATATATTACTAAAGAAAAAATGTAAATGTAGTAGTAGTGGGTGCGATAAAAGTGTTTTGATAAATGTTAGTGTCCTCAACCTGTTTTCATGTTACCACTATTATCCTTCTGAATCTCTATCCTTCATATCATCTTTTTAGATGTTATTCCCTCAAAAATAAAAACTTAGCGAGCGTTAGACATCATTTATTGTTAAAGAAATTGAAGTCTGTCAAAAATATATACACAATATGAACCCTTCAAAAAGAAACTTTTAAACACATTTCCATATGGAAACGTAGGTTCATCATCTCTAAACATTACCATTTTATTAACATTGTGGTATTAGGAAAAATAAGCTGAAAATGTCATAACCTATTTATATACGCGTACAACAACATAAGTAATTATATGTTATAAAATATCATACTTCTTTTTTTACTCTTACAAACATTAACAACAGTACTATCAAATAAACTCATCTAAATTCATCCCTTAATACATGTAACTCACACATAGATCATATCCAAGCATAGTACAGTCTTCATCATAAACACATTTGATCTATTAGAAAATAAGTTTCCTATTTATCTATGGGCAGCCCAATATAATGTGGTTCCCTAAGATCACCCAGCAAGAGGATTGAGCACCTGTCCAACAAAGATGATTGTTCCGGTCAAATCTTCTCTAATCAAAAACAAGAAAGGGTGGTCAGCTACAAAGTCTAGTCGAATTGGATAACGCACGGCGCTCCTTAACAATATAGATGCAGCAGTTGCCGCAGCAGCTTCAGTGCCTTCTTCATTTACTTCAATGAAAGACTTGTGAAATATATTGGAAACACAAAGGTTTTGACTCACTGAAGAGTTCACCATTTTTGTCAGACCTCCACC
>Ga0099826_10003837_pt1 | contig 10347 bp, 6 predicted proteins | sample Mtrugardesep15_FD_76830 | JGI IMG/M metagenome (GOLD analysis project Ga0099826, IMG submission 76830) | Root nodule microbial communities of legume samples collected from California, USA - M. trunc garden sep15 | ecosystem: Host-associated > Plants > Roots > Nodule | place: USA: California...
AACTATTTCCAAGGTTAAACCGTTAGAAGTCACCGTCTAAGATTCATATTACTATTATGATAAACTAGCGTATATACGAGCACTAATGTTCTTGCCCGTCCGCGTTTTTTGGTCTCTTTTATTTTTTCTTTTTATATAAACGCCACACCAAAAGCTTCTATCGCCTTTACGGATTGATCAACACGCACAGCTAAGGAAGACCAAATGGGAATCCTGTTATTCTAGAGCATAACTTGAGTGCAGAGATAGTAGGGACTAGCGAGTAGTAGTAGAAGTTGAGGAATTCTTTTTCTGGAATGATAATATGAGGGGCAGAGAATGTGGAAGAGAGGAAATAATTCAGTAGCAACAGTGGGATTTGGCAGGAAAAACTAGCCTGGATGCCATAGTTCCAGTCCTACTACTGTAATTTTCATTTCCGATTCTTGCTATTTAGGATCCAAATCCCATTTTTTGCAAACGAGGAGAGGTTTCTCTCTTGTTCTAAAAGCAACTCTCGCTAGAGTCCATAGAAAGACTTAAACAATTTCAAGATGAAGAAATCTGAAATAATACTAAACCAATCACAAACTATATAACAAAGGCTGAAAACAATTAGAGAGCATTGGAATCTTGATGATTTATGCATTTTCCTTTCTCATACCAAAAGGCTCTGGATGCTCTTCAGATTGCATATTAACAGCCAATGCTAGTTATAGTTAAGCAAGTATGCTTGACAGATAGGTGTACACAGGGATACATAACTGGATGCTTGGATTATCTGCATCACTTCCTGCTCTCACCAGCAACGTTGAATAACATAGAAGCTGGAAATTTTCATTGGGAACAAAAGTTCACTTCCATTCATGTCTCTTCTCTTGGCCTGCAAACAATCATTGTGTTCTAATAGACAAAAGACAGAAAAGAAAAGAATTGATTTGGATATATTGTACTACAGGATCTAAACCTTGTTAGTCCTTGTAATACACACTTTTGTTAAGAGTCCCACATTGAAAGAGATAAGGTTTCAACATTATATGTGAAGACAATCCTCATCTTACAAGTCAGTTTAGTAAGGTTTTGAATTAGGCCCAACCCATAAGTTTAATATGGTATAAGAGCGTGTCCAAGATCCTAACCCGTTAGGCCACCCTCTATCATGTCACCTTTATCGGGACACGTTTCAAATGTCCAGCCCAGGGCGTAAGGGGTGAGTCTCACATTGCAAGCAATAAGGCCTGAACATTATAAGTGGGGGGCAATCATCACATTACAAACTGGTTTTGTTAGACCCTACCCAAATTCTAATAACTTCTTCTAGTTAAGACCCTAAAACAAATTCTTGTTACCTTTAATTTGAAACATGGAAAATTTACTTTTTGATCCTTATTATTTCTTGTTTTAGTCTTATTAATTAATATTTGTCGAACTTAGTGTATGTGTGTAGATTGGTGGTGAGTTTGGCAAAATCACACATGTGATTTTGTGAAGCTCCAACGTGTAGTTTTATCAAAACCACGATGGCTCAACATGATTCTTTTAATTTCACTGTCAATCCGAACACGTACAGCAATGCAGTCTCTAAGCCTAGATCCAATAGCTTTGCACCGGTGCAATGGCTACTTAGCTGTTGGATGTAAGTGCAAGATAACTGCACTCTCTTGCACTTACATCAAACAGCTCAGGCGCAGCCATTGCATACGATTTGATTGGAAAATATTAGTATATCTTGCTAAGACCATAACACTATATTCAATTCCACACCAAACAAAATGCATCACCAATATCAAATGAATACCCAAACACAAAATGAGTGAAGGAAAGACATAAGATTCATGTAGAAATACACTGCTGACGTGGACAACATTAGGATCTATCATAGACATTGCCACTACCATTTTTCACCAACCAACAAACAAAAAATGACACCTTTATCACTAAAACATAATCATAAGCTAGAAATCACAAAATAAAGAATAAAAGGCGGTGTACCTGAATGGAAAGGAAGAAGAAGAAGAGTGGGAGGAAGTGGCTTGAAGTTGAAGAGGGCGAAGAAAGTTGTGGTGGTTACGAAGAAAAATGGTGGGTTTGGAAGGAACACGCGAAGTAGGTTTGGTTGGTATTGAACTAATGTGTGCATGATGATGATGTTGATGGAAATGCAATAGAGATTCCATCGTTCCTATTTTGTTTCACGACAGGGACAGTTGACCCCGAAAAAAGAGCTTGTCAATGAAAATGATGTTTTTGTGACCATTTATTGACTATTGCGAGAAGTTGATATTTTAAAGAAGGGTTTAATATGTTATTCGTCCTTATAATTAGGGGTCGTTTAAAAATTGGTTTCTGTATTCGTTAATATTTGCTTTTTAGCCTTGCAATGTTTAATCAGTTAAAATTTCGTCCCTTGACCCAGTTAATGACTGCCACGTCACTAATTTGATGACGTGACAATCACTGTCACACATGAAATTCCAATTTTGCTCTTAAGAAGGGGTATTATAAAAAATAACATATATACTTTTATGAAATATAATAAAATTTATTTGAGATTTTAGTATGTGTAAATTCCTCAAAAACAATAAGTATTATGAAACGGAGGAGTATTCATTAATGTAAATTCAACATTAAGAAAAATTAAGATTTTTCATAAAGTATTTACTATTTACCTCATTTCTTCATAAAAAAGAAAAAAGTATTTACCTCATAGAGGGAAACATTAAGAAAAAGAAATTTTGTGAGATTTTATGCAAATGATGTGGTTGAAAAAAATGGTATTTGATTATTTAGGTTCCATTCTAAATGATTTTTAGTTTAGAAAAATAAGACTTAGTTTTGGTTTTTAGTTTTTAAACCTTCAAAAACTAACATATTTTGTTGTTAGGGGTGAGAATAGGCTAGACCGAACTAGATTTTGAGCCTGTTTGTTATAGTTTTTTTAAGAAAAAAATCACTTATTTTAAAAAAAAATCACTTTTAAGAGTATTGCATCGGTTTGTTATAGATTTTTTTTAAAAAAATCATAATCTAAAAACAACTTCAAATGAGAAGCTGTTAGGAGCAGCTTCTCAAAAAATAGATTTTTTTTAGAGGAGAGAGAAAATATGTTTTAATTGATGGAACTAATTTTGTAACAAAAAATCCCTTTTATGTAGTTGCATCCAAACAAACTAAACTATTTGTTTAAAAAAAGTGATTTTTATTACGATAAACAAACGCAAAATAGATTATGATTTTTCATAAAATCTCTAAAATATAATCTCTAAATTATTTCATGTCAAAATCACTTTTATTTTAATCTACAACAAACGTTATAAGGTCTAAGTCTGACATGTCAAAGACTTATTTTTTAAGCTTGAGTCTGACCTTCTGAAACTTTGATACAAACCGCTTGCCTGTTTAAAAATATGTTTAAAAATAAGTAATGTGATCTAAATTTAATTTAAAAAGACTAGCGAAGTAATGGATCAATGAGATTAAACTCTCTTCATATATCAAACATGAAACCTTGAGGAGGAGCACACTCCATGATCCCAAGTCAACACCACCATGTCAACTCAAGTGAGTTAATATTATACTTAAGTAAATATTGTACATATTTACTTAAGTAGGCTGATCTGATATGCCTAAGAGACCTTTTAATGGCTTGTAACATGATCTTTTAAGCTAAATAGGTTTCTAAAAAAACCCAGACCTTCTCTATTTAAGAAAAAAGTCTAGTCTATCATGACCTATCGTAAGCTAATTCGTAGACCCTTGTAGACTGACTTGACCTATTCTCATCCCTACTTGTTGCAAAAAGTAAGGAGAATTCAAATAAAAATAAGTTTTGGTGGGATAAAAGGAAGTTTAACTGATTTTGATAAAATAACTGTCGATTTTGCTTATGTGTCAATTAGGTTATTTAATAATTTATCTTGCATTTTATTTTCTTAAATATATAGTTGATTGATTTTTGGTTACCAGAGGGACTAAAGTTGTATTGACTCGTTCTACTCTTAAGATTGATTGATTAAACATTGTTTTATCTTCACTCACATGCTTTTATACAAAACTTCTCAGAAAATCATTTGTACTACAAGTCCATGCACTCAGGGGCGGAGCCAGAAATTTAGTTTATGAGGACTGAGTTGAAAGTATTAATTTAGTAAAGAAAAAATAATTTTTAAGTGCACAATATGAAGGAAAATCGAATACAATAATAGGCAGCGGAATAAAAAATTAGATTTTCTTTCCTTGGATCATTACGAATTTGACATGATCAGTGATTCGAATGTTACCTCTTGAAGTGCAGACAAGAGACAGGAATCTTGATCACAACTAAACAAGCAACAAAGCTTCTACTAGTCCACACGAACGGTGCTCCTCCAATTTCGGTGTTAGCCAAGCGATCAGAGGTTTGGGAGAATTAGGGTTTCTAAAAATGTGTAACCAAGACTTCAGAACAAGGGGTTCTATTTATAGAACTCCTAGTGTGCTCTACAAGTCAGAAGTCACTATTGGGCTTCCGTAAGCCTATTAACGAGTTTCGTCTTTTGCTAACTAATTAGCGTTATTTTGCTAAATGCACCCATCATATAAGTTTTACTTATATTTCTCTTTTGACTTTTCTTTTGTGTGTGACCCTATAGGTTCTAGCTACGTTGACAATAATATTAAATCTAAAATTTAATATTATAAACAATGAGCAATATCTAGCAACACATCATTGCTACCCAAGTGACAAGAATGTCAAGTGATCTGAATCATCTGATGAAACCTTTCATGATATTACTCATATGTGCAATTAATCCTTTGTCCACATATCTATATTGATCACAAGGCATAGATTTTTTCACCATTGGATAGATCAATATTTATATTTCTTGATCTCGAAATATACTGAATAACGAACAAGCCCAATATCTCATATTGACTTGATTCGACATGGCCATGCAATTTTACAGTCATATTTCATCAAGAGGCCTAAAGATATATCTCCTGTTATGAGGAGGGACAAATCTCATCTAGGACAATCATGTTCCTCAACATGATTCATCAAGTACCCATTAGCCAACGTTATGGTTATCCTTTTACATACAACGTTAGAATGGCAATAAAGCACTTGAGTCCACATCTAAGGATCATAGTGGTTTCAGGTCTAAGAGTGATATACACCATTATCCCAATTTATATTAAAGCTTTACTATGGATACATTTAAGAATATCGTTTTTTATGTTAATGTAATCTCATGATTAAGTCGCACTTAATGTACCATTACATGAACTATCTAGTCTAGGGACTTTATTAATATCACAACAAACATAATAAAGAGTGTCATATATTATTTAATAATAAAAGCCATGATACATAACATAAGTTTAACATAAACTATTGAGCTCTAGGGCTTACACCAACACAATACATATAAGATATTTAAGAAATTATAAGATATATTCAAAATTAATAAATATATAAAATTATAAGAATTTTTAAGGATATAAGAAGGTTAAGTACCTTGAGGTTTATTAGAGATTGACAAGACTAAAACAATATTTGAATAGCACGAAAAGAGAATATGAAACAACAAATTAAATGCAAATGTAGGAGGATGCAATCAGGACTTGTGAATCATTGGTAGTGGCGTGGAGGCAATGATTCGATATTCTTAATCGAAATTGCAATGAGAAATCATAAATTGGTATTCTAGTTAAGAATTACGATTCTTCTATACAAAAAAAACCCTACTTTGTTTTTCGGTGATAAAGATTTTATTTAAGGAAGACTATTACCTTTCCCAGCCTTCCTGTTTCTCATGCGCCCTGCAAAAATTCCAAAAATACCTCTGTCCGGATTATGTAATTCGGAACACGTTGTTAGTGTTTTTCGGAACACCAAATCCGAACACTTTTGAAATGTGATTTTTTGTGTTCTCTTTCATGTCAAAGGTCATAAGGTCATAAGTACAGACAATGAAAACGTGTTTGTCATTCAAAACCGTCCAAAAAATGAATTAAAACTCCACTAGCTGGCCAAACCTTTGATGAAACGTAACATCCAAAAATAAATGAGGGTGTCCGGATTATATAATCCGAAAATGACAAAAACATTCCGGATTGTATAATCTGAATAACACCAGAATGCGTAATTATGATTCTAGGGCGCCACATGCCACCTATTTAAACTTTCCATCTTCCAACCATATTGCAGTTTCCGATTTTTATCATCATTGCGCCTTTCTTCACAAGATTTCCAAGATTTTATGTCTCCCAAGGAAATTAATTCTCCACTGTCTCAAGGAAACTATTGAGAAGAGTTTACAGTCACTATTATAAAATGCCTTGTTACCTTTTTGCTCTCTACCAAATCCTGACTTTCTCTTCTTTGCATCTTCCCTTCTCTCACAAAAACTCCTTCACGTCATGGAAGTGCTTCCGTTAGAACTTCAACTCATCATCGCCAATAAGATCTCTGCTTCGAGCATTAGAGATTTGCTAACCTTTCGGGCTTCCGCAAAGCTCCATCAGAGAGTTTCTGAAAACCATGTGGTGCTCAGATCCCGTGTCAGAAGATTATTTGCGCCTTCTTGCCTTCCCTTCGGCTAACACGGGTCAAAGGAAGTTCATCCAGCAACTTACTCTCAATGGCCATGCACTATACTGCGTTGTCAGAGCGGCTCAAATGCTTTATCAGCCCCACCCTAACCTGCCAAGGATTCAGTCTGTTCTTAGAATTGCCAAAAATGTGGGGTCAGATGAAGCCTCATACTTCTTAATCATGTTGAAGGTACTGGCAATCGAAGGTTTTGACAGAGATAGGGTTTTATCCCTCTTTCATTAGTGCCGACGGTCTTCTCTTCGATTGGGGTCAACTCGAACTGCGTGGGATGCCCCCAGGTTTGGACTACGAGTTCATTTGTCTTTCCGACGGGGCTTGTGCGATGACCAACATGATATGCAATTCTCATCTGCCACCTCCAGGTGCAGAAGATGATTATGATATGAACAACATCTGCCTTCCATGACGTCTAAATGCCGAACTAGCTTGGTTTATGGGGCACTTCCGCTTCTTCGACCTTGATTTCTTGCTATAGAGGTCAGTATCGTAAAACTTCAGATTACAAAATCTGGAAATCATGGGTGGTGTACGAATTATGTAATCCGAACGGTGAGGAAATGAATAGGGTGGGAAAGTAACAGTCTAAAATGAGATGAGATGTTTACCCCATTGTAATGCTAATGTATGAATGATTATATTAAAAAAAAAAGAAGATATTTGTGTATTATTTTTGTTCGTTTATTTGTGTTTTTATTTGTATTTATTTTATGAATTTAGCATCTACATAATACACCCTCCGGTCACTATTATAAGCAAAAAAACTATATTTTAGATTCATTCATTAAATGATGTATGTGACCTTAATTATAGACTACATACATCATTTAATGAATGAATGTAAAATATGGTTTTTTGCTTATAACAGTGACCGGAGGGTGTATGAAATAAAGCAAAGTGTAAGCAACGTGTGTGAAATTCTGGATATAATCCGGAGGGCTTTTTGGTAATTTTGTAGGGCGCACGAGAATTTAAGAGGGTGGAAAAAGTAATAAGCGTTAAGGAATAGTGCAATCAAGCTTAGAAACTTAGGTGTTGAAGGCCCAATATAGAGTCAAGACGGTAAATATACATTGTCGTATAAAGTTTACAAAAAATAAACATTGAGACCGAAAAATAAATATTATAACATATTAAGATTATTTTGTTTTAAAGTTTGGGAGAACCATAACTCTCTTGATCCCCCTTCTAGCTCCATCGTGCATGCACCAATGATCACTCATTTTCCTCGCTAGTCTTAGGTGTAACAACTTTTGCTTCTCTTAACGTGGTTCAACAACAATAATGTACTCATGTTTTGCACATGACTTTAAGTATCATAATAACGTGGTGCAACTTTTGCTTCTCTTAGGATGCCCATGTCGTTAAATGAAGACCTTACCTCTCAATCAAGACTCCTGGACTATAGTCGAGAGTGATATTACATCAAAGACACAAGGGATTATCCCCTGTGCTATATCACCTCAAATCAAATTCTATAAAAGTGAATCATAACTCCGCCCAAAGTTATTGTTTATGTTTCTTCCTCTTAACATAAACTAATTATCTTTGTAAGTATTCAATCACATACTAAAGAAGACACTTGGATCAAACAAGAGGATCCTAAATCTAACCTCAGACGAATAGGAGAAGTTGGGACAAAGCAAAATGCAATGTAGATAAAATTAAAAGAACACAAATCCAATTAAACTTTTATTTGTATCAAATAAAACAGACACAGTAAAATAGAGTGGGCATGGGAGGAGTGATATTAAGTATTTTTCAAGGAAAAAGAAAATCTAACTAGCTACCTGACTAGTACTATTCATAAATATCTTGGCCTTTTCATATGCTTTCATCAAGCATTTTTTAAACCTAACTAAATCAATTTTCACATTTTGGTTCTTCAAGTATACTATACTCTTTTCCCATTTTCCTTTTGTATAGCTTTTTGGATCCTTGACCATTAAGCTATCAGCTCCATAGTCCCATGACAAGCTACTTTCATTTGCTTCCACTTTGTACTCTACATATTCCAACCCCAAAAACGGACTCGGGTTCTTATAGCAAGTTTCTGATGCCCACTCAAGTCCAATAGGAACCACTTGAACCACCACCGAACCTTTCCTAAGGAAAAATAAATTAGTTAGACCTGCACCATGCACCCCTAACAATACATGGCTTGAATGAATCAACCTATAAACATTAGCCACTGTAGAGTCTTTTGAGTGATCCAACACATGTACATTGAACCCTACATCTTTAGCTAACTTGATAACTTCTTCTTGGTTCAAAATCACACGACTTGAACTTCCCTTTCTATTCACCAATGTTAGGAGAGGCTTAGAGTTATTGTTGGGATACAATAGTGGGGTATCATTTTTTATATATGCACTTTTTAGGAATGCACTGAAATCAAGTAGGGTTTTAGGGTTTGGTAGCAATTTAGGGTTTATAGTTACTGGTCCATGCTTTATCAACCCTACAACTGCTGATGGAAAGCAATGAGTAGTTGTTAGGTTATTTGTGTTGATGATCTTGTGATTGGGACTAAATGCATTTAATAAATCAGCATACTTTTGGTACCACCATGTCATACCATCTACGATCACAAGTATTACATCTTGATCATGGAACAAGGAATTGATGGTGATGAAGAGTGGTATGAATATGTCATTTATTTCATGGTAGAAGTTTCCATTGTATCCACGTGCATTGAATACTAATGCTGGGACATTATGTGTGACACCACATTGAGATGAGTTTGGTGGAGCTGATGTTAGAGTAACTTCTCTAACCGAGGACATTGCATTTTTATCACTTTTGAGAGTATAGGGTTGAATTGTCACATTGATGATGTGTGGTTGTGTCCTTGTATTGGGGCTCAATGTAAAGAGAGTTAATGAAGTTTGGTCCAAAATTGTTGGACTACTCATTGAACATATATCGAATCGTTGATTAGAACGATCACATGTGATTATTGTAGTACTATTAGCTTCTAAATTCCAACCCCACTGTGAAATTGAGAATATCTGCCTTAATTTCTCTTTCGATATAGTTGCATCTGCATAAAAAAAAAAGTGAATTTATTTTTATAAAAATGAATTACTTACTAATATCTATAAGATTTTATGGATAAATTTTTCATAATTTTTTTTTATAATTATGAAAAAAATTATACGTAAATAATAAACTTCATAATATGAAATGGAATAAATAATTATGTATCATGACAAAAGAATAAATAAAAAAATAATTGTGTATACAAAAACAACATGCCCAGCCTATCAGAAATATTCTCTTTCTAACATTCTTTTTGACACATACTCTTTTATTGTAGTGAAATAAATGTGGGTTTCACACTTTGAAATTGTGTTCGACATAAAGTAGTGCAACTCAGATAGCTTAATAATAGATCGATAAGTGTCAAAGAAATTGTTAGAAAGAGATTATGTTCTTAATTATAATTTCTCAAAATAACAATCAGCAAAAATATAATAAAAAACATTACATACAAAACAAGTATGGATTAATCTTACACAACAATCCTTAATAATTGATTAATATGTGGTTTGTTGATACCTTGCAATACAGTTGTCTGGAAAATGAAGATGAGTCCCAACACAGCTGACAATATAGCCCATTTTGACAATGTTGCTGTCTTACCCTCCAACATGTTATGGCTATGTTTCATCAGAATACACTGTTTGAAGAAAGACAAACAAAAATTGTCAGTAATTAATTCAAGCGTTGAATGCAAATTTTATGAATGAGTGAGTGATATGCATATATAT
>Ga0099826_10003838_pt1 | contig 10345 bp, 11 predicted proteins | sample Mtrugardesep15_FD_76830 | JGI IMG/M metagenome (GOLD analysis project Ga0099826, IMG submission 76830) | Root nodule microbial communities of legume samples collected from California, USA - M. trunc garden sep15 | ecosystem: Host-associated > Plants > Roots > Nodule | place: USA: California...
AGTATTCATTTTATTGTATAATTATACAATAAAATGAATACTACAAAAGACACCAAAACAGGATTAAGCATTAAAGCATATCAGTAAGTAAATAATGAAGCTACAGAAGAAGATAGAAAGACTAGAAAGATCACAACCTGAACACAGAAGTCCATTTGAAGCACCAAAAAAAGCAAAACACACTAAATTTCACAGAAGAAAATTATTAAAGATAAAAGATCTATCCTATTTTTTTCTCAATTAATTAATAAAAATCTTATTTTCTTTTTATTGTCAGACAAAGATATAGGGTTGTCTACTTCTTCCTTTCTTGGTTGGAAGATATTTCATATTTGCTACTGGTTACAACTAGGAACTCAAACAACACTTCAGCATGTTAATAACTCACGTAAAATACCGAGAGTAATATCACTGACTTACTGAATCCATCCAACGATGCAAGCACAATTTCCCCTGGTAAAAGGCTGAAAAATTTCTTTCCAGCCTTTGAGTTTACCACTGAACTGGTGAAAAATCCGGACACTTTCACGACCCCAGAGAGTAATCCATTTGCAACTTTCTGTGTCATTTTAGTCACTCTCTTGACCCTATTTAAAAATCATATATACAAGAATATATCAGACAAAGGGGTTAAAATCTCAAATGATTAATCGCTAAAACAGATCAAAGTCATCAAACATAAAAAAGGCAACTAAAACATCTTAAACCCTAGTTAGATCAATCATTAACAACACTTTACTTACCTCTCACCAAACTTCGGATTACCAGGGTCCTTTCCCTTACCGGGGGCCCTTTCTCCGGAACCAAAGAGTTGTGACCAAAAAAAAATGTAAAAACTTAAAAAAAAAGAAGTATTAGACTCTAACTCCTGGTCCAATAAACATTGGATATACAACATAATGTCGCAGTTTACATTACAGGGATGAAGTTGGTCTTTTAAAAAGAAAAAACAAGAACCCTGTAAACTACTTTTAAGACAAATTTTTGTTAAATTTCCTCCGCCTAACTTTTTATGACTATATTCAATTGTTGAATAATATGATATTGTTAGTGTTGAGATTCCACATCAACTAGAGATAGGTCTAACTTAGCCCTTGTAAACTTGGGCAACTCCCATCCTTTGAGCTAGCTCTTCGGTTTGATTTAGACCTAGACTAAATTCTAAAATGGTATGTAAGTCTATTCTAGATCTAAATCGGAAAATTAATAATCTACTTCAGAAAATAGTATCAAATTATATGAATTTTTGTAAAATTAATAATCTACTTCTGAAAACATCCAATCTAGATTGATAAAATTCACAATTCATCAAAAATAACTAAGCAGAGTAAGTTTATAAAATACGTACATACACTAGAGTAAGTGGATCCTTGCCCTAGCGATAAGTCATCACAATCTTATTCTGCTTAATAACTTTCTGTAAAATATTGACTTAACAAGTCTAAGTATTGAATTAAAAGTTTTTAATCAAGAGATCAAGTGTCAAAATTTTCAAACAATTTAAGATTAGATGGATACTTTGTCAAACAATTTCCTTTGAAAATACTAGTATAAGAGTAAATATTGACAATGAGATTCTACATATGATTCTCACTTATCTGAAATTTGACACACATTATCATCTTAAAATCACAAGATTGTTTTTTTTTTATTTTTTAAATTCATATCCTACTAAAAATGTAACAAAATCTAGACCCTAAGATCGACTTATACAACTGACCGATCCCACCGTCCACTAGCGGAGGCTCTGTATGGACCGACCCAACTCAGAAATTGTCGGTACATGGGAGATTCGAACTTGAGACCTAGAGAGAAGCACATTCCTAGGTCTCAAGTCTTCACCCAACAGGTCAACCCTCGTGTTTAAATAAAATAAAGGCACTTGTTAAGGAATCAAAAATGGAAATTTTTGATAACTTTCATGTAGAAAAAGTTGCTTTTTGTTGTTTCAAGGTGTTGAAGGCACAAATCCCAAGAAAAATCTTCTACTTTAAACTTTTTATCTAGGGCACTTGTTAACATTTTCCATAAAATATTAAAAGGATATGATGAATAATAATTTATCATTAATTTCTGAAATCTCGAATATGCTAACATGATTGAGATTTACATAGATTGAAATAGATTTGGGGACAAAAATCAAAGCAGAACAATATACTACCTTTTAATCCGCTTCAAAGTTTCAGGACTAATCTGAGCATCACGTTCACCAGCTGCCATCCTTTTCTTCATAACTTGATTCCCCCATTGCAACCTATCCATAGTAACATCCCCACACCACAAAATCCCCTTAATCACATGTCCAGACCCCGAAGCAATCATCCTCGCAGCAGTCCCACTATACTCCTCCACATTCGGAGCCAATGTAGTCCAATACGCTGCACATTGCCCCTCCATCATCTCCTTCTTCTTCTTGGACGACTCCAAATCCTTCGGTGATACCTCCTTCGCCAAATTTCCATCCAAAACCTCCCCCTTCTTCGCCTTCTCCGAAACCTTCTGTACAGAAAAGTTACTACAATTCTCCAAAATCAGATCCAACTCCTTCAATAAATGTTCTTGTCCTTTGGACGCAATTGTCAATCCATAGCTCAACAAATCTGATTCGGTTTTGTTGTTTTTACTCCGATCAGCTTCTTCTTCGTCGGAATCATAACCCTGTAATAGTTAGTTATAATAATTAGTTACAAGTTAGTTAAGTTAGTTTAGTTGTGGTGTATGTGTATCCCTTTATGTAATACCTTGGGAGCGGAGAAGGAGAAGAAGTAGTGAGAATCATCGACTTTAACAGCGGTTTCGTCTTTTGCAAGAGGCCATTGGATTTCATCGGCGATTCGAGCATAAACGGCGATGGAATTTTCACCTTGACGGAGACGGACGACGGTGAAGTCACCGGAAGCAAGTTCAACGCTGTATTGTTGATCGATAAGGTTGAGAATCGCACCAGGGATTTTGATAAGAATCTGTTCAGTAGTTTCCGGCGGTGCAGAAGGCGAAGTGGTGTTGACACCGGCGGTGGTGGTGTCCGGGAAGAGATTTTCAACGAGGTCGTTGAAATCGTGGTCGATTGAAGGGTAGAGATTTGATTGGGAAGAGGGAGGAGCGGTTGGGATAGATGAGATAACTTGAGGGTAGAGCGGGTTTCGTTGATTAGGGTTTTGAGTAGCCATTGGAATGGTTTGGATTTGGTGATGGAGATGGAAATGGAAATGGTGGAGTGTAAAATTGGTTTTTTTTCTTCCAAGAGAGAGGGAAGGGTATGGGCGAATTGAGAAATGACGCGTGGCGTGTGGGACAGGTTGTGTCTTACTCTTTAAGATTCCCGCGTGAATTTCCGTAAGATATTTAATTTAGTTTAACTGTAAACTGTCACTGAAGTACTCGACAACGCGTCCAAAACGTGTCTGAGTCAATTCCCTTTTTTTTTTTTGACTCGTACCAAGAACTATGTTTAAGGGTTTAAGTTGTGTGCCGACATTATCGCTTATGTGTTTCACAGTGCTTCTTCATTTATTGTCTATAAAACTACAACCAATTAAGTAGAACGCTTTCAATCTTTTTCAATTGTTAAACATTTTTTCAATTGTTACACTTACATCTAAATTGTTAAACATGAGAGGGAAAATGAGTTTTTTTTTTGGACAAAAAGAGATAGAAAAGGAGATATATATTTGAGATAATTCCATTTAGAGAGAATTTATTCTTCTACGAATGATATAACCCTATTAATAGTCTATAGAGATGGAAGAAATAAAAAAGGAGATGCAGGAGAAAATGAGAATAGAATGAAGAAAAAATAAGGGAAAGATAAAATAGAGAAAAAAAAAGTTAATGAAAGAGCATTATAAACATAGTTGTGTTTAACGTCAGTATTAGGTTTTGTCTACCAAGCATATTCCTATTTGTGAGACAGATTTTTTAAAAGTCCTCCATCGTCTTTAGTATATGAATCACTCGCATATGCTTAGAGAATGCAACTGTAATGCCAATTTCTTGACCGGACTAAGACTCTCTTCAAGGTTAGGGGTGACATAAACTCCCAATAGAAGTTCTAGGTAGTGTTAGGGCTTGATGCACATGGCTCATTTGTAGGTTGTTTTTTTTCTTTTTCTCGTTTGTCATTCTAAAAAAAGAAAGTGTGGGTTGGTATTGATTATAGATTTGTTGTGATTTTTCATTGAAACAAAGGAGTATTCCCCCACCCCCAAAACAAAGGTACAAAGTTTTTTTAGAAGAAAAGTCACCACCCTTTCTCTCCATTTGGGATTTAGATCCTCTTTCCTACAAGCATCTCTCCAACAATACAAATGTCGGAAAGAGGAGAGAAATAGAAAAAAGATGTGGGAGAGGGATGAAGAAAAGTTGAGGAAGAGGATCCAAATCCATTTATTTGAGCATGTGTCGGTCATTCTAGCGTGTCAAAGTATCAAACCTACGTCATCAAAGTTGAAGAGTAAATTTTCAATCAAGTGATTGTAATGTAACCGGCACAGTATGTGTTGGTTATTAAGCCAATAAAAACAAATTATTGTATTAAACAGATTATCGTAGATAACAAGATGACATTTAAGTACATTCAAATAGCCAAGTCCTTTAAACCCCTCCTTCTGATAGAGCATTATCTTGATCAACAGCATTACTTATGATATCACAATCAAGAGCATTTTTAAGCTAAAAGTCCAAGCTCAATCGATAGGCATGCACTGGGTTCCGAGCAGATACAGAGGACAATGATTGATTACATGAAAATAGTACCCCGATCGGAATGCCCATATCTAAAATGCTACCAGTATGTCTAAAAGGGAAACAAATAAAAACTAAACAACCAAAGTGGTTTTAAAAGATTATTTCTTCTCCTCATTTGATGGCTTGTCATCATTCTTCTGCTGCTGCAGAATAAACAATTCGATCAGAAAACTGATAGCAACACAGAAAATGGAAAAGAATATCATTAAGGAAGACAAAAGAACACTACAAAGTTGACAGCACATTAGGCACAAAAGATGATATAGAAAATTTACACTAGCACATTAAAATACGTTAGCAGCAAGAATTCAAGAACTGTTCATTATCATCCTTCGAACACTGTATAAACCCTTAGAAAAAATTGAAAATAAATATAACAGGCATCAGTAATAAGATTGGAATAATTACTAAATTTGTTAACAAAAACTTTCCTACTCAGCTGATTATGTTTCCATATTCATAAAGGCAACTACTGTACTCAAAAGCCACTAAATGGCCAGGCAACATTAAAAAAAAGTATATTCAAGATTAGTATGAAATGCCACACAAATCCAACTATTGCTGAATAAAACAAATACCAATTAATAGAGGGGAGAGGGGGAGTTTAATGTTATTGCAAATCAAGTAATCCAATTATTCTTCTGCTGAAATTTTCTGCAAAATTAGTTTCAAATTCAATGTAGTGTGTTTTTCCATGGAAAGACTAACCTCAGATTGATTTGGAATGGATGCCAGCAGATCTTTGATGGAAGGGTCATTTATGTCAACCCCGGGAAGCTGCCAAAGGAATTAATTATTAGTGCAAAAAAGGACATCAATCTATGATGTTAAAAGAACAAAACAGATAATCTATGACATACCGACGCAAGAATATCAGATACACGGGATTGATCTGCCAACAATCTAGTCACGTCTGACTGGCTTGCTTGATCCCTTGTACTATCCGCTACTGACAATTGGAGAGCTACAAGCAATAAATGACCAGAAACCGACAAAAGTTAAAACAACCACCATGGCTTTCCCTTCTCTATAGAAAATATAAGAAAATTAAGATTAATAGAACCCCACGTTCAGGTCATTTCTCAAAGCATTGAACACTACCAATCTATAACCCCAATAATCAAAGCAAGTAGCTAGTTTAATAAATATGTGAATGTATGATTGGTTATTGTGTAGCAATGTAGCCTGCTGTACTGGATTTGTTTTCTGTTAGGGTCAGTTGCAGTTAGTTTTCCATAGCGACTAACGGTTCATGATAGTTATTGTTAAGTTCTTTGAGAGCTAACAGTATTTCTATTCCTGCACATTTAAGTACAAAGGTGCAGTCATTACCACTCTTCTAGTAATTTCCAATAACAAATTTCAGAATCTTCAAATTACAATTTCTATAAATTCTCTTCCCTCAGATTTTCTCTTTTCCCGACAAAGACTTACCCCCACTTTCTCACCATTAATAGAATTCTACTAATGAAGGCCTATGAATTGAAAATTAGAATCATTAGTGAATACCAAAATAATAATAACTCTAGCTCACTAAAAAGAAAAACATGAAGAAAAAATAATCTCGGATTCATGTTGAAATATAAAAATGTTGATTTTTATTCAACTTTGTAACTAGTTCCACCATCAAACGAAATGTGACTGTAATTGAGGCACTTCTCATTGATGGAAAAGACAAGATGCAAACACCCACCCATCCATGTTTAAGAACTGTGAACCAATAAAAAATGGATACCTCAAAAAGGAGCTGTGTTGTATTTCTATGTTGGACACATAAAACACCACTTGGAACTTCAATGTCTAAAGGGACAATTGAATTGTGCTGCTTTGCAGTGTATATATCTATGTAGTGTCTCATGTCTGCGTACCCATGCTTCCTAGATAAAGAATACATAAAAAAACACAAAATCTCACCTAGTGCCAGCTCAGGGTCATCTGCAGATGCTTCTGACATATCTGTATCTCTTACATCATGACCAACCGCAGGGTCATCCATTGACATTGCAAGCGCCTGCTGCAGTAGAGCATTCTCATCATCCTGATTTCATTTGAAGGTCAGCTACTGTTTGGTGTCAATTTATGAAAACAATCAAACAAACACGAGAACTAATTGAAGAAAAGCCTAGCATGAAGAAACAAATTTGTTTTCATGAAAAATAATTTTGATGTAGATCATATCAGGCGAGAAAGAGGCGTTGATGACGGGATGCACTTGCAAAAGCCAACTGTTAAAGCAACAGTTTCTAAGCTGACTGGACTACATATAACTCTAGATGTGTCTCAAAGAATGGCAAACTGAAAATAAGTAATAAGTGCCCACTGCCATGTGACTTATTAGAGCTAATGATGATAAAATAAATAAAGCGGAAAAATATAGAAATGATGAAGCTTTGAAGGAGATAGAAATTGAACTGATCATGATATTCCATCTCATGTATTAAAACATTGCATGGGAAAGTTACAAACGGTAACGACAAGAGTTCAGTCCAGATTGTACCCAAAATTGGATCCTATCTATAATATATATATTTCAAAAGTTTCAACTAAATCTTAACTGAAAGGAGGTGATCTACCAGGACACACTATTTTCGTTGAGAAATTTCAAGTTTTGTATGCCTTTGTAAGAAAATCTAGCAGTAGTCTTACAAACTAATATATGATTTTAGATAATTATGTTTTGTTATTAAGTATGTTTCTGGTCAATGTAGAATACTCTCTTGTGAACCTTAGTCATTACAAAAAGTGTCATTGATGTTTAATCCCCAATATGGTGTTTTCATGGACTAAAAATGATGAAAATTTTCACAAAATCACCAAATCGTTAGATAAACATCCATGAAAATTAGTGGGTCAAGCAAGGAGTAAAGACATAGATATATACAACAAAGACACCAACCATCAAATCAGTTGTCTTATTCTCTGCTTCAGAAGTTGATGCACTGGCACCCTCGGTCATTGTCGCATCTTGTGAGCCTCCTTTCTCTTGTTTGGCAGCATCCTCCGCGGCCTTTTTTGCTGCAGCTTCCTGCCTGGCTCTTTCCTCTTCCATTGAAACTCTTAAGGCAAGAGCCAATTCAGGATCCAAGTTTGGATCCACACCAAAATCATATCCAGTTCCACCCCCAGCTGCAGCTGCCGCTGCAGCAGCGGCAAAACCACTTCCACCTTCCCCATCGCCAGTGAAAATAGGTGTACTGTCACAGCGCATCATCATATAAATATCATGATGGTAGATAAACCATTATTTTATTGAACATAAGAGATTAACAAGAGTTAAGAAAGAAAAAGTACAGGCAAAAATAAACCCACAGACCTTATAAGTACATCAGAAAGAGCATTTGGACCAGCTGGAACATGAACAATATGGCTCGTATCATTATTGTTCACAGCTGCAACAAGTGCTTCCAGCTTCTCAGTCTTTGCTTCATCTTCTTCGCCAAAATTAACTACATCAAGCGCTACGCTATTCTTTTTCAATTTTCTCCCTATCATCTCCAACATTTTCTTTTCATGCTTGACATGACTACAAAACATTGACGGAGATAGTTCAGAATGAATAACTACAAATGATACAGTTTAAAATTAGCATGAAATATTGTTAAGCATACCTTCCAGCAAAGACAATAATCCTTTGATGTTGCTTTTTATTTTGACGATGCTTAAGAGCCAACTGTGCCACCTGAATACCAGCAGCTAGGTTCATCTCACCGCCTATTTCTAGTCCTGAATCAGTAACAAGAAAAAATAAATAATTTTTTATAAACAGAATAGTACGCTATTTGCACAATATGGCAATAACAAAATGCTGCAAACTTATCGGCTCTTTTTCATTGTTTCGATAATGAGTTCATAAATGTTCAACCTGACCAATAGGTATGCCCTATAAAAAGTGATCATATATAGCTGCTGCCAATATCCAAAACAGCGTGGTTAAATAGCTGCTATAGCAGCACTATACCGCTATAGCTTCAGCAAAATTTGGACAAAACGCTATTGTTTTGGGATATGCTATGTAGTGCAAAATGTTATCAAATAGCTGCTATAGTGGCTCTATTTGATAAATTTTATGCTACATAGCATAATCTCAATGAGAAGGCGCAGAACAAACTTGAATTCAATTTACAAAACCAAACAAATTGTGATCAGTAATTTCAGCATAATCTCAATCCCTACTTCCTTTAAAATCTTTAGAAAGGACTTCAAAAAGAATACATGTGCATCAGAATTAAGAATCATTGGCAGTTAGGTGCAATCTTCTCATAACAACTTTTAGGGTTTTGTTAATGTTTTAATCTTGTTAATTATTTGAAGAAAAAAGCATTTAAAGGTTTTTGGATGTTCAAGATAGTCAATGATAATACTTTTCATTTTAGTTTCTACTTTTATTCAACCTATCATTTAAGAGAGAGCGTTTACAAAATGCTAGACGAATAATAAAACCGAAATGTGAAATATAACCATTTCATAAGGCAGTTAGATTCAATTATCACTTATTCTTTCAAAAAAAAAATGATTCAATTATCGCTTATGTGAAACACTCATGGCCCAAATAATAATAATAGGAAAATGCTTGTTTTTACTAAAGATAACTACAAGAAAATTCCATAAAGATTTCGAATGATTGATTCCATCAATACCACCCTTGATTTCCAGAAAATAGTGGATTTAGCGCATAGCCTTTTAAAGCCATCGACTTATTAATTATTGCATTCTGTCGCATAAATGCTTCATAACAAATAGTATCTATCATAATAATAATAAATTCAGAACAGCGAAAACTTAAATAAAAATAAAAAATACATACCATGCATGCAAGCCAATATCTTGCCTAGATCACTAGTAGGCGTGACCAAAACACGAACACCCTTTCCTGCCATTATAAGAACTCCAACTGTATTTTCCGGATTCGACTGTATTATTCAAATCAAAGGCAAAATACATTCATCAGAACAAGTGAACTATTAAGCACTATTAAGCACAAACACAGACACCGGACACAATACTAACACAGTTAAATATAATCACACATGTGTTGTGTCAGACACATGTCAACACACCTTCGATCAAAAGTGTGGGTTGCAATTATCATAACCTAATTAGATTTAAAAACCTATTCTAAAAACTACAAAATCAACAATTAAAACACTTAACCTAAATTTACCCTATCTCAATCCAGATTTTCAATGTCTCGAATTAATTTTCAATAAAAAAACAATAATGATTAAATAAAGGGGGAAAATATGCAATAGATATTAACCTGAGTCTTAGCACCGCAAATGAGATTAACAGCATCAGCTTGAGCTTGAAATCGAGAAGGAGAATAATCTCCGTTACGCATCCATTCAGAATTGTCAATACAGATCATTGTCGCCTGTTGAAGAAAGGAATTCGGTAAGAAAACCCTAGAAATTTGTATGATAGGGTAAATTGAAATCAAGAGAGGGTACAATCATAAATTACCTCGAGCACCATGGTTGAAGATTTAGAAGCGAGCGTGTGATGATGATGAAGAAGGAGATGAAGAAAAAACAAACTTTTTTGAAGGAAGAAAAGAAAAAACAAACTTGTTCAATAAGAAGAGGAAAGTGATGGTTAAGTG
>Ga0099826_10003839_pt1 | contig 10344 bp, 6 predicted proteins | sample Mtrugardesep15_FD_76830 | JGI IMG/M metagenome (GOLD analysis project Ga0099826, IMG submission 76830) | Root nodule microbial communities of legume samples collected from California, USA - M. trunc garden sep15 | ecosystem: Host-associated > Plants > Roots > Nodule | place: USA: California...
CTTCAATAGGGTTTCAATACCCCCATTGCAAATGGTCTAATGTGTAGTCGTAAAGTGAAATGACTACTAGTACCAAAAAAATTAAATAATATATTTAGTTTATCTACCTTGTGTATAGTTGTTTTAAAAATGTCATTCAATTCATATTTTAAATGACACAAAAATTTGGTAAATTAATTAATGATATTTTTGTAAACATCAAATTAATGCATCCAATAGTTTGATGAAACCTGGATTTAGATATAATTCTTTCACAAACTAGTTATATTTGAGAACAAAGAGAATTTTGTTAAAAACTATCAGAGATAGTAAACAAGTCACTCACTTGATTTTTGTTTAAGAGTGAAGAAATCAACAAATTCCAAGTTATTATAAACAACTTTTAGTACCTACAAAGAGACATTTTAGGGTGCATATCCTATAACTTCATTCACACCTAACATACTAATAACATGGTCCAATCCAATCCAAAATCACACAGAAGGGAAAAACTTGTTAAGGTTGAAAGGTAAAGAGTAAAACTCTTCACTCCTTGTGTCAGTCTTGAATGAACTGAATCTGTCCCACCAATGCATGCCTCTGTCTTTACGAATTTGGTTGTCATTTTTGTGCAAAGTTACATCGAAAAACAGTGCCAATATACCGGCAACAAATGCTCCTGACGAGAATGGGACATTGATCATGTCGTTGAACTGCCAAAATAAGAAATATTTAACACTTTTAAGCACTTTGAACAAACCATTTTAAAAAATAACGCACATTCAACCAATGCTTTAAAAACCGGAACAAATTGAACATGTCGGTTATTTATTTATCAATTGGTTCAACGGTCGTTTAACCAATTGAACCAATCAAATTATGACTTCAAAGTCTCACCGGTTCGAACTCCGATTTAGTATTTAAAATGTTGCATTAAAGAATAAGAAGAATGAGAGAAGGTTGATATACCCATCTAGCATTAGTGTGCACAGGACCATAATGCTTAATTGCTGTGTACTCTTTGAAGTATTGTGGTACAGAAAATCCCATGTAAATAGAGAATCCAATAATGAATTTGGATCTAAAGCTGTTCAAATTGCAAAACTGAAGGAAACTAAGTCCTGCAGAACCTGTATTAATGAAAAATAATCAAATAAAAATAAGGTTGAACAAATCAAACTTAAAACCTTGTTTGGAGAAACAAATTAATTGAGTGCTTATAGCATAAACACGTATCATATAAATGGTTATTAAGTTTTGTGTACACTATTTCCACAACGTCAAAATATTTTTCTTATAAGCTATAAGTTGTTTTCATTAACTATCATTAAGATCTTATGAAAACTAGGTGAAAACTGCTTATGAACATATCATAAGCTTCTGAAAATGCTTTATGAGCAAATCGCAAATACTGACTTATGACCGTGGATATGTCAAATAAGTTAATCCAAACATGCTCTTAAATGAAATTATAACAAGTGAAAACCATATTATTTAGTTGATTATACATACCAACTTGAGAAAAGAGAAGGCAATATAATGCTGCAACGATTGGCAATGGGATTGAAGCAAACACAGCTCCAAACTTTCCTGCATATAAAGAAAACACATTGGTTCACAAAGAAGGAAAGTAATTATCAATATTCAGCCTCATGAACTTACCAAGAATGGAGAAAAAGATCATGAATCCGGCTGATATTTGAACAACCCTTCGACTACCAACCCTCGTCAAAGCTAACAGTCCAGCATTCTCACTAGGAAAAATTCAAGAATGTTTCTTAAAAATGATTCAGGCATACTCTCCGACAAAGAAAATAATATCATGCTTTGATCAAAAGTCTTACATAGAAACTGATGATCCATTTCCGGTTCCGAAGATCCCAGATAATAGAATTCCTACGCCCTGTTACATGAGAAACACTAATCAATGATGATCAATAGTTGGTACTAGTTTTAATGCATGCAGATATTCATTATGTCATTTCTAATATGACAGTCGAGAGATCAATTCCACTGATTTAGATAGGATGAAAAAAAAAGTTTCAATTCACAAGTTATGTTTACCTGCCAACCAATGCCGCGGCTAAGTACCGAAGGTGGCACTGGAGTTGCACTTGCAAGCCTTGCAACAGCAATAAAACCACCAGTTGACTGCAGCAAATTGAAAAATATGTTAGAAACAATCATTAAAAATGTATGCAACAATCATGTATTTGCATGAATATAAATTGCAAGACAATAAGCTGAGAAAAACCATGGTATTCTAGAGAAGGACCTAAGTTCAAAATTCACTATACTCATCACTAAAATTAAAATAAACTAACCTCTATTTGTGCGACAAATGAAGCAGCCATCATAGCGAAAGCTTCTCCAGCATCAAATGTTGGAGCTCCCCATCGGAAAGGAGTTGGAGCGCTAATCCTGATTAATATATTTTATCAAAATAAATAGTTAGGAATTAACCAAAACTGAATCCATTTTTCTAGTCATAAAAGATATAGAAAATAACAAGTTTAATCGAACGCGTCCTCTAAAATATACCACTACCTAAAGTACGGAATAAACATTCACAAGACTCTTACCAAGATGCACCATGTATGAGTCCAGCACGGTCAGTTCTGCAAGTATCCTGACTTTCATGTTCTGCGTTTTTATAAGCTCCACAACCAGTGAGAATAATAGCATAAACCCATACGATTATCACCGAAAATATAACCGCAAAGCGGGCGAAGATATGCCTTCCTCCTTTCATCATATGAGGCATGTACTGTTCAAAGAAACACCCCAACTTTAGAATATAACACTAGAATAGAAGAAAGCAAAGAACACCAAGAACAACCAAACTTTCACCTGTGAAAAGAATACTAGGATTACAATTTCTGGAAGTCCAATCTCAATACATTTTGCAAGCTAAGATTCAAAAGCCACAGTTAAGAAAGTGTGAATCATTACAATTAATATAATTATAATTCAAAAATGTAGGAAAAAAGTAAGGACTAGATATTATTGTTGTATATATACCTACCATTGGAAAACCTAACTCATAAAGTCCAAAGCCGGTCAGAGCAACCAAGGGAACAGCAGAGAGAGGGCTTATGAAACTAAATAAAAATGTAGCAAACTATTCACCAAGATGATTTTAATAGGCAGAAAATGAGCAAGTCAATAACTTCAAAAATGGAAAATCATAATTCTAATATCCTATATCTATCAATGTAATTGCAACTGTTTTTCGCAAGAATTAATAATAACCTTCCAAAATCCTTCATCCAAACATACCGTTAGCGTGGGACCATTTGTAAGATGTGATGTTATGTGAACTAGATTTCGTGAAATCGATATAGCAAAAGTTGAATTTGAACTTTGAATTTAAGTAAATCATGTTTGTATGTTTACTCTAAAACACAAGTTTGATGTAAAGGTTAATGTAAACTTTTCAGCCCAAAGCAAAAGAGCTATTTTTTATCATCGCTTCTAAAATCACAGTTTGAATGCGCGATTAATTTTGCCAAGCAGTGACCAAATATTTGATTGTTGGCTAAAACCACACTTGACAGAGAGAATGAATTCTGATGGCATTCACTTGACATGTGAGAGTAAAATTATTGTAACAACACAATGAGACAAGAACAAACCTCACTACATGGCGCCAAAGGCCGCTGAATCCAACAATAATTTGGAGGCTTGAAGCAACAATAAGCGCTCCCTGCGTTCCACGCATAATCCTCTTAAATTTCTGCACATTGATCACAAATCAGATTGCCAGAAGAGGTTGTTGATATACCAAAAAAGACAAAACAATGAAAAATACAAGGTTTGTGATGAACCAACCTCCTGAGGACTCATAATGTCATCGTCGTAGCGACTGGCCAAGATGATTGAAATGGTAGTTGGCACAAAGGTAAAGGATCCTCCAATAACCGCTGGAAGACGAGTCCCAAACAATGTTTGTATTAATGTGTTTATACCAGCCACAAACAAATGATTTTGAATCAGCATTGCTTTTTCTTCCTAATTGAACACAAATTAAGCTATTTGTTAGAAGAAAAAAAACTATATAACATCATCAAAAATCAAATTTCCTTTTTTCGTACACAACAAAACTTACATTTCCTCCTCCCATCTGTGAAACTAGAGAGGTTGGTATCAAAACAGTTGTGCCCAACATCACCAAGTAATGTTGAAAACCAAGTATTATCGCCTCCGCTTCATTAAAATCATAATTCTAAGCTCAATAATCAACATTGAACACAAAGGTATAACACGAACTTGGATTAAATGCAGTTAGTGGTGGGTGCAGTCAGCACTTCTAAACCATCCGATCAAGACCAAATGATTCATATCTAAAGACGGTTTTTTATTTTTGTTCGATATAAAATTATGAGGTTAAAATTTGGATCGCCTAATCTTGATCAGACGCCTGCACGATGACATTGACATTTGACTGCCCTGAAACCCAACCGTATAACACTACTTGAAAGAGAAAGCAAAACAATGAAAATGTTCTTCATACAGGTTAAAACTTTTAATCAAGTAGACAACCATATAAGAAAAATTCATACTTACTCAAGTGATCTTAATGAGTTCATCATACACAGAAAAAAATAACAAAAAATTGATCTTAATGAGTTCTTCCGAAAAAAACAAAGACAGAAACCAAAGTGATAAATGAAGAACAAGCATAATCACATTAAATTTCCTAAAAAACAAGGGACTAATGCATCATAAAGGTTGAAACTTTCGATCAATTGAACAACTAAAAGAAAATCAAACTCACAAAATCAGAACAAAAAGACTTTTCATAGACACATGAAGAAAAAAAAGCATAATCACATTACAAATTAATAATCACTCACATAAAGATAAAATAAAATAAAAAACAGAAAAATCTCAAATTTTTAACATGAAAACTTAAACTCACGCCAAGGTGGAGGACTTGTGATACAGTAAGAAACATTTGATAGTTGATCTTTCACTGGATGAGGCTGAAACTCGTCTTGTTTAGGTGGTGGTGCACCTCCTCCTCCTCCACCTCCTGCCATTTTTCTTCTTCTCTTACTTCAATGAACTTGAATCAATACAAATGTGAAACTTTTTTTGTAACTTGTAATGCAAAATAAATTGTTTTCTTCTTTTTCCCTTTAATGGGAGTGAAATAGTCACATAATAAGGACAATGAAAAGTTAGGGTGACGTAAGTCTTTGACATAACTGTAATGCAATACAGAAAATGGTGGAAATGTTTCTTATCCCAAAGAGAGAAAGAAAGAGAAGATGTGGAAATAAATGCAAGAAGCAAGTGTTTGTATTTCATTGCCTTTCCAAGCAAGAAAGAAAGAAACGAGGTTAATCTAATCTCATTTTGTAAAAGGTGTATTTATTTGCATTAATGACATTGCTTTACACTACTAGAAAAATAGTACTATAATGTCGTTTTCATATTTTCACATTCACTTTCATTGACCTCAGCTTTTAGTTTAGCATTAAATTAATACAAGGTTTCTGAATTTTTACAAGGACCACTCTATCACCATCTAAGCATATAGTAGTATAATAGTCGAGTTGTGTATAATATAAGTGATTCATTTGGACCATTTCACATAGATCAAGACAAATACATAAATGAAATAGAGATAATAGTATTTTTTATTAAGGGTTAAATAAGTTTTTTTTTTCTCTATAAATATATTAAATTTTGATTTTAGTCCCAAAAATTAAAATGAGATGTTTTCATCTTCACAAAAAAATTTGTTTTCTTTTTGGTCTCTAATATATATATTTTTGACATGCTTGTGAATTTTATTTAACATAATATAAATATATAAAAGTTGAACATAATAAACATACATAATATGAATACAATTTGAAATTATAAGAGTTATAATCTTGACATTCACATGAACATAAAGTGGTCGTTAAAGACCAAAAACAAAATATATTTTTTTGTGAGGATGAAAACATTTAGTTTAATTTTTTATAAACTAAAATCAAAATTCGATATATTTATAGAGATAAAAAACTTATTTAACCATATTAATTAATGATTACCGTAAATAAAAATGAGCTCGTTTGCTATAGTTTTTTGAGAAATTTTTTTCTTTAATATAATAAATTCTAATTTTTATAAAATCTCTAAAAAACAAAATCTAAATTATTTAATATAAAAATACTTTTATTCTAATTGTAGAAACAGGCCAAAAGCATATTTCTTGTCCAAATTATGTTAATAAGTAACAAACAGACCAAAAACACATTTCTTGTCCAAGAAGAAATTGTGAAAATAAATGTATCTAACCCTAGAAAAATAAAAAAAAATAAAAAAAAGTAAAAAAGAAGTAGGAGACGGTAACGAAGACTTGTAAACAAGATCTCCAATGTCTTGTTCATAACTGGAACCATCGCAGGCAAGATTGTCGATGTTCTTTACTTCACTGGAGCAAGTACTTCTCTCTATCTATCTATCTTACCCTAATCTATTTTATTTTTTATTTATGCTCTTCTCATCAAATTATTCCACTCCCTTTAGGTTTCATTATCATTGATTTAATCAAATACGCGGATTTCTCTGAATGCTTTCGCGCTTTAGGGGTACGTATATCACTTCTGGTTATATTGGTTCATTTGTTGCATTATTTTCCTTTTGAACCAACACTGTTATTTTCTTTGTTTTTGTTGTCGTAGATGTGTGCTAAAGAACTCATAATTCCTAGCGGTAGCCCTGATCACTATGATATACAGTCTCACTATGATAGTGAAGAGTTCTGGGATACATCATTGACTTAGCATAGGAATGATAAGGTAAGTCTTTCATGTTCACTTCTTTCAATTCTAGGCATGTTGCTGCTAATATTCATGATTTAATACTGTGGTTGACTGTTTGTAGGATAATATCTTGGATTTTGAAAAGATTTCACGTTGAAATAGGCGGGAATCGGCTCGTAGAGATTTACATTTACAGGTTGGTTAAGTTATGCTGTTTCAATAACTTACGAGGATTTGGTATTTACATTAATTAAAAGGATTGGTAAAGGTTAGTGGGGCAGCTTGTTGCCCCTTAGTAAGGGCGAGAAACCTTGACGAGCTTCTTGTTTGATTTACAAAAACTATGAATAAGGTGGGTATTCTTTTGTTATTAAAACTAAAAACAAGAAACAGAAGTGGTAACCAAGCACAACGCCCAGCACCTTTCTCATTCAGTGGTGTAATTATTGATGTTTTTTGTTTCTTCATGTATTTTCCTGTTTAGATAATCGTCTAATGTTAATTAACAAATATTCAGCAGGCAAAACTAAAGATGTCATCGACAACTCCAGATCTGAAGGTGTCTTCCTATATCGTTCCTTGTTATATGCTTTTATTTTTCTAACGGCGAACAAGTTTGGCTGTCATCGTCTCTGCTGATAATAATATGGTGTTTCAGATTATGTTTTTCTCTATAGGCTATAGTGTCCCCCCACTTCCATTATTTGTTATTTGCAAATTAATACTTATTGTAATCTTAATTTTACCTTTTTCAGCTGCAGGGTCTTAAAGACATTGTAGAGACACTACCTTGTGCTTTAGACAGTTCAGCTGCAAATTCCACCATGACCATGGATAAACCGGAGCAGCAGAAGAAAACACCGTTGTTGAGGTTTGAATTTGCTCGATCTTGGTTCTTTGAATAAGTGTTTTAAATACCCTGTTGTAGTGCTTTAGCATGGCGGAGTGGCCCATTGCCGTTGTAGGAAACATAATAATATTATAACTAACATAGAATTTAAAATAGAATTACATGATAACATGAAACATACATAATAAGTATAAATAGTTTAAATTGTTATTGTACATATATATTGTTGTATGATAGTATTAGTAAATATATATTAAAAATATTAGAATAGAAGCCATCCCACGATGTTATCTCGAGGATGTTTGCATGCACGTTTTATGTTGTTTATATCTTGCTATGTGATGCCTGGGTGTGATTGATATCCTACAACCTAGGCCTCCACGCGAGAATGACACTTGGTCGATATATCTTGTGAATTTAGATGAACAAAACTAAAATGGTTCACAGAGGAGTGGCCTAAGCCTTAGCCGAGTGATACAAAAATGACAACTGACATGTCGAGAAAAAACAGTGGTGCTTGGTGGATATCCTATTTGTGAGGGTTATAGCTTGAGCGAAAGAAGGTTGGTACTCATTACTCATTAGTGTTGTAAACTCCATACATAGCGGCATTGTATGTAAATGTAGATATGAAATGTGAATTCATATCATTGGGAATGTTTATGAGGGGGGAGGAAAGCGCTGTTGAATTAGGAAGGTGGAGACTGCTACGGAAAATCTTAATTCTGATCTGAGGGAGGATGTAGAATTACAACACATAATGAACCACCCAACACTATCAAATATCAAACTTTTTTTTTTAATAGCATAGTTAAAAACACACCTCCAGAGCCATGAAAACAGATGCAGAAACAGCCCCTGCCAGGCTGCCACTGCCCAAGTACAGATGCATCAGCAGCCGAAACAATAACTCCCTTTCCCTTGGGCGCAGTGAAAACCGCTAGCCCACTAAACCCCCATTTCAAAACTACCGAGATAAGCAATCCTTCGGGTTCCAACACCACTGATAGTACAAACAAGTTGCAATCTTCAATCTAGAAAGACTCCAACGCCATGACGAAGACCTTAATCTTTTCAATTAAGTCCACAATTTCCGCAACACCATTGTTGAAAATGATATTATTTCTCGCCCTCCATATCGTCCAAATCGTAGCATGCCAAATAAACATATATCCTCGCTTTAGCTTAACGGGTTTCACCTCTTCTATCCAACAATCAAAATGCACAAACAAATTTGGGGTAATAAAATTATTCTCTACCCAATTCAACGCCTTTGCCGAAATCAAAGACACCGCCTCACAATGAAGCTTTGTTGCACCGACACTTCTGATTGAAGGAGCGTCCGACACGACACCGATACTTGTGATTACCTTCAATTATGTCATTTTTTCAAAATTTTATCGGTGTCGATGTGTTCATGATGTGTCTGTGTTCGTGCTTCGTAGCAATGAAGAAAGAGATGAATTGATGTTTCCTCCACATTACCGTAAAAAACACAATTCCTTGGGGCTTGCGGTTCTAGTACATGACGAATCACAAGATTAGACCGTGTAGGAACACAATCAAGTAAAAGGTCCCTAGAAAATGCTACCTCCTTTGGAGGTGCCTGGCTCTTCCAAAGAGAAACAAAAACACTCTCATCGGACTCACTCAACCCCCCGCCCCAATATGGTGGTTGTGTTGGGTTTGTTTCATCTATTTGTATGTAACATATAATTTATTTATGATGTACTCACCTCTTCTATGTCTGTTTCTCTGTTTGTACTCTTGTAAAATGTACAGGGGAGCTTTAATCAGTCCCCGAGGAATGATCATCGGTTAGAGAACCAGCTTGTGAACATTTACTCCAATAACTTTATTATAGTCTGGAATTTTATGTGAATTTCAAGCTGTGTATTTTATTTATGGGATTGTATGACTTCGAAAGTGTGAAACCTTTATATGATTTTTGAGTGTGAGGCCTTGAAGGCTAAATTTTAATTCAAAACAATGAGTTCAGGTTGATCGTTACAATATGACACAATTGAGCGACAAGAACAATTGATAAATATGCGAGTCAATGTGAATTATTATTATCTATTTATTAAGGCTTTCGTCCTTGCTTTAAAGTTTTGTTTTGTTGATAAAAGAAAAAGGGTAATCAATCCTTCTTTCCATGTTCCAATGAACCAAAGGGAGACATAATTCATACTGCAAGAATTTGTACGTAACCTATAACACTATTTTTTTCTAATAAAATATAACACCATCGTTCGCATTTTTTTGATAAAGTGTTTTAGTGGCTAGCAATTCAATTTTCAGGTTGATAAATGGTAAATTTGGAATTCGACCACTAACCGTTGTGAATAATGCTGCCTTACATGTGAATGGTGATTGGTGCATAGTTTGAAGTTTGAAAGCCCCCTTATTGTGAACAATTTTATATAGCTCCCCCATAGTTGTGTTCGGTGTAGGGAATAACGGAAAGACGCATCCGTACTTTTTCGCTAGTAAATAAATAAAAACAACTGGTATCATGGGATCCATGTTTTGTAAAACAATTACTCCCTCCGTTTTAAAATAGATGTCCATTTTGAAGATTAATTTTGTTTCACAATACTTGTCTATTTCAAGTTTCAATACAACATTAACTATTGTCTTGTCAATAATACCCTTATATATTTATTATAGAGAGAGAGAAAAAATAGAATGAAATAATAAATGGTTAAGGGTATTATAGAAAACACACACATAATTTCATCAAAAGTAACAAAA
>Ga0099826_10003840_pt1 | contig 10343 bp, 7 predicted proteins | sample Mtrugardesep15_FD_76830 | JGI IMG/M metagenome (GOLD analysis project Ga0099826, IMG submission 76830) | Root nodule microbial communities of legume samples collected from California, USA - M. trunc garden sep15 | ecosystem: Host-associated > Plants > Roots > Nodule | place: USA: California...
AACAAGTAAAAGTTGTAACAAAAAAAAACAAAAACAAGTAAAAGTATGTGTCGTTAATTGTTGACTAGACACTAGTCTATTTGGTTTATTTCGGCATCTAATTCTAAGGGTTGAAATAGGATGGGTTTAGTTCATAGTTATAAAAATCGGATTAGTCATCAAACCAGTAAGGTTATTGGATCATTATGTCAATGGTCAGACTATCGAATCATTGGTCGAACCACACAGAGAATGGAATGACTCGATAGTATGACTCAGTCTTTAAAAAATATTTTTCTTAGTATTGTATTGTATTAAACCGTTTGACTTGTTATGTGAAAAACTTCTAAGACTTATATAAAATGTTAGTAAAATAAATTTATTCCTTAAAAAAAAATATATAAACCTTAATTTGATCACTTTAATTTAATAAAGATATAGTTTGTTTTTTTTAAAGAAAGATTTTTTTTTAGCAAAACAAAGAATATAGTATTCATAAAAGACATATACTACTTCCGTTCTTTTTTAATTGTCACTTGACATTTTACACAAATCAATACAATCAATAAATGTTACTACTTTTGATACAATACTTTATAATTTTACTATAATAACCTTATTAATTTAATATCTCATTTCATATATTCCTCACTCCACAATAAATAACTACCGATAATATTGGTAAAACAACATTTAATGTTGCATTAAATTTTGAAAGTGACAGTTAAATTGAAACAAAAAACTTCTTCAAAAGAGACAGTTAAAAAGGAATGGAAGGAGTATATTTATAAACAAAAGAAAGCAAGTATTAATTACAATTTAATGTTTTTGTCAAAAAAATTACACAACTTTAATGTTTTAAAATCAAATTGAATCTATGTATGACTATATCCATAAAACATAACATATGGTGGGCGAGATGGGTCTGCTTGGTGGAGGGAGATTGTGAAAATTTGTGAGGGGATTGGGGTTGAGGGTGACAATTGGTTCGAGGAGAACATTCAGATGAAAATAGGTAATGGTTTAAAACCTTTTTTTTGGTTTGACTGTTGGATGGGGGCAACCCCTCTTTTGGGAGAGGTTTAAGAGACTATTTGAGTTATCGGTTAAAAAGGATAAGACAATAGCATAAATGTTTTCCTTAGGTTGGGAGGAAGGAGGAGAATCTTGGGGGTGGTGGCGTTGGTTGTTGGCTTGGGAGGAAGACCTAGTGGGGGAGCGTACATCTTTGCTTTCTAATGTTACTCTGCAGGATATTGTTACAAATGTATGGCAGTGGTGTCCTAACGTGGGTGATGGTTATACGGTATGTGGTGTGTATCAAATGCTCTTGAGGCAGGAGATGCATAACCGCGATGAATTAATTGACGTAGTTTGGCATAGAAATGTTCCTTTGAAGGTGTCAATTTGTGTGTCGCGTCCTTTCCGCAATAGGTGGCCTACAAAGGACAATTTGATGCGTCGAGGAATTATTCTGGTCGATGCTCAACAGTGTGTGTCCGGATGTGGTAATAATGAAACGACATATCATCTCTTAATTCATTGTCCTATTTTCGGTGTGCTTTGGCAACATGTCAAAACTTGGATTGGTTTGAATTATGTGGAACCCCAACATATATTCAATCATTTTAATCAGTTTGCTTATTCTACGGGAAGCTTTAAACCTCATCAGTCATTTTTGCAGCTTGTTTGGTTATGTAGTGTTTACGTGCTTTGGAATGAAAGGAATCACAGACTGTTCTCTAATAAAGCTAAATTTGTTATGCAGCTTTTGGAAAGAGTCAAAGTTACTACTTTACATTGGCTGAAAGCAAAAAACGTGTGTTTTCCTTTTGGTTACCATATGTGGTGGCAACAACCTCTTGCCTATTTGGGCATTGGTTGACTGTCTTTTTTTGTAATTATTCAGGATACTTTGTTGTGTCTTGTTCTGCTCTTCTTTGCACACCTTGTGCTAAAGGATAGTACTTTTCCCTTGTGGTAATATATCTTATTTTTTATTATTCAAAAAAAAAAAAAACATGACAGATAAGTAAAAAGATGCATAGCACAGTAGAATATAATTTTCTCGTTTAAATCCCTCATGTGACACTTTTATCATATCATTTTTTTTAAATGAAAGGTTGACTTATTATCATTGAATCGGTTCGCACCGATTCTCACCAAGTTAAACGAGTTTGACTGGTTCAACTACATGGATGGTCTGACATATGGACCAGATCGGTTATGTGTCTGGTTTACGGTTCGACCGGTCAATGCCGTCTGGTTTTTAAAACTATGCTTTAGTTAGTTTTGTGAGATTTAAGTTTGACCTGACCAAAAAATTCTTGGCATGTCATAAGCTTATTTTTTGGCTTGAATATCGCCTAATTGAAAGTCAGGTATAACTTGTTAGCTAACTAAAAATTATACTTTATATGAATGTATCTATACTATATATAAAGAAAATACATCAATTTAGACTGTCTTTTTCTCTTTTCAATTTCACCCTTCATTTAAGGTATTTCTATTTACTACTTTATCCCTTTATAATAGTATTTAAACATTTAAATCCCATCAAAATAGGAACTACCCCTCTACAATAGGTACAATATTATACACTATAACAAACTTTATTTTAAGTTTTTTAGAGAACCTTAATTTATTCTTATTTTTGAAAAATATTTAATAGTTATATAGGGCTTTAGGGACACGTTAATCCCCGTCTTTACAATATCTTTTATATATAAAGAGAATACATGGTTTTGGACTGAATTTTTAATTTCAATTATACACTTAAATAAATTTGACTATAAGAATGCAATTTTGTTGGCGTCATTCAAAAGGATAAGAATTTATATAATATATGTTATATTGTTGATATCATTGGAAAAGATAAGTATAGTTTGTTACAATATGAAAGTGAAAAATATATATTATATATACCTGTAATTTTAATCAAAATCAAAATTTCATAAAAAATTATTATTCATAGTTTATATTTGTTAGAACAGTAAAAGGAGCAGATAGACGGGCACGGAGTGCAACACTAGTTTAGATAATTTATATGACATCTGCTTAAATAGAGTAATGAGTTAATAGATCAATGAGATCATATTTTTCATTTTGATATTTAACATAACATTTCAGAGAATCTGACTATATATAATATCATATTTCAATTCTAGTTTATAATAATCCAGTTAAATATGTGAGAAATTGATGTAAGTTAAACTTAAATTATTATAAAGGTTAGCAAGTTTATAATTTAATCCAAAGGACAAATTCTAAAATAGCAATAGTATTAAAAAAAATTATTCATATTTAATTGAGTAGGTCGACCTAGTAGACCTAACATATTTTCTATGTGACGTGACAATTTTAGCTAAAAAAGCGTCGTAAAAAGTCTAACTACTTGATCTAAGCCTAACATGGTCTAAGTTGTAGGCCTTTTTCGATTGGTCCGACATATTCCTATCCTTATTGGCATCCAAAGAGCTATGTTAAAAGTGATTTATGTACCATTTAAAACCATAACATTTATCTTTAGAACTACACGATTGAACACTATTACATTAATTTACCTTGTTCAATACATTAATTTTTGTCCGATGAAAAAGATGCATTTTTGCTAACTTAGACCTTCATGGTTTTTGTTGGTCTAAGTTTATATATATATATATTGCTCAACTTTATATTTTTATATCATATGGTGATGTTTTGTTGTATGAGTGTACTTTTACGTCACTTTTGCAAATTTGATGTTTATGAAAATATAATTGACATTTTTGAGAGTTGGATAAACATAATGAATATTTTAAACATTAATTCAGAACTAAATATTTGGAATATTGGGGAAAATATTTTTAAAATTTTTTTGAGACTGAACTTCAATGAGTCTCTGTAGAGATGGAATTTAAGCAATTAGAGACCGAATTTATAAATTTTGCGACAGAGTATAGAGACATAATTATGTTTATTAGACGGTGGTTTTCGTCTCCAACGACGATGGATTTTGTCTCATCTTTCTTTAAATCATGAGCGACATATTTTATCATTCGGAGACATATTTATTTCGTCTTTGATTAGGGACCACGAAAACAACGACATATCTTGTTGCTTCTCTGATTATATTGCAGACATGAGACATATTTTTCTCATTTTAGAGACGAATTTTGTCTACCACTCCCTCCAAATAAGCCATCCCCATTATAGATACCTTATTTTTGTTATACCCTCATTGATTCTAAAAAAAAACATCTCGAAGATCACCTTATTCCTTGTGATCCCATAATGACCGAATTACATTCAACGAAATGAGATGTCTCAACCTCTGTCGTCTTTTTACTCTAGCAAAAATGTCATGACGAGTAAAGTGATCTACACTGCTATCTGTATAAGCGCCTCTGAATCCCATCCAACTGTAGATTGAAGTCCGCACGCTGTAACGTTGTAAGTGAAAGGGCACGAAAAGAGAAGATGATCACTACTTCTTTCTGCAGCATAGAAGAACACACAGGATTATCAGCATTATCTGCTAAGACACCCCTTGCTTTTAGAGCATCCTTCGTCATGATTCTGTCCTGCAATACTCGCCATCTAAAAACTGTGAATTTTAATGGAACCAAACCACTCCACAAAAATCTTAAAGCTCTCAACAATTATGCAGAAACAGAATTATTCTCACAGTATCTCTGCAGCATTATATTTGCAGACTTGAGGAATGCTAGCAACACTCATTTTTGGACACTTTCTCTAGCACTCACTCTTTTATTAGATATAAGTTATGCATGTCCCACCACTTTGTCTGGGTTCTATTTCCAAAGTGTATACTCAAAGATTTAAACCAATAAGACAGTGAGTATTAGAGAGAGTGCTCAAAAGAGAGTGTTGCTAGCACTACTCATGCAGACTTTACAATGTACCCAGCCACAAAATCATGTCTCTAAACCCATTTGTCCGAAAAATCTGCACTCATAGTGATCCCTGCAATAGCAGCCTTTAGCTCAAGCAATTGATCCCTCTACCACGATAACAAAGGCCATCTCCAGTCTCAGCTCCACTCCGAAGCCCAATCTGCCACCTGGGTGCACTCATACTTCGGACACAGTTGGCAACCTATTTCTTGATGCAATATGAAACTTCCTTCTAGCCCATCTATTAGACCAAAACAAGGTTGTTTCGCCATTGCCAATCCTTCTAGCAATTGAATTGGAGAACCAATTTGTGCAGCCCGGATTTGCAGTGACAATCAACTCCAGATCACGCCACCAAATTAAAACCTTTTACTTAACTGCTAAAAACGCCTTTGATGAGTGACTCATATGTATATATATCAGGCAATCGTAACATGGACAACAAAACATAGCCTAAAACCTCATATACGTGCTATATGAAAATACCACTACATTACTTTTGTTTGAATGGCTTAGACAAAATAAATGCTTAATAAGATTTGAATCAGAGATGGCTTCCCCAAAAATGTCAATTTACTAGTACTTGTTTTATAAAAACCATGCATCATACCTCTTTACAAAGAAGAATTTCTACAAGACCAATCAATCAAAATGGCAACACATGCCTTCCAGAAAAAATAATTTCACAGTAGAGTCATAAGTTGCTGAAGTTTCACAATTCAAATTAACATTCACGGCATCAAAATGTTAGCTACGGTGCATAATGACTCACTTGAAAACAGAAATTAAGATAATATATACAAATATATACATCCTGAAGCGAGCATTACAAAAAAAACAAACGAACCATCTTCAAGTTTGAACATATTGAAATTGAAGCAATTCACAGTGTTGGTGTATTTAAGACTACTAATTCAACCTTTTCTATCTTTATTGGCTTCCTTTATATCTCTGCCTTCTAACCAGCCAACCTGTCATATACAAAATAAAGTATAATCGAATTAAAAACTTGGAAAATATAATATCATTAAGATGTTGGTTTTTAATTTGCAGTTTATAGGAATTGAATTCTAACTTTCAACACAGAATGGATATTTTGCATAAGTAATTATACGGTGGGATAATTTGCAAGCAAGACCCTTCATTACATGAAGCACATATTTAAAATGCAAATTAGGATGTTTGAGAAGTAGAAAACAAAAATAAGATAGACAGTAGACACATTAATGTAACAATTATATTTCAACTAAAGAAACTAAGGTATAGGTGGTTCTACCTTTGTATATTTGTTTCGAATAATGGCGGTGGGAGAAGAAATGTCGAACTCAAAAGAAGCTAGTTCGGCTCTGAGCTTTAAAGCATTTTTAACCTCCATAATCTGAGCCTTAATATCCATAAGATTCTTTTCAAAAACTTCAAAACGCTCATTCAATGCTTCCTCCTCAAATATCTCATCCGAAAAATCCGGTCGAGCCTGGAGCTCCATGACAGTGTTGTACCAATCAATCAAATATTTTTCTTTAAACTCTAGTCGCGAGACAGTTCCTTTGTTGCCACAATACTTATCATTGTCGTGCTGATGCAAGAATTGTGAGAATGCCACCAATTCGTCCAACCACTCTCCCTTAAAATAGCCTTTGAGTTTTGCAATCCAAAAATCAAAGCGCGGCAGACATTCATTGTGGATAGAGACGGGATTCTGTCGACGCAAAAGGTCGAGCAAAGAGTAAAGAGAAAAGTATGCTATGGAACGATGCCGACGCTTCTGACTAGAATTCCATGCAAATCCACTATTACGAATAAGCCTATTTTTGTAGTCAATGGAGATGAAGTTGAAAACGGTTTGTTTCTCTTCTTCTTCAAGGGAGAAATCATGTAACTTCATTCTATATTCATCTATCTGGCGTTGGAGATTGGGGCAGATATTCTTCCTCACAACTTCATTATTCACACCACCAACCATTGAATTTGAAAGTGACATTGTTAGGGATGAGAGAGTGATATTGTTAGGGTTCGGGAGTGCGCTTGCTTTTATCCCGGTAATTAAAACTGAAAAACAAAAACCGTTTCGCACTTATATGGGATGCCTTCTTTTTTTTCTTCGAAAATAAATTATGAAAGTAAAAGAATATCATGTACTAACTATCTAATTGAACTGTTTTTGGTATTCTTTACTTGTCCCTTCTAACCAGTCAAGCCTTGCCAAAATTAACTCGAAACCCTAGAGATACAATATCATTGAGATTTTGGTTTTTAATTTTTCAGTTGGTAGTAAATTGAATGTAAATTTTAACACAATGGATATTTAGCATAAGTAATTATTAAGAGAGATTGAAAATCCATTATACTTTGCAAACAAGATATGTCATTCCAAATTAGATGTTTTAGATGTACAAAAAGGAAATGATAGATACTGACAAAATGTATCAAGAAAATTTCAAGACGGTGTATTTGCTAACATATTTCTTTAATTACACACCATTACCTCCCTTGATTTCCGACAAATAACAAATTTAATTGGTTAAGACTTTTTTTTGATAAATTCTTGATAAAAACTCTCTAGATAAATACAAAAATAGATACAAGATAAACATATTAATGTAACAATTAATTGCATATGAACGATAGAAACAATTCTACAATATATAATAACTTATTCACCACCAAAAAAAAAGTTCACCACTAAAAAAAACTTTCCTTAAAAAAAAAACTTATTGACGTAATCAATCCCACCCATACTTGGTGAACAAAAGCATGAATTAAATTATCTTAGAAACAATAAAGGTGAGAGAGCTAGATGGAGAGTTTCTACAAACAAATTTAAAAGATGTATAAAGAATTTAACATCAAAATAGAAATTATTTTGATTTTCCTAATTGGACCAAAATCTATTTGGAAAATGATTCTTATAGACACCCAATTAAGAGAGTAAAGTGATAAATGTGATAAGTTGATCGATAGAGATAGAATGATATGTTGCATGCGTGTGCAAAACTGAAGGTGTGCAAATATAAGTCCTCAAATTATTTTGATATCATAAATAAACATGCATTTAATGTTCAACTGTGGTGTACTCCCTCCGTCCCATAATATATGACACAATTGATCCTATTACGTATATCAATACATAATTTTGAGCTTAAATATCTTGAATAATATATTAGAAAAAATTATGAAAATTTGATATTTTGAAAATACTCATCGAGACGAATCTAACGACATCTTGTATGATATTATTTATCTTTGTATATTAGTAGAAAAATATTATCAAAGTAAGTTAGGTCAAAATTGCACATTTTCAAATGACTATTGCCGGACGGAGGGAGTATCATTTTACCAACAAGAACAAATAAAAAAAAAATAGAAACGGAGGTATAATTTCTACCTTGTATTGTATCTTTTTCACGAATAATGCTAGCAGAAGAACTGTCGAACTCTAAAGAAGCCAGTTTAGCTCTGGCCTTTAGAACATCTCTCAACTTCTTGCGAACCTCCATAAGCTTCACATCAATATTTCCAAGCTCTTCATCCAATTGTTGTTTCTGCATGGCCAAATGTTCAAGACGCTCTCTCGAGACTAGTTCAGATCTCTATGCTAAACAATTCGGTTGGGCCACTGTTTCTCTGAGCTCTGCAAGAATTTGTTGTTCTAATGTATCTGCCCCAGGTTTTATTCTAGTTTGAATATCATCGGATATTTTTGTCAAGAGTTTCTCAAGACACTCGAGTGTCTCGACATATATTTTGTAGTACTTCTCATGGTCGAGTAAGAATGCTTCGAGTTCGTACCACCATGCTCCCACAAGATATCATTAGAGATTTCCAATCAATTGTAAAATCTCAAATGCTAGATTTTCATCAACAACTGCGAATGGAGTATTATGAGCTAATAGATCTCAGTTATCCATAAGTTTTTAAGCGATTAAATCACCACCATAAGTATAAATTTGACAGTAAAAAGTGATCCAAGCGATGCACTAAAACTAAAATGCCCATACCATAGAAACATATAATCTAGTTAAGATCACCTCAAATTTATGCATAATTTATGTTTCTAAAGCTTGGAACAAATTTGTTTATTCATAACTAAGCATAAGAATTTGGCAACTGATCAAGAGACAATTAATATAGGAGAAGTTTAAAAATTGAACCTACTTAAAAGATACAATAAAGAAAGTTATTGATTTTTTTTTTGAACGGCAAACAAAACCAACTAGTATTCATATAGATCATAGGATATGAGTATAAGTGGTACTAAATCCACCAACATATGAAGTACAACTAGTACAATTTCCAACAACCTACAAATATATTCTAGGATAGGTGTGCAAATCATACTATTGCAGTACCAACACTATGAGAATGACAAAATAAACAATAAAAAGGGATGAAATTAATCAGGAACTGATAATCTAACTAACTATCTAATTCAACCTCCTTCAAGGTTTCTTGGCTTCCTTTGTATCTCTGCCTTCTAACCAGCCAACCTGTCATATGCCAAATAAGATATATTTAGCATAAGGTGGGATGCAAAATCCATTACAATTAGCAAGCAAGATTTTCATTACATGAAGCACATATTTAAAATACAAATTAGTATGTTTTAGAAGTAGAAAACAGAAACAAAGGTATAGGTGGTTCTACCTTTGTATCTTTCTTTCGAATAATGGTTGGGGAAGAAGAAATGTCGAACTCAAGAGAAGCTAGTTCGGCTCTGAACTTTAAAGCAGTTTTAACCTCCATAATCTGAGCCTGAATATCCTTAATAGTCTTTTCAAAAACTTCAAAACGCTCTTTCAATGCTTCCTCCTCAAATATCTCATCAGAACAATTCGGTCGGTCCTGGAGGTCCAAGACAGTGATGTACCAATCAATCAAATATTCCTCTTTAAACACTAGTCGCGAGATAGTTCCTTTGTGGCCGCGATACTTGTCATTGTCGTGCTCATGCAAGAATCTTGAGAATGCCTCCAGTTCATCTAACCATTCTCCCTTAAAATAACCTTCGAGTTTTCCAATATAGAAATCAAAACGTTCCAGACATTCATTGTGGATAGAGAGGGGATTCTGTTGACGTAAAAGGTGGAGCAAAGAGTAAAGAGACGAGTATGCCATGGAACGGCGCTGACGGTTTCGAGTAATATTCCATGCAAATCCAGTAGTCTTGCGAATACGTCTATTTTTGTAGTCGATGGAGATGAAGTTGGAAAGAGTCTCTTTGACTTCTTGTTCAAGTGATAAATCATGTAACTTCATTCTGTATTCTCTTTGGCGTTGGGGATTAGGGCGATTTGATTCATAAAGGCTGCGAGCGATGAGTCCACCAATCATGGCACTCATACTGTTAGGGTTTGGGAGTTGAAAAAAGAAAGGATGCGTGCGATGAGAGTAAATAATAGTGTTAGGGTTGAGAGAGAGTGCACATATATAGTGACTTCATAATTGATCCACATAACAACCTGCTTTCGA
>Ga0099826_10003841_pt1 | contig 10342 bp, 4 predicted proteins | sample Mtrugardesep15_FD_76830 | JGI IMG/M metagenome (GOLD analysis project Ga0099826, IMG submission 76830) | Root nodule microbial communities of legume samples collected from California, USA - M. trunc garden sep15 | ecosystem: Host-associated > Plants > Roots > Nodule | place: USA: California...
AAAAAGAATGAAATTCAATGATATTAATTGATGTGACTAAATTAGTTTTGTTTTAATTTTTTTAGTTTATGTGAGTGTGCCTAAATATGAGGTGTTGGGTTTGTAACCAAGTAAGACTTTCTCATCATCATGCATATACAATCTCTCATAATGGACCTATTCACTAAACATTAAATTGATTTAGTGGGGTTAAATAATGAATGAATTATTATTAGAGTAATAGTTAAAATGTGTGGCAAAGTATCAATAGAAAATGAAAAATTAGAGTTTATTTAGACATGTCACGTCATCAAAACCCTTACCTAAGAATAGTTCAAGTTTTAAATTAAAAGATAAATAGATAGATAGATAGATAGATAGATATACAGATAGATAGATAGATAGAAGATAGATAGATACATACCTGATAAGTGTTTTTGGTTATGTGGTGTGGTTTTTTAAATGAACCAAACACACCAATTTATATAATGTTTTGTGTGTCTTAAACCACATAAATTATCGGTGCAATGTGGACTAATTGAAACAAAAAAAAAAAGTATAATGATGATATCATCAACGAATATTGTTATCGATCAAAATATCACATATACCAATATACTACGTTGAAACGGAAATTGCAGATGGTCTTCTACCATATATCTCCTTTTTTTTTTCTTCTTACTAAGCCATTTATATCCTATTCATTGTATTCAAAATTATAAATTTAGTAGCAAAATAAAAAGTTATATAATTATTTATCAGATTTCTATTTATTTGGATTACCATATTTTGAAAATATTTAAAACCAAATCAGTATAGTTTATTTATAAGGAAAATCATAGTATAGTTTTAAAGTTGGAGATGACAACACACCAAAAAAAATTAAAAATTAAAATTGGAGATGACTTCTTTTTTTTTTTTTCTATCAAGGAGATTGGTGACTAAAAATTAAAATGAATAAGTGGGGAATTAAAAAAAAATGGAGAATTCAAAATTTAAACTTCATCTCTTAGATATTGCAATGTTTTACCAATTAAACTATTCTCACAAGGATAATTAAAGATGAACTTTATAGATTTTAGACCAATTGATAAGGTACTTATAGGGATGAGTGTATTTATAGGCACCCTTTTCTCTCCTATTATTCATGGGTCGCACATGTGCAATTTATTTTATTTTTTTCTCTATTCAATTATTCAGTTGTTGTATATAATTAGTTGCAAGAGTAATTCAATTTTTGTATATAATTAGTTGCAAGAGCAACATTTAATCGATCAACATTAAATTTTCAACCAATTTTTTTTTAAAAGAACAAATAATTTACCCATCTGAATGGAAAAAAAATACAAACAAACATACAGTGATTAGATTTAAGCAAAACAACAAATAATTTACTATCATTTATTTTATATATTGTTTTTTCAAGTTTTTACTTTTTTTTTATAATTTATAATTGAATTATTTCAATATTTTAAAATTATATAATTATGAATGGATATATAAATTTTTGTTAAAATTTAATGATATAACGTTATTGCAGGGACCCAATTAATAATTATTTTGAGGTGCTGGGTTGGAGAGATGGTGTGTTTATAAAGTATTAATTATAAAACAAATGATGTTTACGATCGAGACCCGTTTAAGCACTCAAATGGAATGCTGCGTGGGGGGATGGTCTTACATATTCCATGGGAAATGAAAATTCATCAAGAAGAAATAAATAGTATTTATCAAAGGAGTATGTATATATTTCCCATTAGTATCTCGTGATTTGTGAAAATTGAATGAAATGGCAATTTTTTTGAAAATTAGTGTGAATTGAATCGAGTCAACAAAAAAAGCCAAGAGTATTAATGGCCAGTGGATTTGCTTGACTTGATTTCAGCAATAAACTGTCTTTAGTGTTTTTTTGTTAAAAAGAACGGTTTTAAAACCGTCATTTGTGATATGACGTAAAATTTGGCTATAAATTAAAAACCATAAAGTTCTATAGTTAACAAAAGAGAAATGGCACCTTCAGCTTATTTGTTCTTTTTGTTCACTATTTCAATGATCTTTGTTTCTCATGCCATTTCACCAACACCAAGCCCCAAGTTGTACAAGAGTGTATGTAAAGAACCTCGTCAGAAAGAATTCGAACTGCGTTGTCTCAAACTTATAGAAGCCCACCCTCAAATTACTTTGATCAAAGATTATCTTACTTTTTGTAGATCATTTTTAAAGAATGTGGCAATAAAGAAAGCAATAAAATCCCAACATCGAGTCAAAGAAATTGTGAAAAAATATCCTTCTTCTCAACCTATCAAAGAATGTGGTGATGATTACAATACGGTGGTTAGCGAGGTACAAGGTGCATTGCGCGAAGATCCGGAAATGATAAGCTTGGCTGTCAAATATGCTAGTGATGCACTTGATATGTGTGAACGTAGTTTAGCTAATGAAAAGATTGTTAATACTTCTTCTATTGCTGCATTGAATCATGAGATGATGTTATATACAGATATTGTAGTCATAGCCGGAGGCCATCTATAAATTCACATCTACTGAATAAAACCACAATTTTATTTTAAACTTTTGTTATCAATTATTTAGTATATGTTTTGGTATCAATTAAGGGGTAATGGTTGTGTGTTGTTCTGTTGTTTTTGATGGTGTGTGGTTTGTTTTGGCTTAGTTTTTTGTTTTTAGGCTGGGTTGGTTCGATGCATCTGTGTGTAGTAGTTATTTATTTGTTCCCCTGCTTTGTACATGTTTGTATTCCTGTCCAATTTTCTCTTTCACGTCTTGTGTGAGGGTGGTTATGATTTTGATAAAGGGAAATAATATTTTAGAATGTGTAACGAGCAGTTATAAATTTTAAGGGCATTGTTGAATATTGCGAGAAACAAAATCGCAAAATTTCATGAAATTGTGTACCCTAATTTTAGAATTGTGCTTATAATATATTGAGACAACTTTCAATACTAATTTGGTACAATTCATGGGTCAACAACCAATATGGTAGTTTTGGGAAGTTTTTCTCCGCTGCTGGATCCAGCATAATCCTTTTTTAAAAAGGAACGGTTCTAAAATCATCTTTTGTGAGATGTCATGTAGAGTTTGCCTATAAATTAAGGACCCTAAAGTAAGTTATATTGTTCAATATAATTAACAAAATAGAAATGGCACCTTCAACATATTTATCCTTTTTGCTCACTATTTCAATGATCTTTATTTGTCATGCCCTTTCACCAACACCAAGCCCTAAGTTGTATGAACGTGTATGCAAAGAACCTGCTCAAAAAGACTTTGAACAACGTTGTCTGAAACTTATAGAAGCTTACCCTCAAATTACTCTGATCGAAGATTATCTAACCTTTTGCAGGTCATTTTTAAAGAATGTGGCAATAGAGAAGGCAGTAAAATCCCAACAACAAGTTAAAGAGATTATGAACAAATATCCTTCTTCTCAACCCATCAAAGAATGTGGTGATGATTACAATACGGTGGTTATCGAGGTACAAGGTGCATTGCGTGAGGATCCGGAAATGATAAGCATGGCTGTCAATTATGCTAGCGATGCACTTGACATGTGTGAACGTAGCTTGGCAGATGAAAAGATTGTTAATACTTCTTCCATTGCAGCACTGAATCATGACATGAAGTTATATACGAATATTGTAGTGATAGCCGGAGGCCATCTATAAATTAATAAATTTACCTTATACATATACACACACATACACGTGTTATGAATAATAAACTTGGTGGATGTCCATCCTTAAATCTTCCACCTTCCTATAACCTCCATTAGTGAACGTATGATTAGTGGTTTTTAATTGCTTTGATCATTCATTTGCTCATTTGTGTCATATGAATAGAACTCATATTTTAGTGTAAAGGCACTAAGGCACACTTGTAAAGAGAATAATACAAAACTCTCATCTTCTCTATCTTTGTTTATCTTCTCTATTTTTGTCTTGTCATTTTGTTTATTTCGTAACACATTATCGAAACGAAACTTTAATCATGAGGTAATAGTGATTCATTTATATATACCGTGATTTGCTTTATCAGGATTTCAAGTTGCAAAATTTATGATAGTAAATTTTATTTGTACTGAATTATGTTAATAGTCTCATTGGCTTGCACATGAGAATGTATTTTATGCCAAATTGAAGGTTTCACTTGGATCATATATGATTCTTCTTTGATTTCATAGGTTTCTTTAATTATTGTTTTGATTCCATTATCTAACAAATATTTTGTTATGTTCTGATTAATATTTGTCATATCCTTACTCTTGTTTATGAGTTATATATGTTTATCGATAATATTTGTCATATCCTTTACTCTTGTTTATGAGTTATATATGTTTATCGATCTATACCTTGATTCTTAACTTTCATTGTCTTGAGTTATTCCAATTATCTCCTATGTGTAATGGCCTCAGTGAACTTTGTGTGAAGGAACACATTTGTTATAAATTTGTGTCTTTAATTTCTTTAATAAGTTCTACGAGGGATACCAAAGAAAACCATGCAGGAATGTTCCTTATTTAAATTTAAATTTAAATTTAAATTAGCAACTAGTAACGCTATATTTCAGCCACGTGATTATATTGTGATCTATAGATTATGTAATAAGAATAATAATTAGATGAAGGACAACTAGATCACTAGAGGCAGAAGAAAACAACAAAAAAACTATCAGAGAAACTGATTAGTTGGATCGGAATATGGTGTACGATATAATATTATGGCGTAATTTGATCTATGTATTCGACCCCACTTATTTAGAATTGCTCGAGCGTGAGATTGATATGCACATGTTCTTTTTTAAGAGACACGATTGAAGGGTTGATAGTTATTTATCTGCAGTAACCGTTAGTTAGAGGGTAAATATGAAAACAAAATAGGTTCAACCAAATCAGTATATCTTTTTTATAGATGTAGAGATTTATTTGTGGCAATCGTCAATTAGAGGGCAAATATGAAAACAAAATAGGGCAGACCAAACCGGTTCATCCTTTTTATAGATGTAGAGATAAGTACGTTTGGTTCCACTTCTAAATGGATCAAAATTGATTTTGGATGTGTATAATTGATTCTCCCATGTTTTGTTGCTTCTAAATAAAATTGGTTTTGCCTCAAGAATTGATTTTACTTGAAGTTGATATTTGCAGCTTTTGATTATATAGTTGATTTTGACACTTAAATTTTAACTTTAAGTCACTTTTATATGAATGTTTCAAAACAAAAATTATTTTACCTTACTTTTGTTAAGAATACTCAAAATCAATTTTTGTCACCGTTAAACTACATACACGTAGATAGAATCATGTTTTGATCTATTTGTGAACTTAGTTATTAGAATAATATAACTTAACGGATGAAAGAAGCATCAACAAGCGCCTGTAGCTCAGTGGATAGAGCGTCCGTTTCCTAAGCGGAAGGTCGTAGGTTCGACCCCTACCTGGCGCGTTTCTTTTTTTATTTTCATTTGTTCGGTCAAAATGCATTTCTTGTATTAACCATATTTACGACACTTAGAATCAACCAATGATACATTAATTTGGAAGATAGAAAATCACATAAAATCAATTTGAGTTTTAACAAGCACAAACATTAGATTATGGACAAACAAAAGCATTAATTATTATTTTTTCCATAAAAAATCACATATTTGATCCTAAACTTAAATTGCTATATATGTGCAACAATTTTTTTATTGATTCCTCCAACAAATACAAATTACCACAAAAATATTTTATGTTTCTTCATCACTCCTGAAATCATTTCTCTAGTGTACTCTACACTTTCCTTGTCTCTCATTGTTTCCAAAATAACAAACATATCAAATATTTTTCATCACAAAACTCTAGCACATTGGAAGATCTTTTGGTGGTGGAAGTGTGGATTCATTGGGGCCTCTTCCATTGTCTACTATGAATGCCATTTTAAGTCCCCATGTGGTGTGTACTTCTAAATGACAATGCAGGAACCAAACACCTTCAATGTTTACACACAATATACACAAGAGTTTAGCAAAATATTCTAAATATCCTAATAAAGTAAATGTTGATTACAAAATATGACTTTAATGTATACACACTCATTTATAGTTGTAAACTATGCATGCTTATACCATATTCGGAACTTTAACTAGCTTCAAGTTTAGAAGAATATGGGGTGTTTCGATCGACTTATTTTAGTTTATCTACCTACATAAACACTTGCGAGATTGTTTGGAAAAACTTACAAAATTAGCTTATTACATGTTTATAAGTTGTTTTCAGCTTATTTCCATAAGCTCTCCTTATTTCCATAAGCTCTCCATAATGGCTTGTGAAAATAACTTATAACTTATATGAAAATATTTTGACTTTATTTTATCTTTTATCATCGAAAATGCTTATCTATACGTAAACAAAAAAAAAAAGTCAAAATTTAAAAGTTAGAAAGAAAAAAAGTGATTTTTTGCTACCTGGGTTATCTGCCCTGAATCTGATTGCAATCCATCCATTATTTGGCACTGACAATGTGTTTCTTTCAACAGGGTCAACAAGATTAAACCTTAAAGGATCCTTTTCAGGATCAAAATTCCCTAATCCTTGTCCAACAACAAAGAAATTGAACCCATGCAAATGAAATGGATGATTTTCTGGTGCTATCATTGCAGTGCCTTGAAGAACAATCTGAACACTTGAATTAAAATTCAATCTATAAACTTTTGTACCATTATCTGTGTGAAGATTAGCCGGCTGATCCGTGCCGGTATAATCGAAAACCATAGGTGGTTTAGAAGGAAAATCATCGGTGAAAACACCTTTGATATTATAGTAATGTGCTTGAAGAAGTGATATTGTAGGCATTAAAAATGTGATATTGTTTATAGCAGACACAAGCTTGTTATCAGTTATGCATGTATCACATGGATTAAGTCCAACAGTTATTGCAAACAAAAGAGAGTGATCAATGGTTAATGAAACTCTTGTAGGGTAGGTGTTAGAATTAAGGCTTCTAAGAGAATCAGTGAAAGTTTTTGTTATTGGAGTTGCATTAAGTGGAGGAATGTTTGTTAAGATTGTTTTAGTGTAAGGCAGTGTTCCTTTGTAGCGAAGCGTAGCAATTGAAGAAAGATTGTCAAAGCCAATAGGTGCATCCATGAAAGGTGTTATTGCTATCAAGTATTTGCCAATAGGTTGGTTTGCAGTTAGAAGAACATTTGTGGTTTGGCCTGGACTTAGAAATATTGTGTCGATTTCGAAAGGTTTAAGGTATGATGCATCTGCTTCAACAACTATTAGTTTATGGCCTGCAATTTTGAAGAATAGTTCGTCGTTTAAGGCTGCGTTTATAATGCGTAGTAGATAGGTCTTTCCGCTTTCAACATGTAGTGTGTAACCTGCACAAGTTGATAAAGATCAATATTTTGAAAAAAAAGTTTTATAAAAGGTCACCGACAATGATTTGAGCCACGACATCGATGATTTTGATGTATACGCAGTCTCAAGTGGCCGCAACTGCTACTATAGAAATAGTGAGATTATAAGAAACTAGTTATGTAAGTAGTAAATTATACCCTGAGAAATGCAACCGGGAACCGGTCCTGGATGACCGTTGATGGTATGAGCATCTGATATATTTGGTGGCATACCAGTACTTGTGGCCTGATTAACCACAGCTTCAACATCTGATTTCCACCATTCACCTATAATTCATACAAATCAAGTTTAACACAAATGAACATAATGCACAACTTCTAATTTCTATGGTTTAAGAAATAGAAAGTATTTTGGTAATTGTAAAACTTGCCTAGAATGATTATCTTTTCTTTGTCAGGTTTAGGAAATGGATAAGGAGTGCCTCTTTTAGGCAAAATGACAATAGCACCATGCATTGTAGCCCTTAGCCAAGTGATGTGTGCATGCCATAGAAGTGTGCCTCTTTGACCTGTGATGGTAAAATTGTAAACAAAGCTTTGTCCTGTTTGAATAGGGCATTGTGTGACATACGCTGGCCCATCAGACCAACAAGTCCTAAGCTGTTTGATTCCATGCCTGTCATTAAGTCCAAATATTATAAAAGTCAAAATTTATGAAGTTTGCACACATATATCAGACACGAGACACGTTGATACCTATAATTTGACAAAATTGAATAATTTCATGTAACTATGTGTGTCGGTGTCATGTTGGACACGAGACACACCTTCAATCAGAAGTGTTGGTGTCATGTTAGACACGAGACACGCCTTCAATCAGAAGTGTCGGTGCTATATAGTTTAAGTTAAGAATAAGAATTTCTCACCAGTGGATTGTAACATTGTGTGCAACATGGTTAGTGACTGTTACTATTACAGTGTCATCCTCTCTTGCATACAAAGTTGGCCCTGGGAATTTTCCATTGACCGATACAAAAGATTTTGTTGAGCAAAGTTTTGTTTCATTCTTTAGTACCACCTGTACACAATGACCATCATGAAATGTTTATTTTTTATTCTAATTTTTTTTGGGAAGGGCGAAATTATCATGAATAAGTTAAAGTGTCGTCTCTAAGAAAATTTAAACTCCGTCCATTAAGGTTACAAGGTCAAATTCTTACCACTATATATGTTGGCATTTCATAGACATAACATTGCGATAATGAGGCCTTTGGAAAAGGTTTTAGAGTTTATTCGGACATCTCTGATCACATAAGTTTCTACATTAATTTTAGAATATGCTTAAAAGATAGCCTGCGACGACATCTCGTGAAAATGTTTTTAGCTTATTTCAATAAACACTACAAGATAATTTACTAATAAGGATTAAGTTGTTTATTTTAACACTCTCTATGTGTCGCCACTGCACCTTTATTTTTCCCTACTTCGTGTTAATAAAGAAAATCATACAAATGTTGATATGTGATCTTATTTTGTCAGTAGCATAGGAAGCATTATTTTGATAATGCTTTTATGCCAACCTTTTTCTTATTAATTAGTGTCACATTTTTCACTTAAAATGAACCTGAAAAATTGAGAATAAGAAGTTTACTTACACTAAAATTGTAATGACGCACCAAGGACTGAACAAAGAGTGGAAATGAAAGAGCTACCAAAAAAATTGCTAGAAATCGTGGCTCCATTCTCTTAAGCAATTAAAAAATTTCTTTGTCAATTCAATCCTTCCCTGACACTTATTAATCTCCTCTAGTTTGATCAATACTTAAGTATGACCAAGCACATTAACATTATATATAATGGAATAATTTGTGATGTTGTGTCCTTTTACATATGGTAGGTGACTACTAAAAAAATGCATGCTAACTATGCACATTTTGGAAAATTATACCATTTCTTGCATGCTACACAATGTTGTCCTTGTCAATCCTGTTTGATGTTAACCGTTGCTGCTATTTTCATCAGACAATTTTTTTTCAGTGATGAAAAATACTGCTCAGCTACAAATACTTTTTTTTCTCATTTCAATTACCATTTTTCTTGACTATCATTTCCCTTGTATGTATATATTTTAATTTTTAAGTGTTATTCTTCAAATATACACTGCTAGGAGATAGACTTACCTGTCTAAATCCTGTTTTATTAATATGTTGTACCATCAAAACACACCAAAATGATTCAAATAGGTTATCTTTTTCAATTTGATTTTCCTTATTCCTTGTCACAACTTGCTGCATTTGTACTTCACTATAGTCACCTTATTAGGCCAACATCAAAACTCACATTTTTTGCATTGCTAAATAAGTTTATTAAGTCATAATAGTTTCATAATTTGGTAATGAAGACTTAGTTAAGGTTTTTTAACTGTTTTCTTGTATTGAATTGAATTATGAACAAAAAAATATGATTGAAAGTGATGCCACCTCTTTTGTTGATGTTAAAAACAAAACTCATTACATTTGCATAGCAACTTGCCTAAAGATATGCTAGAAAATTAAGTGCAACCACATAAGAAAAGGACAGAGAAAAGATCACAGAAGATGTAACAATATTTACCACATATAGTCAAAGCCATTTGAAAATTGTTGTTGACACATTTGGTTTGGCTGTGCCACACGAGTAAAATACGTTTTTGCTCTATCGGTAGTTAATTGCCGAGAAAAATATAACGGGCTGCAGTTAACTACCGAGGAAATCCTAGACACTTAACTATCGAGGGAAACCTCGGCAGTTAACTATCGATACATGCTTGTCATACCTCAATTTTTGACCTAAGGAACCAGTGACACGCGTCATTCAGTCCGAGTCCGAATAATCTTCGACTTTTCAAGCGAAATTTTGACAGAAAGGTATTTTAAAATACCTCATTTTTTTTTCCAAGTCGGGCCCTCCTCACACTTTATTTTTACTTTTGATTTTAATTCCCAAATCCCATCTTTTA
>Ga0099826_10003842_pt1 | contig 10342 bp, 13 predicted proteins | sample Mtrugardesep15_FD_76830 | JGI IMG/M metagenome (GOLD analysis project Ga0099826, IMG submission 76830) | Root nodule microbial communities of legume samples collected from California, USA - M. trunc garden sep15 | ecosystem: Host-associated > Plants > Roots > Nodule | place: USA: California...
GAAAGTACATAGATTTGAACTGACTATTCCATTTTTAATTTTACTCTTCATTTAAAATATTTTATTTACTATTTTATTTTTTTTATAATATTACTTAAACAATTTATTAAAAAAATAATAGTAAATTCTATAGGAACAACCTCACTACAATAGGATTACTATTATCTATAACAATGTATAGAGAAAATATGAGATTTTGCGTTAAATTAGTTATTATTTCAATTATTTCTTTAAAATTATTTTCATATAATAATGTTATATTGTTAATGTTGTTGAAAAAAATAAAATTTTATATTATATTTAAGGAAATGTTAAAGAGTGTCCTTGGGACATTGGATAAGATAACAAAAATAGAAATTGTGTTGGAAAGTGATAAAAAGTGTTCAAGTCAACTTGTAAAAAGTTTACAAATTATTGTTTCCAATGTAAAACTACCAATTTTGGTTACCTTAACTAGTGCCCTAAGGACACTTGTTAACAAGAGTCTTATATTTATTATATTGTTGATGTATTTAAACAGATAAACATGTTATAATTTAAACCACAAACAGAATTTTAATCAAAATCTAACTAATTTTATAAAAAATATTTTTAATGTGAACAGACATACACACGTACACTCTCAATTCAATAATGATAATAAATAGGACTGAATTACATTTATTTCTATAAACCGTAAGAATTTAATACAAGTCTAAGTTGATTTGACCTTACAAACCAAATCCAAGAGTGGTAATCTAATATGGTTTTTCTTCTCCCACCGCTCTTTTAAATTGTTCCCCCCAAACCCCATTTCTCACTCAATCACTTTCACTCACTCACTCAATCCTCATTAATACTTTCCTAAAACCTCAACAACTCTTGTTGTTTTTCTTTTATTTCTTTGTTTTTCTTAAGAAGCTAACACCATAATGGTGAAAAAAATGAAGTTTCTTTCTCTTTTCAAAAACAAAGATGGAAAATCCTCTTCTTCATGGGGTTGGCCATCTTGTAAGCAACCAAAAACACTTTCTTTCAGAGCCAACAAAAACGACACCGTATTCAAATCCATCAACCCAACCTTTGTAGGTTCCTCCAACAAAGAGATCCTAGAAACTTCTGACTCCATATTAACTGAATTTTCTTATGAGTATTTTAGAGGTAATAGTGGCAATTCAATCGAGACAATGATTTGTGGTTTGTGTTCGGATAGACTTTTTTTCGATCCAAACGAAACAAGCTCGATATTAAAGACCAAAGAAATAATTAATATTTCATCGAATGAAATAATTAGCAGTAAAAATAACAACTTATTATTACCATTCGAGAACACCCTTGAGTTTTCAAAGGATTCGCGAAATCCTTGCGAAGATTTCAAAGAATCTATTGTGGAAATGGTTGAGGCTCATGGCATTAACGATTGGAAAACCCTAGAAAAGCTTTTGAGTTGGTATTTGGAAGTCAATGAGAAAAGAAATCATGGATTTATCATCGATGCTTTTTTTGATTTATATGTTAGATTTGATCATAGTTCACCAGATTGTTCTCCTTTATCTATTCATAGTTGTTCTTCTCTTGATTCATTGTGGAGCACACCTTGTATTTCATCTTATAGTTCACCTTTGTAAGTTAAGGATTAAAAGGAGGAGATTGGGATTGAAGACTATTTTGTTGAAAAAACGGTCTAAATATTGAGCAGTGAATTGTATATGTAAAAAAATAGAAGTAGTGCAAAAATAGCACAAGTAAACATTTATTTTTTATGATGTACTAGTTATATGAAATTATGAATTGAAGCTTACAAATTCTTCCAATGGTTTTGTTTTCTTTGTTTTATTTTCTCTTACTCTTCTCTTGTACAATTTGTATGTCGTTGAATGTGTTTAACACTTTAACTGTGTTCAACCCATAGCTTCTCAAACATACACAAAACAAAACCATCGCCATGAGCACAGACGCACGGTGTTGCCACTGAAAAGCTGCAACACGGTTGTTTAAAAGAATCAGTGACCGACGAACCAAGATTGAAACAATATTTCAGAATAGAGTTATGTTAATCCTCTTAGAAGGCTGTAAATATAAATTCTTTTGTAAATGCTTTTTGAATTTTAAAGTCCTTTTTTTTACCTTAGATTGAGGCATTATGATATTATCCCATCATACTAAAATTATTACGTGTACAAAAAAAGCCCCGTTGACCACTATGAGTGTGTTTTTTTTTTCATACAAAACCTCTATGACTTTTTTATTACTTTTTTTTAACAATAAAAAATAGAATATATATTAACACAGAACAAGAGTCTCAATAGTACAAGACGTGCCACCGAGACTCCTAAAAGATGCACAGTGTCAGTCGTGTCTTACATAAACAAAAACCATTAGCTAATGCCCATACATTGAAAAGGGCTTGACCACCACCTATTAGTACCAAACATAAATGTGGCTTTTTTGGCTTCCAGCCATCCTAAAGACAAGTATTTTACTTTGTCCAACAACCTGGTAATACGAGTAACAGTATTATTAAACAACCTATTGTTACGTTCAGTCCATAAGACCCAGGCGCAAAGAAGCCAAATTAGCTGAAGAAAAGACTTTCTAGCCTTACTACCACCTCTTGAGTGAACAAACTGAACAAAATGATCAGACAAGACATTGGAGTCCACCCCCATAAAACCAATCCAATCGCGAACCAGGGGCCGTAAAGATGCAAAAGTAGAACATGATAACAATAAGTGTTGCGCCGATTCTAGAGTACCACAACCTGAAACACACAAAGAGGCTTCTGAAGAGATGACACCTCTATTAACCAAATTTGATTTAGTGGGCAATCTGTAACGAAGCAGCCTCCACCCAAAAACTGAGACCTTCAGAGGAACCTGCCTATGTCAAATCATCTCTGCTACTGAGTCCGCAAGATGTAAATATTTTGTTGTCAGCACGTGATACGCACCCCGAACTGAGTAACCCTCTGACGGGTTAGGGAGCCACAACCATTGATCTGAAACATCAACATGCAAAGAAACATCAAACAGTAAAGTCCTACACTCCTCTAACATCTTATCCTCCCACGCCCACAATCTCCGCATCCACTGCCACGCCTCCCCCTGCTCCACTCCAAGAGAAAACAAAGTTGCCACCATAATGGACTTGTTTTCATATAACTCAAACAATCTACGAAAGTGCACACACAGAGGAACCAACCCCAACCATCTATCAAACCAAAACAGCGTGTCAGTCCCATCCCCCACCTTTTTTGTCACGCACTCCTCAAACCAGCCACCCCTAAACTTAAAAATGAGTCTTTTATTGTACCAAAAGAATAAGGCTTTTACAAATGCTTATATAAATTGAAGGATTTTGTTACAATTATTCTATTATAATAAATAAGTGAATAAAATGTTTTTATTCACCTAGTTATTTGTAAACAGTTGTATTATTTTTTACGTATAGATGACAAGAGATAAATAAGAACAAGAAAAAAAATCCTAACAATAGGGTTATGTCTGGAGCATCAAACATAAACACTGATTTTAACTCCGACGAAAAAACCTGTTAAAATATCACACCTAAATTTTAAGAGCGTCCGAGTTTGACCAAAAAATATGCGTGATGATTTCCCTCTCTAAGCAATTTAATTGAAGTACCACAATGAATTGATGCTTAATAATTTAATTGAAGTACTAATAATCTTTAACACCGTTCTTTGGTGGTTGAAGCTCACTGTTTTTTCTTTCTCTCTTTATTTCTTACGGTTGCGGATAAATACTTGTATAAACTATAATCACAAATCCAATCAAAATCATTTAGATATACATTCATAAAATAGACATCATTGAACTATTTTAAAAATACTCTACATATTAGTTAAATTGTTTTTCTTTCATATTTTTTACATGTGAGTGTGCCAAATAAGTTTTATTTATGCTTGTGTACTTGCAAAAAAAAAATACGAGTAATGAATACTAGGGTTTGTATCGTATTCTAGGGTTTAGACAGATTATTGGATGCTTTGAGAATGCTCCCAAGGATGGTATTTATAGCCTCCTATGGGCTTGGGCTAAGATTACTTAGCCCCCAAGCAATAGGGGTATTTAGGTACTTTAGGCGGTTTCTAGATAATTCTAGAAGCTATTGAGGCGACGCCCTGAATGAGGCACGCCCTAGGCCTTGGAGCCCTTTTGGAGGGCGATAAGGCTTCCTCGGAGGGCCTAAAATCCCTTCTAGAGGTCCTTAGTTATATTATGACGGTCCACAACCCCCCAAGCACGAGTCTTGGAACAAGGCGAAGTGGTTGATATTTTGCTGTTTGTTTTGAAATTTTGAATAGTATGTCCCATTCTTGAGAGGTCCCGCCTAGGGCGCTTTGTTCTGTCATCAAAGCCCCCAGGGGACGCGCGTTTGTTTGTCCAGGGATGATGGTCCAAGCCCCCCAGGCACGAGGCTTTAGAACAAGGCGAAGTGATTTAGACTATGTTGTTCGTTTTATTCTTGTGGCTGGTATGCCCTGTTTTAGAGTTTCCCAGGGAACGAAAGTTCAGTTTGGCGGGGTCAACTTAGCGTATTTGATCGCCCATTACGTTAATGGCTAGGATTGCGCGACCTTTCGTTGATCGTCCACGTGTCTGGTACTTTAGGCGATATGTGACACGTGTCACGGGAGCACGTCTTCCCGAGGAAGTTTCTGAAACGTTTCTTCCTTTAAAAGGGTGTCTTTCCCCATTTCGTTCCTTGATTTCCGTTTTTGTTCTCTTGCCTCTGATTATCAGCGCTGCTCTCATTCGTTTGAGCTTCTAGGGCCGATCCGAGCTCCGTTCAACACCAGGTATTCTCTCTTTCCCTACTTGCTTTCAATATCTTTTCCCGTTTGGTGATGGTCGTAATTCGAGATTGTTACGAGAGGGGTAGGGAAGTCCGTCCCACGGATCCTTTAGAGAGGGCTAAACTTCAGAGAGATTGTTTAAGACACGCAAGACAGCGAAACGACATTATTGATTGGGAAGCATATGATTCGAGCTACTTTGGTCATATGTCCTTTTCGGACTTGTCCAATGAGAGTGATAGCAGTGATTCTCACGAAAGTGACTGTGTTTTCCTGTATTCAACTTTAGGAAAGGAGGTCATTGATCACGTTTCTTCTCCAATGTCGCGTGGGAAAGGAGTTCCTCTCTTGGGGTCTGAGTTCGATATGGAGAACGTTGGCGACGACGTTCAAAGTTATACTTCCATCTACTGTGATCAAGCGAGAGTGAATCTCTTTAGAAGCAAGAACTTTGTCTCCTCTATTGGGCGGGAAGAAGATATTGACCTGATTCCTTGCCCGCCTAGCGAGATAGTGTGCGTACTACGTCCTAAAGGTGTGAAGGAGATTTTCCACATGTACGATGCTGTTCTAGAGGAGTTTAGGGTGAAGATCCATTTTACTCTTTTTCAAATGGATGTCTTGCGCTTTCTCAACGTAGCTCCTACCCAAATCCGGCCAAACAGTTGGGCGTTAATTTGTGGTTTCGAGATTCTGTGCGAAGCGTTGGACATGGTTCCTTCCGCATGCGCTTCCTTTCATTTTTACGGTACGAAGGGAGTGGACAAGGGTTCCTGGGTATCCATTAGTGCTCATGCTAGCAAGAAATTGTTCCCTTAGTATGCCTTCAATTTTAAGAAGAATTGGCGAGTTAGTTTTATGCAGGTCCGTGCTTCCAAGGACTCTTGTGTTTCTGTTGCTAGTGTAAATGGCGAGCTGAGGTTTCCCCTAAGTTGGACCACTTCACCGCAGTCTGTTTATGGCTATGATTGTGAAAAGATGTCACCCTATGAGCGTGAGGTGGTTGGCTTTTTAGATCAGATGTCACTTAATGATATTTGCACTTTTCTAAATAAAGAGGCGGACTCGGAAGATCTGGAATTCTATCTTCATGAGTATTTTTGTTTATGCTTCCTGTCTTGTTTTTGTTTTGCGATTTATTTCTGATTGTGGCACCTTTGTTTTACAGTTCTGATGTTGCCACTGACCGGGAAGGAAAGGAAAAAGTACCTCGCTGCATTGAAAGAGAAGAATGATGCAGGGGAACATATCGTCAGCGACCCATCTGACTTGTTACTTCGAAAGGGAAAGAAGGATCAATCTGCTATTGCTGAAACGCCGGAGGGCGATGCCGATGCGGCGGCCGGTGCATTAGAAAAGGCCGTGTCGGATGATGTCATCGATTTGGCCGCCTCGCCTCAAAGAAAGAAGGCTAGGACCGGTCGAAAGGATACTGGGAAAGGGGAACAACTTGAAAAAGATGTTGTGGCTGAGGTTGATGCCGCATATTGCCAGTCTTTTTGGCATCGCGACTTCTAGTACCGTTGATACATGGAGGAGCACGTCCCCTTTACTGCCGTTGATGGAGATGCCAGTTTTCTTTCGAAGTTCAGCGATTTGGCGCAGGATGCTGGTTCCGGCGCTCTCCGTTCTCTGGTGTACATTCAGGCCATGAAACACAAATATGAAGTTTTGGAGAAACAATTCCAGGACTCTGTAAAAGATGTAGAGAAGTACAAACACCAGGCTGCTGCGTTCGAGGAGAGGGTTGGAGGTTTATTGCTTGACAAGATGAAGGCCGAGAAGGCGATGTCGGATTTGGAGAAGGAGAAGTCAAGCTGGACGTCGGACAAGGGCGACTTCGAGAAGAAAATTAGCGAGCTGGAGGGAGATCGGGCCAAAGCCAAAGATGAGGTGGAGAATGGCAAGATAGCGTTGGTCAGCCAGTTTGAAGAAGGTTTTGAGAGGGCTAAAACACAGGTGGCGTTTCTATTCCCTGAGTTGGACTTGTCTGCACTGGACTCACTGAAGATCGTCCAAGTTATTTCCTTTTGTGAACATTCCTGTTGAGGCTTTAAGCCCAGCTTTATTTTGTAATATTTAGTGGCTTGCTTTGCGATCCATTTACTTTGTCTGAACTTCTTTAATTTATAACTATTTTGGTGCGGCGTGCTTTGCTTATGTTCTTGTCTGTAATCTTGTTTGTTTTCTTACGACGCCGAGTTAGAGCCTTGGAGAAGGTTAACCTTGTGTAGGCGTTCTTATTTATTTAACGACGCCGGGTTCTATCCCTGTTTTGGCGTTCCAATTTATTTGACGTCGAGTTAGAGCCTTGGAGAAGGTTAATCCTGTTTAGGCGTTCTCATTTATTTAACGACACTGGGTTCTATCCCTGTTTAGGCGTTCCAATTTATCTGACGCCGAGTTAGAGCCTTGGAGAAGGTTAACCCTGTTTAGGCGTTCTCATTTATTTAACGACGTCCGGTTCTATCCCTGTTTTGGCGTTCCAATTTATTTGACGCCGAGTTAGAGCCTTGGAGAAGGTTAACCCTGTTTAGGCGTTCTCATTTATTTAACGACGCTGGGTTATATCCCTGTTTAGGCGTTCCAATTTATTTGACGCCGAGTTAGAGCCTTGGAGAAGGTTAACCCTGTTTAGACGTTCTTATTTTCTATCGATGGTAAATCAGTGTGCACAACAAGAAAAAGTTAGAAAATAGGGTGCCTCATTAAAAACCCTGCCCTTGCAAGGGAAAAGAGTGCTCACCTATTCCTTTTATTGAATACTTTGAAAATTTAAACATAGTTTCGAGCGACTGTTGTACGCCTTATTCTACAGAAAATAAAAGAAAATAGAAATAAAACATGAAAGCTTCTAAATTAACTATAGTAGTGGCGAAGATTGGCCATGTTCCAAGTTCTTGGCACTGGAGTTCCATCTGATTCTTCCAGCTTGTAGGCTCCGTGCTGTAGCTTCTCCTTTATCCGGTACGGTCCCTCCCAACTTGGCAATAGTTTTCCAATCCTGGTGGGGGCGACCACTTGTTTGAGGACGAGGTTGCCCTCCTTCATGTCTCTTGGAATCACTCTGGAGTTGTACCTGTGGGCTGCTCTTTGCTTGGCGGCGAACTCTCTGATGTGAGCCTCTTCTCTTATCTCGTCTATCATATCCATCGTGCACTTGATACCTATCTCATTTTCTTTTTCATTTTTCAAGATAACATTCTCTGGCAATCTTCTGGTCGCCCTTTATTGTTCCCAGCCCGCCATCATCTAGAGGATACTTCATCACGAGGAACTTAGTGGATAAGAGGGCACTTAGTTGGTTGAACGAAGGGCGTCCGATAACTATATTATAGGAGTTTGGAGCATTCACGACGAGATACCTTATTTTAATCGACTTAGCTTGCTTTCCCATTCCAAAGATGGTTTTTAAAGTGATATACCCCCCGAACATGTACTCTTTCTCCGGTGAATCCTGAAAGGGTGCCTTGGAAAGGCTGTAGTTGTTCTTCGCTTAAGCCCATTCTGTCAAAGGCCTCATCGGTCAAAATGTCCGCAGAGCTGCCCGTGTCAATGAGGACTCTTTTAATGTTCCAGTTGAGTATTTGGAGAGTAATTACCATGGGGTCGTCATCATAGGGGACAACGCCCTCGAAGTCTTTGGCCGAGAAAACAATGTCTGAGCTCCTATCGGCAAAAGTGTGTGAGCCCTCGTCAATAAGCATTACTTGGCGCGCATAGTTTTTTTTTTCCTAGAAGCATTCAATTCACCGCCTCCGGCGAAGCCTTCTAAGATAGTGTTTAGGGTATGCTTAGTCTCTTCACCGCATCGATTATCTCTGGTTTCGTCTGACCGTCGCCTATCCTCGTCATATTTCTCCTTCGCGTATCCCCTCAGCTTCCCGTTCTGGATTAACCTTTCAATCTCTCCTTTTAAGTGCAAGCAATCGTCTGTGTCCTGACCCCTTACACGATGGTATTTGCACCAGGTGTCCTTGTTGTTGCCCATGACATGAGTTCGCGGCGGGTTGGCTTCTGGGATAAGTTTAAACTTGTACACTTCTTTCAGGATTCCCTCTGGGCGCACTTTAAGTGGAGTGAAATGTTTTGGGGCGTATCGACGAGTGTTGCGGTCCCGCTCAGGCTGTCTTTTGAAGGCTCCTCGATCTATGTTTGGGGGAACGTCGTAGTTCTTGCGCTCAGAACCTGAACTTCCTTTCTCTTTTACGTCCCGCGCCCGTTTCTCGACGTTACTTTCTTCTCCTTTTATGTAGCATTCGGGGCGAGCCATGATTTCCTCCATTGAGTCAGCCGGTTTTTGGGCGAGGGACTCGTTGAATTGGCCGACCCTTAGACCGTTCTGGAAAGCTCCGACAAAGAGCTCTTGATTTGGATTGGACACTTTGATTGTAGAATCGTGGAACCTGGCGAGATAAGCCTGCAAGGACTCGTTCCGTCCCTGGCGTACATTGAACAGACTGTTGGACGAAACTTTTTGATGATGGCTTGAAGAAAATTGTTGAGAGAGTTTCCGGATCATATCTTGGTAGCTTACAATAGAAAAGCACGAAAGACTTATGTATCATCGTAACGCGGCATCAGAGAAGGTTCCTGCCAATAGTTTGCACTTGAGAGAATCGACTGCCCCGACGACGGCCATGCGGGTGTTGAAAGCTGTCACGTGCTCGATAGGATCGCCTCTGCCGTCGAAGGTGGAAAGGTGGGGCGGTTTGAAGTTCTCGGGAACCGAGGGGTTCCAAATCTCGGTCGACAAGGACTGAGGCTCTGGTTCCACTAGGTCGCCGTGGTGAGATCCGACCTTCTTTTGCAGTTGTTGTTGATGGATAGTTTCCACCGAAGCCTGTAAAGCCTTGTTTTGCTCAATCAGTTGGGCGATCTAAGCTTTCATCGTTTCTGCTTCTTCCTGGGTTTCCATGGCTGGTAAGAACGGCGTCGCTTCGATTGTTTTGATGAAATGATGCGATTCGGAGACGTGGTTGGCGTCGCTTTGAGAATGCTCCCAAGGATGGTATTTATAGCTTCCTATGGGCTTGGGTTAAGATTATTTAGCCCCCAAGCAATATGGATATTTAGGTACTTTAGGCGGTTTCTAGATAATTCTAGAAACTATTGAGGCGGCACCCTGAATGAGGCGCGCCCTAGGCCTTGGAGCCCTTTTAGAGGGCACTAAGGCTTCCTTGGAGGGCCTAAAATCCCTTCTAGAGGTCCTTCAGGTCATTTTTTTACAAAATAATAGCCGACCCTAGTGTTTTTAGTGAGAGAAACTTCACCTTCTCTCTAGGTTTTCTTTCTCTTTCATTCATCGAGGAGGGGTGATTTTAGGTCATTTCTTGACCTAGAGTCACCCCTCTGCATCCTTTTTCCCTTTCTTTCAATCAAATAAGTGATTTTCACATAAGTGAGTTTTCCTTTTTTTGTGATTTCGTCGTCTGAGTGCGACGTTGTGTTGTTCGTCGTCTTGTGCGGCGTTGTTTGATTTCGCGCCGTGTTGCGGTGTTTGTTTGTTCCTATTGAAAGATCAGCTTCAGTCAATCAATTACA
>Ga0099826_10003843_pt1 | contig 10340 bp, 9 predicted proteins | sample Mtrugardesep15_FD_76830 | JGI IMG/M metagenome (GOLD analysis project Ga0099826, IMG submission 76830) | Root nodule microbial communities of legume samples collected from California, USA - M. trunc garden sep15 | ecosystem: Host-associated > Plants > Roots > Nodule | place: USA: California...
AACCCGCCGCGTAGACACTGCTGTCGAACCAGAACCAACCCAGGGTCGACACCAGCACCACTGGCGCAATGACACCCCACACAGTGACCGCACCGATCCGGCCGGTGATCCGCGCACCGCCGAAGTTGGCGAAGGTGGTGATCCATAACAAAGCGATGGTTGCCAGCCCCACTTGCAATGAATCGAGCTTGAGCTGGAACAGTTCCTGGATGTAGCCGACGGCGGTGATGCTGATCGCTACGTTGGCAATCAACAGCGACAGGCCGTAGGTGTAGTTGGTGATGTAGTTGCCGGCCTTGCCAAAGGTGTATTCGGCATAGCCACCCATGCCGCCGGTCTTGCGACTGAGCATTCCGCAGCGGGCGAACGCATAGGCCAGTGCCAGGGAGCCGGTGGCAGTGACCAGCCATGACAGGATGGAAATAGCGCCCACCTCGGCCAGTTTGCTCGGCAATAAAACGATGCCTGAGCCCAGCATGTTGACGGCAGTCAACATGGTCAACTGCACTACCGTCATTTTCTTCGCGGCGGTCATTCCGTGCCTCACTTCATGCGGGGGAAGGAAAACTAGCTATAGCTAAGTATTGGAAAGCTGCAAGAAAGTTCACGCTAATGCGCCGTTGATTTTTTATAGTTCGACAGGCTTATATTTCCCCTGGTGGGCGCTCGCTCCACCTTTAACGGGCGGCCGATGATCTTCGGCGATTGGCGTTATAACGCGGTTCGTAATCGCGTCTATACCAAATCAATATGAAGCCCATGGCCGTTGCAAGCCTGAACAGACAGCCCGCTCAGCGAGCAAGAAGTGGCGCCTTGATCTGAAAGTTCAAGTATTGGCGGCGAATCCCACAGCGCATTCGACCTTCCAAACTCCATTGAACGTGTGACAGAGGCTGTAGTTTCTGATGTTGGCGATTAACCTCTATGCTCGTGCCAATAACAAAGTGACGAATCCCTTCAGCCAGCCACTTATCCCGGTAGCTATCTTGAAACCCCGTTAAGTTCGGCGCTTACTCACCCCAATTGTTTACGCTCGCTTCCCAGCAGTCATACGGATCAAAACACGTCATGAATTGCAGATGTGCACGCCATTGTCCACCTCGGGCCATGGGTTTGCAGTGCACAGACGACACCTCATTGCTGGTCTTGGTCCTGGGAGGGAAGGCTATCAGTTGCGCGCGCCGGCAGCCGGCGTGCCAGGCCCAGCATCAACAGCGGTACCAGAGCCATCGATAGCGCGATGGCCAACACCAGCAGATCGTGCAGGCGCTGATCGACCAGGTGCTGCTCAAGTGCCAGCTTGAACACCACGAAGGCGAACTCGCCACCTGAGGCCAGGACCACCCCAAGCCCTATCGCCCCGGCCCGATCGAGGCCACCGGCCCAGCGCCCAAGGCCCATCAGGATCGGTAGCTTCAGGCCAACCAGCAGTAGCGTCAGCCCGAGCACCACCCAAGGTTCGGCACTCAACAAGCGCAAGTCCATGGACATGCCCACGCCGACGAAAAACAAACCGAGCAACAAACCTTTGAACGGCTCGATCTGGGTCTCCATTTCGTGCCGGTACTCGGATTCGGCCATCAACATGCCGGCCAGGAAGGCCCCCAATGCCATCGATACCCCGACGTGCTCCATGATCCAGGCGGTGCCCAGCACCAGCAGCAACGCGGTGGCAGTGGAGACTTCCCGCAGTCTCGAACCCACTGCCCAGGCAAAAGCCGGTCGCAGCAGCAAGCGCCCGCCAACGATGATCACGCCGATCCCAACGATCACCGCCAGCACTGGCCTGAGCCCGGTTTCGGCGGCTGCGCCGCTGTCCAGGGTACCGAGCAAAGGCACCAAGGCAATCAGTGGGATGGCGGCAATGTCCTGGAACAACAGGATGGCTACCGCCAGGCGGCCATGGGGGCTCCCCAGTTCCTTGCGTTCGGCCAGCATCTGCAGGCCAAAGGCGGTGGAGGACAGTGCCAGGCCCAACCCGATCACCACCGACACCTGATGGCCCTGCCCAAGCAGCAGCGCCGCCCCGCCGATGGCCACGCCGCTGAGCAATACCTGCAGCAACCCGACGCCGAACAGCGCTCGGCGCATCATCCAGAGGCGTCGCGGCGACAACTCCAGGCCGATGATGAACAGCAGCATGACCACGCCGATTTCCGAGAGCCGGCTGACGTTCTGGGCATTGTTCACCAGGCCCAGTACCGAAGGTCCGATGAGTACTCCGGCCAATAGATAGCCAGGCACAGCGCCGAGCCGCAGACGCTGGGCAAGTGGCACCAGCAGGACCACCGCCAGCAGGAACATCACCGTGGCTTTGAGCAGGCTTCCGTCATGAAGCATTGGATGTTCTCCTATCAGCGGCGCTGTTCCTGTGGAGCAAACCTGCTCGCGTTGCTACGCGTTTTACCCCGGGGCAGGCAGGTTTGATCGATGACGGTCAAGCCAGTGAACGATCAGCCACGCGTACAGCGTGACGGCAATGAATAGGCTCATGCGTACGGCGAACGCGGTGTAGACATCCTTGCCCGCTGCGCTGTCCTGGACTGACTGGCCGAGCAGAATGATCATCGTCATCAGTGTGTTGAGCCAGAAACCGGGGCTTAGCCGCGTGTGGTCCAGGCCATACAACTTACGGCCCAGCAACAAGGCAACCAGCAGTGTCCACAGGAAAAACATCCAGAGGTGCACGAACAGGCTCAGGACGCACCAGAACGCGACCGCCAGCCATCCGCCCAGCAACGTCGAGCCTAGCAGCTCGCGTCCGGCCTGGCTGGCGGCAGTGCTGGAGCTTTGCTGGCCCAGGCCGACGGCCTTGAGGATGATGGGCAGGTACTTGGTGGGTTCGATCAAGGCGAGCAGGAACGTGGGGAGCACGATCAAGGTGGCCCGCAGCGCCAGTCGGCCCGTGTCGCTGGGGGATGGGCTTGTCGGCATGTGCGGCGTCGGCGCCTGGCTGGGCTCGGGAAACAGACAATGACTGAAGAACAGCGCGACGACCGCCAGGAGCAATCCCTGGACCAGCGCCGCTATGACCATGACCGAAGCGCCGAAGTCAGCGGTACCGGCAGCCGGGATCATGGTCAGGCCGATGACCAGGAACGTCATCACCAGGACATTGCCACCCGACAAGCCGTAGCGGAATGCCACGAACAGACCGAGCCCCACCAGCAGGACGCCGCACAACGGGTAATAGCGCAGGACAGGGATCAGTAACAGTCCGCAACCTGTGGTCAGTATTGCCGCCAGCATCAGCTTCAGGCAGTCCTCGGCGGACAATGGCCGGTGAGTCATTGCCAGGATCATGGCAAGAACAGGGGCAAGGAATGGAATCGGCAGGTCCAGGCCGAAACCGATCGCCAGACTCGACGCCGTGCCGCTCGCCAGTCGCAACGCTCGTTGGGCACGCACGCTTCGCTCAATAGGCATAGGACAGCCAACTCATCAACCACAGAAACACACGGCCCAGCGGGTTCAACAGGTTGTTCTCCGAGGGAAACGCCATTATCTCGGCTTGCCCACCGGCCCGCACCGCGCCCAGGGTGCGCAGGCGCTCCCGGGCGTCGGCAGAAAATTCGATCGTCACCGGGAAGCGTTGCGCGGGACGCAGCCAGTCACGGCTGTTGCGCACCGTGGGCAGGGTGCCGGGCGCGGTGCCCTGGCTCACTTCAACGCCGTAGCCGATACTGCGCACGCGCCCTTGCAATACCTCGCCGGGCAACGCATCGAGCACAATGGCGACCGGTGTACCGACGGTTATCAACCCAAGGTTGTTCTCGGTCATGTCCGCGCTGATCCAGACATCGTGGATGGCGATCAGGGTCATCACCGGCGTGCCCGCCGCCGCAAAGTGGCCGACATCTGTGCGCAGGTCGGTGACCAGGCCGGCTGAGCGCGCGCGTACCTGGCTGTTGGCCAAGTCCAGTTCAGCCTTCTGCACGGCACTGGTGGCACTGCGCAGCAAAGCGTTGGCTTCGTCGCTGCCGCCTTCCTGCTCGCGCGCCCGTTGCACCTCGGCGCGCGCGGCGGCGACCTGGCTGGTTGCCTGCTCGCGAGTCGCGCGGGAGATCTCAAGCACGCGCACGGAAATGGTTCCCGGATCGGCCCGGTACAACCCCTCCAGGCGCTGATTGTCCTGGCGTGCCTTGAGCTCGTTGGCTTGTGCTGCACGCAACGAAGCCTGCGCCGAAGCGATGCCGGCGGTGTTGGCGCCGATCTGGCGACGGGTGGCTTCCAATTCGGCGCGGGCCCGGTCGACAGCAATCCGGTACGGCAATGGGTCCACCTCGAAGAGCAGCTCACCGGCGTCGATGTCCTGGTTGTTGCGCACGTTGACCCGGGTTACCCGACCGGCGACCTCGGACGCCACCGGAATGACGAAGGCCCCGACACGCGCCTGCTGCGTATAGGGTGTAAAGCGGTCTGACAATAAATACCAGACCAGGCTCAGCACGATCAGCAGCAGTACCCACTTGATGCCTCTGTTCACCGGGTCGGCCTCGGGCACTGGAGCCGGAGCGGGGGACGGCGCTTCAGTCATGGTCGGTCACCTTGAGCGCTGCCGCGGCGGATGGCGGCGCGGCGGTCGGAGGGGTGAGCAGGTTGCCCCAGTCAGAGCGTTGCTCCATAGATTGCCGGGTCTGCGGGTCCACGAGAGGCTGGTCACTCTGCCAGCCTCCGCCCAGCGCCTTGTACAGTGCGACCAGGTTGTTTACGGCGTCGCTGCGGCTGATCAGGTAGTTGTCCTGCTGTTGCAACAGCGCGCTCTGGGCGTCCAGGACCCGCTGGAAATCCGAGTAGCCCTCGCGATACCAGGTGTTGGCCAACACCAGCGAACGTTGGGCCGCCTGCGCGGCTTGGCGCAGAATGCGCTCGCGTTCGAGCGCCTTGATCAGTCCAGTGGCGGCGTCGTCGGCTTCGCGCGCCGCCTGACGGACCTGTTCGCGATAGGCCTCGATCAGGTGTTGCAGGCGGGCGTCCTGGACGCGCACGTTATTGCGGATCCGGCCATGGTCGAACAGGTTCCAGCGCAAGCTGGGGCCGCCCACCAGGTCCAGGTTGTTGGAGGTGCCACTCAGCGAGTCGGTGGACCAGACGATGCTGCCCAGCAGCGTCAGCGATGGATAAAGCTCGGACTCGGCCACGCCAATCAAGGCCGATTGTGCGGCGACATTGAGCTCAGCGGCTCGCACATCCGGGCGTCGCAGCAACAGCTCGGCCGGCACGTCCTGCAACACGGCCCGGTCCACCAGTGGGATCAAGCCAGTGCTTTCATCCCGCAGCGACAGGGCCCCTGGCGGTTGACCGATCAGCCCTGCCAATGCGTTGCGCGTGCGAGCGGCCTGGTCTTCCAGGCTCGGAATGCTGCTGGAGGTGCCCAGGTACTGAGTCTTGGCCTGTTGCACGTCGAGTTCGGCGATCTGGCCGCTGGCGTAGAGCTTTTCCGTGATCTCAAGGTTGCGCAGTTGTTGAGCCGCGTTTTCCCGGGCCACCCGCAGTCTAGCTTCAGTAGTGCGCAAGGCGAAGTAAGTCATGGCGACCTGGGCGCGCAGCAGCACCAATGCGTCTTCATAGTTGGCCTGGGCCGCAAAGTAAGCGGCGTCCGCGGACTCGATGGCGCGGGCAAAACGGCCCCAGAAATCCAGCTCCCAGCCGATGTCGTAACCGGCGCTGTACTGCCAGAATCGACTGTCCCGAGGGTTACTGCCCCCGGACTGATACCGCTTGGCGTACAGCGTGTCGGCGCTGGCTTGTTGCAGTTGCGGATAGCGTTGGCTTTGCGCGATGCCCAACTGTGCTCGCGCTTCCATCACCCTTAGGCCGGCAATCTTCAGGCTTGAGTTATGGGCGTCGGATTCAGCGATCAGGCGTTCGAGCGTCGGGTCGCTGAACACCTGCCACCACTGGCGCAGGTCCGGGCTGTGCTGGCGATGGCTGGCGTGCTCGATGGCTGGGCTGTTCCAGGTCTTTGTCCAGGGTTCGCCGGGCGATTGGAAGTCCGGGCCCAGGCGGGTGCAGGCGACGAGGAACAAGACAGCCAGCCAAAGCGCGACGCCATGCAGAGAGGCGCGCATGGCCGGGCTACTGCGCGCCGGGCGGAAGCTCATCCTCGACGGCGACTTCCGGCGGCCGGGCGGCAACCCATTGCCAGAACAACTGATAGCCGACGGCAAGCACCACCGGGCCGACGAACAGGCCGATTACGCCACCGGTGACCATGCCGCCCAGGGCGCCGATCAGGATCACCGGCATCGGCACGTTGACCCCACGGCCGAGCAACAGCGGCTTGAGCACGTTGTCCACCAGGCCGGCGACAAACACATACACGGCGAAGACGATGGTCGTGGTGCTCGCGCCCTCGGTGGAAAACACGAAGATGATGACTGGGAGGGTAATCAGCGTCGCCGGCAATTGCATAATGCCGATCAGCAGGACGGCGAGCGCCAGCAGACCAGCGCCGGGCACTCCCATGAACACGAAGCCCAGGCCCACCAGCAGCATCTGGATAAAGGCGATGCCAATCACCCCCAGCGCTACCGCGCGAATGGTCGAGGTGCACAGTTGGGTGATCCTGTGGGCTTTGGTCGCGCCGCAGATACGCGAGACAATCTGGATGGCGCTGGCGTGTCTACGTTCACCATAGGCCATGAAGCAACCCGCAACAATCAGCGAACCGACGAAGATGAGGAAGCCCAAGCCAAAACCGGCGACTTTGCTCAACAGGGAAAGACTGAAGTGCTTGATCTGGGGAATGTAGCTCTGCACCAGAGCCGGGAGGTCGGTGGCGGCGCGCATCCACAGCTGTTGCAGTGGTTTGCCCACCAGCGGCCAGTTAGCGACGGTATCGGGCGGTAGCGGAACCTGGAGATTGTCGCCCTTGATGTCGGTCATCACGCCCTGGATCGAGGTCACCAGCGAGTTGCCCAGCAACAGGGTCGGAATCGCCAGGATACCCAATGTGATCAATACCAGCAGCGTCGCGGTGTACCCGTCGCTCAAACCCAGCCTGTCTTTCAGCTTTATTTGCACGGGATAGAGGGTGATCGCCAGGATCACCGCCCACAGCATCAAATCGAGAAAGGGGCTGAAGATCCGGTAACAGAAGAACACCATGACGGCAAGCAGGCCGGCGCGAATCAAAACATCGAGCATGCTGCGGGACCACGGGGTTTGGGAAACTGGCACAGAGGGCATCTGAGTATCCTCAGGGGGTGAGCAGCTCGAATTCACCCAGTGTAGTGGAGAATGGACAGTGCATCGTCGTGCTGCCGACGCCAGATACGATGCCGGTGTTACCGGGTACCGTCTTGCACATTCAAGGGGCGCCGGTGAGCCGTTCGGTAGCACACTTACTGACCACCATCACCGTACGAAATGGCTCCTACCGAAGATATTTTTCAATAAATCAGTTACTTGTCCGGTCATGCTCGAAGCTGGCATGCATCCTGCTCTTTTGAATCTATGGATAATTGGATACAAAAATGCAGAAGGTGCTGCCATGCAATTCGCTCCTACGTTTGCTGAACGCCCTCCGATGACGGCCGAGGAAGAGGCCTACAACTTCCTGCTGGAGGCTATTTGTGGCGGACGATTTCACAAGGGCGACCGGCTGATCGCCGAGGACATCGCCAGTGAGATCGGCATGAGCCGGATGCCGGTGCGCGAGGCGTTTCGCCGCCTGGACGCCCAGGGTCTGGTGACGTTGCGGCCCAATCGCGGGGCGGTGGTCAGTGGCCTGGACATCGATGAATTGCAGGAAGTCTTCGAAATGCGCAGCGCCCTCGAAGGCCTGGCGATGCGCGTCGCGGTGGGGCGCATCGGCGCCCGGCAACTGGCGGCGCTTGAACGCCTGCTGGATGAGATGGACGACTACCGCGACGAAAGCGCCGAGTGGGTCAGCCGGCATCGGGCCTTTCATGAATACTTGTGCAGCCTCAGCGGTCGCCCGCGATTGCTCAAGCAGATCAGCGCCCTCTACGCGCTGGTGGAAGCGCCTATGCGCCTGTGGTTGCAGCATGTCGACAAGCCGTTGAGCGCACGCCAGGAGCATGCGGTGATCCTCGAGGCGATCCGGGCCGGCGATGCCGAGAAGGCCGAGGCGGTCATACGCTCCCATATCGAAGGCACCGTCCCTGAACTGATCCGTTTCCTGCAATCGAAAAAATAGCCAGAGCAGGCACGAGCCTGCCTTGTTTTGACGCTGAGTACTGCCCGTTACCCACCGAACTGGAGTGTCTGGTCATGCATAAGCCTCGCTTGTTGATCGCTGCAATAACCTTGGGATTGTGTACTCAGTGGGCGCAGGCCGCCCCCGTCGTACCGGAGCGTTTGCTCAAGGTCGACACACTGGTCTACTGCTCCGGCATGGACTCGCCGCCGCTGGTGGCCTTCGATGAGGCGCAGAAGCCCAAGGGGCTGACGGTCGACCTGGGCCTGGAGATCGCCAAGCGCCTGGGGGACAAGAAGGTGCAATGGCGGGTCATTCCGTTCTCCGGTCTGGTCCCGGCGCTGTTGGCCAAGCAGTGCGACATGATCGTCGACCAACTGTTCGACAAGCCCGAGCGCCGCGAAGTCATCGACATCGTCAACTACATGTATTCCAGCCAGGCGGTGGTGGTGCCCAAGGGCAATCCGAAGGGCATCAAGACACTGGCAGACTTGTCCACCCGCAAGGTCGCGGTGCTCAACGGTTCCACCATCAAGACCCTGCTCGACGCCGAGAATGACACGCTGGCCAAGGCCGGCAAGCCGCCGATGAAACTGGTGGTCTACAACACCGACACCGATGCGTTCCAGGCACTGCGCATCAGCCAGGTCGATGCCTACGGCACCACCGTGGAAACCGCCGGCTACTACGCCGCCATGGCCCCCGATCTGTTCGAGGAAGGCGTACCGGCCTTCAGCCGAATCCTCACCGGCATCGGCATTCGCAAGGACGATCCGCAACTCAGCGCTGCGGTGCAGCAAATCATCAACGACATGCGCAGCGACGGCAGCTACCGCCAATTGCTCAGCAACTGGCACGTCGCCAGCGACACGCTCGATTGAGGGAAGGCGTCGATGAATTTCAATTGGGATGTGTTTTGGCAGTACCTGCTGCAGCCCAGTGGGGTCTACCTCACCGGCCTGTGGCTGACCTGCGTGATCAGCGTGCTGGCGATGCTGCTGGGCTGTGTGCTCGGGTTGGCCGCAGCCTTGCTACGGTTGTCGAAGAACCCATTGCTGCACATGCCCGTGCGCTTTTACGTGTGGTTGATGCGCGGCACGCCATTGCTGGTGCAGATTGTCTTCCTCTACACCGCGCTGGCGGCCGGAGGGGTGTTCCGCTTCGAGGACATCGAGCTATTCGGCCTGGTGATCCCCGGCAATATCCAGGCGGCGATCATTGCCCTGGGTCTCAACGAAGGCGCCTACATGGCCGAGATCATCCGGGCCGGCATCGGCGCGGTCGACAAGGGCCAGTATGAAGCCGGGCGCTCCCTGGGCATGACCTTCGCCAAGCTGATGCGCCGGATCATCCTGCCCCAGGCCTTTCGGTTCATCGTGCCGCCGCTGGGCAACGAGTTCAACGTCATGCTCAAGAACACCACGCTGGTCAGTGTGATCGGTGTGCAGGAGTTGCTGCTCAGCACGCAAATGGTCACGTCCGCGACGTTCCGGGTGTTCGAGTTGTACCTGGTGGTGGCGATCTATTTCCTGTTGCTGACCACCCTCTGGGGCTTTTTCCAGCGCTGGCTGGAAGCCCGTTTCGGGCAATCGGACCGACCATCGTCGCCGCCGGCCGCTACCCGGATGTTCGGGCGCAGCAGCCTTAAACTGTTGAGGGAGCGTTGACCATGGCGCACAAGAGCGAAGAACTGATCATCGAGGCGCTGGACGTGCACAAGTCCTTTGGCGACTTGCAGATCCTCAAGGGCATTTCCCTACAGGTGCGCCGTGGCGAGGTGGTGGTGCTGATCGGCGCGTCCGGCTCCGGCAAGACCACGTTCATCCGCTGCATCAACTTGCTGGAGGACATCCAGGCCGGGCGCATTCGTGTCAACGGCCGGGCCATGGGTTACCGCGAGCGCGCCGATGGCAGCCTGGTGCGTGATTCGGAGCGCAACATCGCCCGCCAGCGCCGGGACATCGGCATGGTGTTCCAACGCTTCAACCTGTTCCCCCACATGACGGCCCTGGAAAACATCATCGAAGCGCCGATCCAGGTGCTTGGGACGCCGCGCGGCGCTGCTCTGGAGCAGGCCCGCAGTCTGCTGGAACGGGTTGGCCTGGCGGACAAGGCCGACCATTACCCCTCGATGCTTTCCGGCGGCCAGCAGCAGCGCGTGGCGATTGCCCGCGCC
>Ga0099826_10003844_pt1 | contig 10340 bp, 4 predicted proteins | sample Mtrugardesep15_FD_76830 | JGI IMG/M metagenome (GOLD analysis project Ga0099826, IMG submission 76830) | Root nodule microbial communities of legume samples collected from California, USA - M. trunc garden sep15 | ecosystem: Host-associated > Plants > Roots > Nodule | place: USA: California...
CAACTTGCTAACAAAAAGGTTCATTTTCTCCGAGCTAGGAACATCCTTAAACGGCACCAACGGTTCAATCAAAGACACAGTGCTCGTCGGAAAAACCGCAGCCGCTGAATTCCTTTTCGCGGCGTTGGCTTTACCCCCATCATTGCCGCCTTGTGAACGGTTGTTTTTACCGGTGACTCGATGCGAATCGTGCAAATCGACTCTGCACGAATCCTCCGAGTCATGTTTTGATGCTTTGCGAGGAAGTTTACTTAGAAATTGCTTCAACATGGTGACCCAGTAGGTGAAATCTATAAATTTTGAAACTTTAGAGACAACCCATGAAGGAAAAACAATCAATGTATCTGAAAAAGTTGATTTTGTTGTAGAAGAACCGTGAAAAGGGACAATGTGGGAGGATCAGGGTTAAGAAACCCTAGATCTCGGTCATGGAAGAAAACCGTGAATTCTGAACAATGTGAGAGAAGCTACATGAAATTGAGATGGTGAATTTAAATGGGTTGAAGGAAATTCGAGATTTTGTATCATGCATTGTGAAAAATCAAATATTGAAGGTTATGGGTTAGAGGCAAAAAGGGGAAGAAAAATTGAAATGAATTGCTACAACAACAAAAAAAGGAGAAGAATAATGATTAGTTAATTAATTAAATTAACATATGAAAATCAACATTTTCTGAATATTTTTCTCGGGAATGAGAAAAGAGAAATGAAATGAAAATTGTAGGGAAATTATGAAAAGAGGAATGTGATGATGCAGATTAAGGAAGTTTTATGATTTTGGGAAATGAAATGAAACTATTTTGAGCTGTTATTTTCTGTCTTTTGTTGATGATGAAATGAATGAATAATGTGATGCACTATACTTCTGAAATATAGAAAAGAGAAAAAAGTACAATGAGGCAAATGGGTTGGTTTTTAACTTCTTTTTTCCTTAGTTTATGGGCAAAAGGATAAATAATAATCAAATCAAGTTGTAACAGTGGAGAAAGAATTGGATCTTGCTTTTCGTAGATTCATTCATAGATACATTAATTGAGCCAAAAATAAAATAAAGTAATCTAAATTGAAAGAAGGATCAGTGGATTTTGGACAGCACAAACAAATACGTGTAAGTGAGCTGAGCATGTGAGCTGTAAAAACATGGACAAGACAGTTGACCTCGGTCATGTTTACTGCGCCTGTAAATCGGGATATTACACAGATTTTATTTTTAATAAATTTTTATGTTACATTTTAATCCGGTAATTATTGTTACGGTGAAAATTTAAGTAAACCATTAAATTGGTCTCCATCTCTGTAAATAATTTTTAAATTAGTCTATGACTATTTTAATATTTTAAAATTGTATATGTCTTTGTCAAAAGTTTCTCAATTAAGTAAATCGTCATGTGAAAAAACATAGAGACATAGGTTTAATTGATAAACTTTTGACTGTATTTCAAAATAGTTTTTATCTTTGTCAAAAGATTCTCGATTAAGTGTCAAGTCATGTGATATGGACCTAATTGATAAACTTTTGATAAAGACAAAGACTATTTTAAAATATTAATAGAGTCGATGACTAATTTGAAAATCACTTACCAAAACAGAGACCAAATTAGTGGTTTACTCGTTAAAATTTTGTTTGAGCTTTATATGTGTTTTTTTGTGAAGAATTCTTAGTGTACTTTACTCCCTTTGGTCAAATTGTCGCATTTACAAGTAGAAACAATTTTAAGTTTCATTAAATATTTAATATATTTAGTTATATTATAGAGATACATTAGTTATTCAATTAATTTATAAAATCTTTTTTTTTATAAATGTGTATATTTTTATATTGTCTTTTGTTTTTCATGGAGTCTCCTCCATATTCTATAGTAAATGTCATTAGGACATTGTTTAAGCAATCAATAGTAGTAAATTTTTTATAAAAATATCATATGTTTGATTTGTGTTTTTAAGACAATATTTTTATTTATACTTTTTTTTTAAACAATATTTTTAGGTCACTTGTTAATAAGACCTTTCTTTTAATGATTCTTTTATGTGACGAGTTGAAGTCGTAACACACAAACCGGTTATTTATACAATTTTTTCTCTGCTTTGAATTAATCCCATAAAACTTACACTTCCTTAAAAAATTACACATTCATTTAGTCAGACAATAATAACGGATTTGTGTTCGTAAGGATTCATGATAGTATCAATAATATTAGACTAAACATATTTATATTCACTCACATTTAAATTTAGAATCTTGCAAATTATTTGTGAATTTTAAATAGAATATGTCATTTTATCATACATAAAAAAAATAACATGCTTGTTGGAATACAATGAGTTGCAACGTTTAAAGTCTCAAGAGACAACTCTGCTTATTCATACATTGAATTTCAAAATCTACATCTCCATTAAATTATCACAATTTTGTGTGTATTTATTATATTATGTTTTTTATAAGCAGAGCCGGATTGAAGGCGAGCAAGAAAGGAGCTTCAACTATATATATATATATATATATATATATATATATAGGATTTAGGGTATATATATACTATTGGTTCTATTTTTCTATAAAAAGAACTATATTTTTTATGTTCTTGTAAAAGAGTTACCGTGTTTTAATTTGTATATATCATTTATTTATAATTGAAAAAAAAACTCATCTCATCCGTTTGATTTTTAGATTCATCCTTATGTGTAACTATTCTATAATAAACATGTCTATAATTTTAAAATAGTCGAGCTTATAAGTCACGACCCACTAGTTTTAGCCATGTCACTCATTCCTTTATTTATGACTAAAACTAAAAAGATCTTGTAAATGTATGTATGCTTTAACTAACAAATCGGAAAATATGTTTTCTTTTTAGGAATATAGATCGAAGATCTTTTAAATTGCTACCATAAAAATGGAAAAAAAAATCTAAAAAACTGTTTGATACCCCAAATCATAGATAAAAAAAAGTGTGGGCATTACGAAATGTATGGTGGTGCAAGAATTTTCATTCATGAGTTGAGTTTGAGAGACTTCATTCATCCATTTGTCTTTGCCTTTGCTCTTTCCTTCTCTGTTTGAGAGGAAGAGATAAGGGCCCCACTACCTCCTTTTTTTTTTCTTCTACCATTTGGATTCTTTGAATGCTTCATTCGTTGTTTTTCAATTTCTGCCAACGTTTTCCTCCCTTTAATTCGACAATCAAATAAAACATGTATCTCTCATCCTAATTACCTAATTAATAATTAACATATCTCTCTTACGCTAATTAATCATCCTCGGGTTCAGGTATAACCTTTTAATCTTAAACAAGCTTTAGTGTTGAAATAATATTATATTCCATCCATAGCTTTGAAAGTTTTTGTTGTTAATTAACACAGAAAATACTTGGTTGAAGCATAAACAAAGTTAATTAAGAAATTCCAATGATTCCTTCGAAGGATCATTGTTGATGGCAAACACTACTCACCATGTCATCATTGATATAGCAACAACTTCTGAAACAACCTCTCGTCCTCACCATCAAATTAATGATGTTGATGATGATGGTAGATTGCGTGTTTCACATCAAACTTCAAATGATTCATCATCGCCACGAGGAGGAGGAGGAAGTAGTAGGAGGAGTCCATTGAATTCAGGGTTTTGGATTTCTTTTGAATTTATTTTCACATTATCTCAAATTATTGCTTCTGTTATTGTTCTTAATTCATCAAGAGATGAGCATCCACGTGCTCCATTGTTCACTTGGATAGTTGGTTATGCTTCCGGCTGCGTTGTTTCCCTTCCTTTGCTCCTTTGGCGATATTATGCTAGAGACCAAAATTCATCTCAAACCAATTCAAGGACGGATGATCCTTCTGGGATACTTCTTTCTAATTCAAATGCAATTCATGGCGAAGATGATGTTCCTGTTGTTGCTGCTACTTCCTCCATAAATAATCGACCTCCGTCACGGTCGATGAATGGAAGGTATATTATTACTGTTGTTGTTCTTTGACCTTGTTTAGTTAAACAAATCATTTAAACGCTTACATGTGAAGTCAACTATTTTCATAAGTTATAAGCTGATTTGACATGCTATCATGTAGTGCTTGCGAAAATAAAATGAAAATACTTCATGGATATGTCATAAGTTGTTTGCATTAGCTCTCTTAAACAGACTTCGAAATTTTATGTCAGTAAATAAACCTAAATAAGTCAATTCAAACGGACTAGTACTTGTTGTTTTCTTTTATCTTAAAATCATATACTCCCTTTATTCCAAATTATATGACGTTTTACGCATTTCACATGTATTAACAAACGTAATTAAGCACAAGGTCTACAATGTTGTTTTGCATCACATCTCTGCATGTTGCATAAATTTAGATAATGAGATTTTTTGTGTAGTTGTGTAGTAAGGCAATTCTCGAGCATGTATAATATAACCATAGCCAAAAAAGTTCAAGAGACTTAATAATCCATCTGAATGAAAAATTTAAGATAGTTTGTTGAATTCCTTCATTTGTTGTTTTCTTTTGCCAATTTAGTATTCAATCACTAATAAATGTGTTTGTAAGAAGTTTATTAAGTCTTTGAACTCTTTCGTACCTTCATTTAATTAGGAGACCGAAACTACTTATGGAATACTTCAAGACCGCCTTAGATTTATTTTTTGCAATATGGTTTGTTATTGGAAATGTGTGGATTTTTGGAGGACATGCATCCGCAAACGAAGCTCCTAATTTGTATCGGTATGAATAGCCTTTCTGAAACTTTTTACATTTGATATTATTATAATTTTATACATTATTATATCTGCTTTCTTTTTGTTTTACAGGTTATGTATGGTGTTTCTTACTTTCAGCTGTATCGGTTACGCATTGCCCTTCATTCTATGTTTAACAATATGTTGTTGTCTTCCTTGTATAATATCCACCCTCGGAGTCACAGAGGACCAGGCACAAACTCGAGGCGCGACCTCTGAAACCATTAATGCTTTACCAACTTACAAATTCAAAACGATGAAAAGTAAAAGCAATGATGAATTTGATAACACTCCAGTTGTTATTGAAGGTGGAATCGTGGCTGAAGGAACTGAAAAAGAACACGTGATCTTTGGAGAAGATGCTGTAAGTACAAACCATATTTATTTATTTATTCATAATACACGAGTAAACATGACATTTATGCTAGTTATTTAAATACATTGGTGGGTAGGAACCTTTATTTGACAATTAATCTTAAGATATTTTTTTTATCATATATGTCTAATTTTTAGACGATGAACTTTCATTTGATGTTAATGATGTTGTTGCAATCAACTTTTGTTAATTTCACATCAAAAAAATCTTTAATATCATTGCTTAGTTTGCATAATCATATATGATAATCAGAGCATCAAGCCGCTTTTTTGTTACAATAACATCAAGCTGGTTTGTTTCATCATTAATAAGTAGTTTAATGATGTCGTACTCCTAATTGTCAAATTGTTACAAGCTAATCTCTTCGAGGTCTTACATCATTGTATGCATTTCAGGACTTCAATTATATTTAATTCTTATGGTGACTTTAGTTACTGTTTGTGTTTGATGAGTTTTTCAATCGATGATGACCGTGATATTGTGTTAATTTGCATGTTTGTTTTTAGGTTTGCTGCATATGCATAGCAAACTATGAAAACGACGATGAATTAAGAGAATTACCATGTTCACATCTTTTCCACAAAGAGTGCGTAGACAAGTGGTTGAAGATAAATGCATTATGCCCCCTCTGCAAGACCGAAATCGATGAGAATGTAACAGGACCAATTATTGAGGAAAATGTCAACCAACAAAGAAGTGAAAACAGAGTTCAAAATGGTATTGCCAGTGCCTCATCATAATACAGTTGCATATTATACACTTTGCAATTTTACAACACTTTTCCTTCTTGTTTGCTTACTGTTTTCCTTGATCAATGTCTGAATCTTGGTATATTTTTGAAATTACGGTGTGTTTAATGACATTATGGTGAAACACCATATTTTGTTGAATTTTCAAAGTATAATTTCTGTCAAAATTGCAATGGCACGTTGTGATTATATCAAAATCACTGTAATTCCAAATATGTTGCACTTAGTTCAGTTATTCTTACATTTTTGTTGATATGTGCCAATGCTATATTGTATTTACATCAATCACGTGCCTCGTTTTTACTAGAATTATATGTGAATGAAATTTATGCTTATGCAAGCTTTGATTGGAGGGCAAATATTAATGATATAATAATAGAAAGAGAAATAGACACACAAGTTCAATTGTGTATCTATGAGGTTGTTTTTTTTTTCTTTCTTCTCTTGATTGTTGATTATAATAACTAAGAAGTACTATATACGAATAACAATTAGTTTTTGGTGATGTCAACTCGTAACACCCAAAAAGATATTTCACGAACATGTGGACAATCTAGAGGATAATGAAATAAATACTGAAATATGTGAAAATTACTTACTTAATTAAAAACAAATAAAAAACAATTTGGAAGGGTGATTTCGGGAAATTGACCATAAATCACTCATTCTGTTACACTAATAAGAAAATGGATGAATGTAAGCGTTTGTATCAAATAATTTTTTTTGTAGAGCCTTAATTATAAATTCAACGAGGAATACAAGAAGACTTACGATGTCACTCAATAAAATTTTAAAATAAAAAATGGCAAAATTATGTGTGTGTGTGTGTTCGGTTGGATTTTAAGTTTTATTTTTTTTACGAACCGGTCATTTTATATTACATGTTGTTTGTACACATAACATTTACATTTAAGTAATATTCATGTTGAATTGTTGTCCATTATGTGACGGTGCAAGACATAATTTTTGTTTCGCAATTAAATGTGAACAATATTCAATCATTAGGTTACATTATAGATGAACAATTCACTGCTTTGGATTTGAAGTTTAAATTTTAAGTAAAGTCTGAAGGGAGAATTTTTTTGATGAATCTCATATGTCTTTGCGATTTTCTCAATATTAAAAAGTGTCAAACTTATAATCAATGACGTAATTTTACCAATTTATTTTATATATAAATAATTTATTTTCGTTCACGGTAACCTTGAAAACAAATGTTACATAAAATTGAAAAAAATAATAATTGTTATATGTCATGTTATGTTTCGCTAATTCGATATTGAGCGCTAAAAATGTAGATATTGTACTGTATAAATATGTTATAAGATTTAATTTTTTCAAGTGTGGTAGTGGTGATGCAAATGATTTTTAAAGAAGGGTGAGATAAATATTATTTTTGGTTGAGATGACATTATTTTGGTGATGTAATATGATTTTAGGAGAGACTTTAGTGACTTTGTGTTGGGTGACTTTAGTGTAATTTAGACAAAAGAAAGTGATGACTGAATGATTCAAATAATATATTTTGATGAGAGAGAATTATTGGTTGGGAGAGAGATAGAGACAGAGGCACCCAAAGACACCGAAACCGAAGTCACCGAAGTGCTACCTATGATTTTTATGACTTTACTATTTGAACATAAATATTTTATGTTGGAAGACTGTTGGAGATGTTTTATTAAAGTGATGTATTGATATATTATTCTGCTGTGATGTTATGAGAAAATTTACTATTTATGCATGCTTGGTGATTTGATTGAAGAAGTAGCATAAAACTATGTTGTTTTAAAATTAAATTTTGTTTGATTTTATTTTCTTATTTTATGATTTGTTAATTGTATAGGTTTTGACATACCCTTAAACCTTTTTTTTTCCTTTTCAAAACATTACAATATAACATATAGTCTCATTAATCGACATATAAAACTAAAACTACACTTCTTATCAATAACATAAATAAATCATATTGACAGGGATAAAGTATAAAATGGTGAGAAGTTAACATGTAAAATCAAAACTGCTATTCAATCTATATTTTTCTATTTGTTTTGAACATTTTCACATACCACATAATTATCGAGATAAAGTGTCATTTACAAAAGTACGATCAAAATAAACTTTTATGTAACATTGTTGACTCATCGAAGGTCACAACCATCACGAGACCTTCAAACAATCTCCTAATCTTATCACGTTTGATGAATCTAAACACACACTTTCTTATCCATAAATGATTCGGACATGAAGATAAGACTATATCATTTAACCTTAATTCATGTAAACAACTTTGTAACTCATTCATCAAAATTTTGCACATTTCCTACTTTCTAAACTTACGATTAGTGGCAACGTAAGTAATCTCGACTACTTTTTTGTTCCCTCTTACGTGTAACACAGGGTGATTAAAGCTACTTGTGTAAGATATACATATAGTAACCCCTAAAATCTTGTAACAAAAAGAGACATATTTTATGGTAATACTATCAATAATTGAGCTACATAAAACAAATTAAGTTTTGCTTGAACTTTGGCTCAAGCAACATGTCTTCAATCCAATGCATTTGCATGACTTGCCATTTTTGTTGAAATCTTGATATTTTTCTCCACTTAAAACAAATTTTGCAACGTCGCGGAGGTATCGTGACGATGCTAATTTCAAAAGAATGAGGTATGATGTTGAGAATTGCAAAGTAAACAACTACTTACTACTTACTTGTCTTCTCCTTATAACACGTGTAAAGTCAGTTTTCATTCCATTATTCATTTCTTTGTCAATTCATCTGACACAACATCTTCCTCTACTTTCAGTTTTGTTTTTTTTGTTAGTGCACAACGATGTTTTCTTATCATTAACGTATAAAATGGTTTTTCATTTTAGATTATTTTATTAAAATGGTATAATCATTACACCAATAAATTATTTTGATTAATTTCCTTAACTACTGTTGGAGAAATAAAAAAAAAAAACATGCATGTAGTTTATAACACAATAATATGAACATTGTAATGTCTAAAAAAAAATGTAGTGTGTTTTCAATTTAAAAAACAAAAAAGAATTGATTTCTATAAGAGTTGAACCCTTTTATTTTTTAGGCAAAAAAAAGTATGGTAGTAGAAAGTTAGTAAACGAGGAAGAGAACTATACTAGGATATTCTCGATGACAGACAAATTTAAAATTAAGTTAGCCTAGTTTGTTATTCATAAAACATTATCTAATGATGGGATATCCTGCTACACAGCAATATGATCAATGAATGTACCAATATTTGTAAATTCATCAACATATTGGTTGCTCTCTCTAAATATGTGGCAAACAATAAAATTCATATACCTAATTAATATCACTCAATTGAACAATTTTTATTTGGTTTAGAGATATAGATTTGTTAAAACTACACGATAAAATTCTTTACAGTTTTTCACATTCTAACAACATTGATTATTTAAATATCAATAAAAATACGTCTCTATATAAATAAGTAACTAAACAATTATTTAACTATTCATCTCACATCAAATTTTGCACCCGATTTATAACAATGTTCACGATAACAAAAACTCTTTTAACCATTATAGTTGGTAGATGTAATACCAAAGATAACTCAACGCAAATATATCAATGGGTACACAACAAGTTTTGTAGTCTTTCTTAAAAAAATAAAATAAAATTTTGTAGTATCTCTACCTGATTGATTTTTGTTTTTACTTTGTTTGATTTTAATATAATTTTTTTATATTTGGAAGTCATAAAAATTGTGTTACGATTGATGGTTGTGGGTGAAGAGATAAAAGTTTTATGATATCGGTAGGTCATGTGGTCAAAATGTTAATTATTACCACTACCACATTATATTACGATTAAACAAAATAAAAAACTTTGAACAAGTACAAACACCCACATCCTTCAAGATATATTTGTATATAACAAAATAAAAAACTTTGAACAAGTACATGCACCCATATCCTTCGGGATATATTTGTATATGTATGCGGTGGTGTTGGACAACTAAAAATTTATCAAAATAACAAAACATTTAAGTATATTTGTTTTTTAGTTTAATGTTTAAAGTTTATTTTTCACGATTAACAAGTTGTCATTTTGTATTACATTTTGTTTGTATGGTTGATCTGCAAGTTAACACTCATGTTGTATCATTGTCTTTTATGTTACGGGGTTGTGCAAACCACTATTTTAATTCCACAATTAGAATTTAACAATATTCAAATATACATTCATCACGCATTACACCGCAAATGAACGACTCGCTATTTCGGGTTAGTAACTTAAGTCATTGTCTCTCAACGAGGACATCTACTAACAATATATAAAAATCGAAGTCCAGCAAAATTTCATAATCGTCCTCAATTAAATGCACAATATTCTTAATTTTATGACCACATTCGTCATTTTGAAACTAAAACTAATTTATTCAATTTTTAAAAATTACATTTTTTAGGTTTATCTTCCCATCATAACTAAATCCCTA
>Ga0099826_10003845_pt1 | contig 10339 bp, 3 predicted proteins | sample Mtrugardesep15_FD_76830 | JGI IMG/M metagenome (GOLD analysis project Ga0099826, IMG submission 76830) | Root nodule microbial communities of legume samples collected from California, USA - M. trunc garden sep15 | ecosystem: Host-associated > Plants > Roots > Nodule | place: USA: California...
ACCCGGCATTCGAGATTGCAACACAAAGGGTAGGGGGTCCAAAGCTTCAAGCTCAACAGTGCGAAAATTCATTTATCAGGTAAAGAACAGGACAGTAAATAGAAAAGGTCACAATTATGAGGAATTAGAATACCCTTCAATCTGGGACTTGTTTCATGAGAATTTATAATGTTATTTTGATACTATAAACTGGTTTATTTTTTAAGGATACTATAAACTGGTTTTTATTATCTGTCACTTTAGAATATTGAGAAAGCATCAATTACATTTTTCCTATAATACCCTTATTCATTTACATCTCTGAGAGCTACACTACATTATTAAGTCATTCCACTAAACTCCTGCTACAATACGGACAATGTTGTCGAAAGAGATTATTTTACAATAGCAACAAATGTAATTAATGATTTTCTTAAAATGTGCATATCATCTTAATTACACGACAAACATAATGAGACGGGATATATAAGGGTTGGAAAACTATCTACTATCACAAAATTAGTGAGCAGTTTAAATATCATAAAATGGTCATATCAAAGTTCCTAAGTCCATACAGACTACAAACTTTAAAATTAGAGTGTGTTCACTCCATAAGCAGTTACCTGAACTTGTTGGACAACTTCCTGTTCATCCGAATCGGCAAGTAAGTGAATATGATGGTCCTTCAATATGTTGGAGAAAACTGTAATTTCAGAATGGATTATTGAGAGTCTTCAAATGAATAGATGAAAATCACTATTAACTTAGAGAACTTAGAGAAATTACAAACTGGATTCATAAGGAGGAATTGTACTATATCTTATTTAAGAGTCAAGCAAAACAATTAAAGAACCTACATAGATGATACTCTCCAAATCTAGGACTAGACAACTGACGGCGCATATACTGGATATTCTCTGATGTAGGTCGAAGAAAGTAAATGGCCTTGAGATGTGACATTGGTTCGCTTGACTTGGAAATTGAATCAACCAACTCTACCAAAAATACTTCTTTCTGAAGAAGCTCTGATTGTGAATACACAACACTCACAATACTTACCTGCAAAAATTTGAGGAAAAAAATGCATTTACTTATTAACAACAACCAAAAACTTAAATAATTCAGGTACCACCAAGTTACTATGGTATGTTGATTCATGGATTTGACGAAGTAAAACAAAAAAGTATAGTCAAAACAAAATTCTTTGGCATCTTGCCAATATAACTCACAGCTAAAAGCTTTACAAACACATATCAACATTATAACTTAATAATTCATTGATCCATTATAACTATCAAAATTAAGGAGCCTCGTAATATTTTGGCCTCTTAAAAAAAAAAAGGAGCCTCACAATATTTTCCCTATTCCTTTGAAACATAAATGGAAAAAAAAGTCCATATTTTACAGAGTCTCGCCATACTGACAGTAGTTTAAAACCTGCAACCTCTTGCAATCCATTGTCAAAAGAAAACAATGGGACATCAGACACAATGAAATTCTGAAAGAAATTAACGAAGGCAATGATGTAGTTTCATCTTTCAGAAAACACTCAAACCTACTCACAATGACAATTTACTCATGACGACCCAATAACAACAAGCAAGTCTTATCCCACTAAGTGGAGTCCGATGCAAGGATCAAACGCCGCCATAATGTTCCATCATATATCAATCTAACTCATTAATCTCTAGATCTTTCTTAATAGTTACTCTTATAGTTTTTCTCAGTCATCCTCGGTCTCTAGTGATTTGACTACCCTATATCTGATTTACTCTCCTTACTATAAAATCTACGGGTCTTCTCTCAACATGCCCAAACCCTCTCTAATGTTGTCATTTCTAATCCTATTCCGACTAGTCTTAAACACAGTCCAATGCAACATCTTCATCTCTACACTTATTTTATTCCCATGATTGTTCTTTATTGTCCAACACTCTGTCTCATACCGAAGATATTTAAGGCAATGTTGTATGAAAACATTCAATTTCAAACCTACTGATGATCCAAAAGAATCATGAAAAAATAGATATGGAAAAACAATTTGAAGGCGAAATTAGAAGAAATAGAAGTGTGTGAAACTTGCAAATGAATAATTTGTTAGAACTATCATAAGTGACAGTTGATTGTGAATAAAAATAAGAAATGAAAAATTGATAGCATTGTGGAAGATCGTACCGTTTGAGAATCGAGAACGAGAACCTTCATACCAGATATGTCTTGTAAGATGCGATTGATGTAATCACGCGCAGATGATGCGAGCACCATCTTGTGAATCGATGAGGAACTTCAATTAGAGCGTGTGCGAATCGAGAAGCGGAGAGAGACAGAAGAAGAAGAAGAAGGTTTCGGAGTTGATATTTCACTCGCTAATTTAGATCCACCACCAGCGACCGAGGACGACGAGACCTTAACGCACCGTTTTAGACTTTCTTTTTTTTTTGGGTACAAATTTGCTTCTTGTTTTGTTAATTTTTTTTCTTGGTTAAATACTTGGTCCCATTTTTATAGTATTTTCTAACAAAACAAAATTGTTTTTTTTTTTAAGAAACAAAACAAAATTATTGAAATAATACAAAATTTATATAAGTAAATTACCCTTTGTTATGGATATATATTTTAAGAAGCCAAAATGAAATAAATAATCATCGAGAGCGATTCATCTCCACAAAGTGTGCAAAGAGAACCACTCTTCCAAAGAATACAAATCAAGTATATGTTGCCAAATAAAACACTAAAGAGACGAAGAAGAAAAAAAAAAAACTATTCCATAACTGAAAGCTGAAGTTAGTCTAGTAGCCTTTAGCCAAGAAAAAGAAACAAACTTTACAATGTCTAATAATTGTGGCAAATCCCTTGCTATGTTTTTAAAAATCTTGTTGTTTATTTTCTTCTAAATTGTCCAAACGCAAGCATGCCAGGTAACTTTGAAGAAAGAATGTGTCAATCTCAGTAACCCCGCCATATGACCAAACTGGTGAAAATGGTCACACCCATAATTTGGAGAAATGAAAGACTGGTGAAAATGGTCACGCCTAGAATTTGGAGAAATGAAAGAGAAACCGAGCCACTGGTAAACTCTTAGCCAAACATTGCCAAAGATGTCGCAGCTGAAAAAAAGATGATTTGTCGTCTCCTGACAACCGCAACCACCTATGCAAAAGATGTCTTCGTGATGAAGAGCTCTTCTACGGACAAGATTATCTTTGGTAGGAAGTTCGTTGCGGAGAAGCCGCCAAACAAATATTGATGCCTTTAACGAAACTTGCTTCAACCACACAACGTTGTAAAGACCGTGCTCCACAGATGTGTCAAGCCGCGTGAGATACTGATAAGTCCCCTTAACTGAGTAACCGTTAATAGGATCCAAAATCCACCGCCACTTGTCATGAACATAATCCTTCAAAACAATATTACACAGCAAGGACGAACATTCGGTAACTAACTCCTTTTTATAATGGATACATTTAATTTCAATTTTTCATATTTTAAGATAAATTGTTAGTATTAAATAGAGATGTATTTATTTAAAAAAGAAGTAATAAAACATCTAAAATTTTATAGAAGGTAATTTTTTTAAATAGTTTTATAATTAGAGATTGAGGATGATTTTTAATTAAATGTTAAATATGTTTTTTCCCTTCCCTGAAAAAATATGTTTTTTTTTCTTGGTTTTTTTTTTGAATAATTTTTTTCTTGGTTAAATATGTCTATATCCTTCTAAATTGGAATCTTTTAAGTTTAGTCTTACTTAATTTTAATAGGATGTTTAGTCCTACAACATAATCATGCATGTTGTTTTAGTTCTTGTTGTTATCAACAAGAATTTTTAATCATATTTTTGGGAATTTTTAAATCATTATAAAAAGTTCTTCTACAAAAATTGACTCCAAAATTAAATTTTTAGGTTGAAATTTTTGTTAATTTCATCTTATATTTTTGGCGTTTAAAAAATTATAAATTTTAATAAATAAACATTTTATAATGCTCTAAATATATTTGTAAATAAATAAAATTTAAAAGTTCAAGGTTGATTAAAACAATTTATTTTAACATCAACAAAAACTATGTACAAAATTAAAATAAAAAATGTAAAAATTTAGTAAGAACTAAACCTATAAGATTATCATTTGTAGAGATATGAATCATATTTTATTTTGTTTATTTGACAAGAACATTTGTTTGCTTCTTTGTGCCAATTTTTATTGCACCGTCTTTGTAACATTCAGACGACTTTAAGCATTGTCGATTAACTCTTCAACCGAATCACTCACACGTTTATCGGGAAACTTCATGGTAGGCCACTCATCCAAAGACTACTCCAAGTCAAGCACGCTTAACTATGAAGTTCTTATGGAATGGGCTACCAAAAAGAAGATGCATCTTGTTGATATAGGTAGTACCAAACAATTCTTATAAGTCTTCCTTCAACCATGCAGTCCCATACCTGCACGGCCTCAGGATCCCTCTCATTCCGATGTGATTCATTTCGTCTAGAATCTGTCAGGAGCCGCTCATTGTCATACCTTGTGCACCGACAACCACTCCCCGCCCTCGTCAGCCTTAGGTGTTACATGTCCACCAGCTCATGCTAGGGTTGTGCCCAAACCACACCATACTGAAAGAAGTCTGCTCTGATACCATTTTACAACAAAACGAGAACCATCATAACTAGATAAAATGCACAATACACAGATCACCTAAAAAAATCGAATACAAGTGGATTAAAAATATTTGAAGATCATAAAGAAGAAGGAAAGTACAATGAGAGTATTGTAGCATTTAGTTTCATCACAGTTTTATGATTATAAAATAATTTTAACATTCAAACTCTGTATGTAACAATCTTTATCTACTATATAAATAACAATGGCATACATGACATAGTTTAGTTGCCAATTTGTTTATTTATTTTCATCTCTAGTATCAAACATCTTCCTAGATGTTACACTCTTTATTTTCTATTAATTAATTAATGACCTTTTAAAATATGAGAAAATAAGGCATGCACCCAAAAGGTAAAATAATTTTACACATATTAGCAACAACAAAAAATACAGATCTACACATCCAATAAAAAAAACATGTCATAGTTATTTCTTTTCTTTTCTTTTCTTTTTTTTAATTAAGGGGTGTTAGTTATTTCTAAAACTATATGCATTGATGGTGCATAACTATTGAATGTATGGAAACATCATGGTTTTTATAATTTAGAATAATCACGAAGCATTGCAGCTTGCAAGCCCTGAACAAATGTGAGAATTAAACATTCTAGATTTGAACTCTCTAAAGCTTAACATTGTCATGGTTACTCAAGATTTAAGAAATAAAACGAAGGATCTTAACGGTTAGAGAAAAGGGGTCTCACGGATGCTAGCGTTCTTTCAAGTTTCATGTGAGTGTTTTGGGAAATTGGAAACATCTGCTGAAATCCTTGAAATTCTGCTCAAATATTTGCTAAAACTGGATGCTAGCGTCACCATGAAATGTAGAACAACTTATGTACTTCACGACACATGCTAGCCAGACACATCGTGGTGTGAAGCAAGTCAGAATTTCTCAAATCATAATGTCCCAACTCGCATAGGCAAGCATGTGTCGTCGCACATGTGAGGCCTCATAAGTTGAGCTCTACACCTTTTTCCTCATCAAGATATGTTCCTAAACCTAGTTAGTTAATGTGTTCCACACTTAACCCCTTAGTTCAAATTATCTTTAGCACACAATTTAACGTAGACAACAGTGTGAGAGTTGGAGTGTTAAGAGTTAGTATGTGTTTGGTTATCGAGTGGGTCATCACTGCCTCACGTTTGCAACTCAATTCAACGCTACTTTCTACCGTGATTTTGCCTTTCACCAAACACACACTTAACATTAAAATTTGGAGTCCATTGGGATAGATGTAAACTACACTTGGCATCAAAGACCAAGTCCATCAGACACGACCCTCATAGAAGTTGTTTTGAAGAGGAAAGAAAACTCACAGTATCCTTTTGCAAGGGAGATCAAATGCCAATGACTAATAAGTTTCCAAATAGAAGACAACTTTGCATACAAATCAACAATTGTTAAAAAGAATATCACCTTAAAGTAATCAAACTCCCAGGAAATGATCTTTGCAACCTTCTAATCTAAGCTTGTATTCATCTTCAATAATTTGAATTGCCAAAGTATTAATGGACGGTTTCAAAAATTGTGTTAAATTAAACCTCACAAATTTTTTATAAGAATTTCTCAAAAAAAAAAAATTTTATAAGAATTGTACAAAAGAGAGAAGAACAATCACATTATCACAACACATTGTAATCGATCGTTTGACAGTAGTATGCGCACCAACAACAATCACAATGGATGAACACATAATTCATACACAAAAACTTCTTGATCTCGTGCACAACAAGAAACTGGGTCATAAATTGATATGCATCATGAACTATAGTTGAACACGTGGCCCAACAACATAAGGACAATTTGTTCATGCAAATACATAAGTACATTTCATTTTGTAGGAGAATGTTGTGACAAGTTTGACACCACATCATTCACATTCGCAAGAGCTTAAAATGATGTGCATCAACAGCCGCAAAGGTTTGCATGAATCACAAATTATGCTTTTCCAGCGATGGAACGACCATGCACTACGCAAAACCCTAGCACAATCTCTCTCATATATATAGTACTGAATAAAGACCGAAGAACAAATAATGCACTGAATCTTGTTATTTTTCCTCTCTTTTAATAGATTTTTAACTTATCAGCAAAGTAATACGAACCATTTGGACTGTAGTAATATGATATATAGATTTGACAGACTCATATCCCATTTATTCATATGTGATTTCATCAATAATTTAAGGTCTGGTTATTTTTGGCAATCTTCTGCCACGTATAAAGGAACTGAATAGATGCAATGCTTTAGAAGGTTGTCCATAAGGTACTAGGTGACCTGCTCCTCTTACGGTGGCGAAAGTCAACAAATTTCCATACTCAGTTACCCAACCTCCAACCTACACATGATTTAATTTGAAAAATAGAAGTGAATAAAATTACAAAACCATACTAGTTAAAATAATTTTTCAATACGTAAAAAATGGTTAAATTGTTACTAATACACACATTGACGCACACACAAACACACCTGGCCTCTGTGGAACCAAACTCTATATGAGTCTGTAATATTAAAAGTCAGGTCATGAGCTAGCTCACGAATAAGTCTTCGAGAACCTTGTAATGGCACAACTGAATCTTGGTCTCCACTGTCATAATATTAATTTAAAATATGTAATGATCTACCTACCAAAACGTATAAAATTAATGGGGTTAAATATGTTCTTGTCACTATAAATATACAAACTTTTCATTTTAGTCCCTATAAAATTTTCTTCAACTTTAGTCCTTATAAAATTCGTTAACCCTTTATTTATTAAAACTATCACGTTTTTTAGTCTTTGTAAAAAAGATTCGTCAGCATTTTTAGTCTCTGTACAAAAATTCATCATCAAATTTAGTCTATGTAAAGTTTTCCGTCGACATTTTTTGTCCTTAAAAATGCTAAAGAAAAATGTTAAAGGAACTCAAAAGTGTTTTGTTTTTTGTAGGAACTAAAAACAAAATCTTAATATGAACAATTTACTTAATTAACCCAAAAATTAATTACCTATAAACCCATACTGGAATATGGTTTTGAACAATCCGTTTGAGAACTGGAAGCATATTGATATCGTGATCTGCATCATTGTAATTTAAAATACTACAAAAATGAAAAAGTTAATATCAGACATTTGATTAATAATATGATTATAGTGGTCAATATCTCAAATAAATTTTAAAAAAAGTTAACTAATAATACTACATTACCCATCAATTTGAAGACTAGTCTTAACTCAATACCGCAAAATTAACATGTAAGGTGACGATTGCAATTATTTATAAACTTTATTCTAATCAGATCTCTAGTTTAAATGACTTGAGTTTTTTTTAAGGAAACGACTTGAGTTTTGCCAATGATATTTATATCAACGTATGTATTATAATTTATTTATACTCACTCACTGCACATAGACCATGGATAGGGTAAATTGGTACGGTTAGCATGGAGAGCCTTCTGAACCTCCGGAAGGTTAAGATAAAAATAGATTTCAGAGTCCATACAAATATCTACACTTAAACTAATTTTAGTAGCCTGGATTAATGAAATAACAAAATTAATTAGTTCATAAATCCATTATTAAAAATAAAAATATCATCACCAAAACAAAACAAATGAAAGGCAAAGAGTACCATTTTTTTCAATCTCAGTTCTTGTTCAGCTATGGATGGATAACAAACATCAAGAATCACATCATAGTTGTCTATATACTCGCTCACAACATCTTGAGCATCAACCATGGCATCTTTGCATGATTTGGATAAGTTATCATAAGATGCATTGAAATTGCAATCATTCATAATGGTAAGGCCTATTTCATCGGAAATCATTCCATGTGACCAGTAATACTCATATGTTGCTTGCGTGTCACGACTTATTTGCAAAAGTGGATTTCCAATCTAGTAAAGACCAAAGAAAATCGTGACATAAATAATCAATAACTAGATGTACAACATTGATCCAATAGTGACACAAATATAAAGTTATGAGTAAATTAACAAAAGATGTCATGTGAATGGAATCTTACAGCGACTCCTTTTATATTGAATTTGAAACTAGTTGAATGATGAGCATTATAATCAAGAATAGCGTTAGCTAGCTGAGGTATGAAATGCCCTAAATAATAGCAGTATATATGTTAGCTAGAGAAAAAATTGTTGAAGGTTGAGATCAAAGGAGATAAAACACAATTAACAAAAATAGAAAAGATAGACAAAAAAAATAATGAAATTCATTTAGGTTTTCTAATAAAAACTCACTTTCACAATTAAAAGAGTTACACGATCAACTAATGTAAAACTAAAATGGGTTGATAATTTTATAACATATACTCCCACTGATTCTATATATACAAGAAAAAGTTGGTGTATTTGGACCAAATTTTAGACCAAATACATTAGCTTTTATTGACCTAATTTATTCGTATGTACTCCCTTCGTCCCATATTATAAGCAAAAAAAAATCACATTTATTAAAAAAAATAATAAATGTGTTATCTTTGAAATAAGTTTTATAGGAAGATGTAAAAATAATATTCATTGGTTGTTGGTTATTGAGAAAATGAAAAAGAGAGTAAATTGAATGCACTTTGCATTTAATTTTCCTTTGAAAAACAGAATTTTTTGAAACAATGATAAAAATTTGTCTTTTTTGCTCATAATTTGAGACAAAGAAAATGAATATTTTTTGCTTATAATTTAGGACGGAAGTTGCAGATAGGAAAGATGACATAGGTTTTGGAATTTCGAGACCTTAAGTTAGTTAAAATTAGGGTTTGATTTATAGGTTTATTGAACCTGCATAGCTTTCTCCTGTCAGAAACAACCCCCTTAATCTATAGGATGGAAACTTCTCGTACCATTTTAACATGAACAAAAGCGTATCATTAGCTGTCAAAAAGAAATTAAGGAATTATATATGTTCATGCCTAGTAAAACAAATAAATTGCATGTATAAATTTTCTCTTCTTTTGCATAGATAAACACTGCATAAATTAGTTTCCATCAAGTTTAATTCAATACCTGTGGAGGCGTCATCATAGTTATAATCGGAAGTTGTATTTGAGTATGACCAACCAACTCCAGCAGGAGAGTCCACAAAGAGAAGATTGGAAGCTATAAAAAGAAAAGGGAAGACAATATATGTGTGTAAGAATTAATTTCTCCAATATTAAAAAAATACTCATTATCATATGCATACCTCTATTCCAAGATTTTGTATTTCTTCGTAAACCACGTCCATCACAGGTAGGATAAAATGGACCCAATTCCGTAAAGGCACCTCCTCCAATTGAGGAACATCCTGGACCTAAAAAAAATTAAAAAGCTAGGTTACAATTTTTTACGGGAAATTAACACAGGTTGCTTAATTTCTCACCATCAAATGACAATTTATTTATGATCCTTACAAGATGATTTGTATACTGTTTCATTCAAGTGTCAACTGTTAGAAAAGCCATAGTAATAGAACAAACAAGAATAAGCAAACTAGAGACCACAATATTATAGTAATTAATCAATCAATTATTACCTCCATTGAGCCAAAGGGTGAGGGGCTTGTTGTTAGGGTCATGATCAGCCTCAACAAAATAATAGAAGAGGCTTCTCCCATGCTTTACATCTATATCAATATAGCCAGCATATTGTTTGAATTCAACCTTAGGTTGGCCTGGCAACTTCACAATGAAATCCTCAATTGGGTACCCTTCTACCCTAA
>Ga0099826_10003846_pt1 | contig 10338 bp, 7 predicted proteins | sample Mtrugardesep15_FD_76830 | JGI IMG/M metagenome (GOLD analysis project Ga0099826, IMG submission 76830) | Root nodule microbial communities of legume samples collected from California, USA - M. trunc garden sep15 | ecosystem: Host-associated > Plants > Roots > Nodule | place: USA: California...
AAGTAATGTGCAAAACAATATTCAAATGCTTAATTTTTACACTGATTTAAATGATATTCTTATTAAGATATATACACATAAGTATAATACTGCAATTGTTTGAAACTTACCAAAATAATGAATGAAACATTCAAAATCAATAAATACTAATAATGATAATTTATGGTTTTTGTCAAAAAAAAAAAAGGTTTGAGATTTCCTCGGCAGTTAACTGCGGAAGTTTTCAGTTTTCCTCGGTAGTTAACTGCAACTGGTTTACTTCCTCGACAGTTAACTGTCGAAGGGTATTTTCGTTTTTTACATGTGTTTCTCAGCCCCTATCAAATGTGTGAACAACAATTTTCCTTCCTTTGGCTAAAAAGTAGAAACTGTGTTAGTAATGTTCTAGGGTTCGTTTGGTTCGAGAGTTAAGGAGGGAAAAAATATTTTTAATTTGACGTGTTTGGTTCAATTTCTAAAAGGGATGGAACAAAAGATGAACAAAATCTCTTCAAGACCCACCTTTTGCTTCTCCCTAAATTGGAGTTTTTCAGAACGGAGGGGAAATGATATCTTTAAAATTTTATTTCATTGCTAAAATAATCCTTAGATTAATTTAAAATCTCAATATCATCTTTGTAACAACTTTTATTATTATTATTATTATTATTATTATTATTATTATTATTATTATTATTATTATTATTATTATTATTATTATTATTATTATATTAGCTTTCTAACAACTTTTATTGTATTTTTTGACGGATTATAACAACTTTTATTATCATGATGTTATGTTATCCTAGCAACAACTTTTTTTTTTGGCAAATTGTAACAATTTTATTATTATGTTATATTATCCTCTTTCCTCCATTGAAACTCCTCCCTTCCGTTGAAACAAAGGGACCCCTAGTCTCACATCACAACTAATCTCTAACATCACAAGTAATCTCTATTTAGTAGTTGTTCTGGACCGGCTAGAAGTCTACAAGAGCAGGACCCAAAAGCCTCACACTCAAAGGAACTATCGACAACGTGGCGAGAGAGCATACTAAGCTCTATGCGGATAACCGTATAGACGCATGCCCCGACTACATTTCGAAGTTCATATAATCTTTAATAGACTCCTATATTCACGCTGCATCTCATGGAGGCCGTTACAAGCCTCCGCGTCTATATAAGGGTGATTCCTCATCACCTTCGAGGTACGATTCACTTTCACCTCGTTCAGATCCTAGCTTAAGCGTTGTAGTGCTAACACACTTGCAGGTACCTTTCACTCCCACAGTGGAATCACCAGCTCCGTCGCACCATGAGCATCCATCCGTATTCATCGATCGTCATCAGATCGATTAGCAATCTCAATTTTTCATGTGCTTTTGCTCTTATAATTGGGTTGATATTTATACACCCATTATATTCCCTTCTTAATATAAGTTTCTTTACTTCAAGAAAAAGTGCATATGATGTCACATACATACATTGTCTCAGAATTTTGACATTTAAACAACACAGCTCATTTTATATATACAATCAATACTACAATTACACAGTGACAACGTTGTAAGCTTCAATAGCCAAGGCAATAAGAAGGTTTTTCAATTTCTTCTAGTAGACACCCTTCTGATAATCAGGCTCACAGAAAGCTCCTCCAAGATCATCACAAGCCTCTGCTTGGAAAACCCTGAAAAAGACATCATCCATTTAACATTACAATCCTGATTTCATATTTCAACATTCAATAGTGAAGCTAATGAAAGTAGTAATTAAATTGTACTATAGTGAAATCTTACGTCTTAGGCTCATTGTAATCAAGATACTCCCTTTCAATGTTCTCTGAAGCTGCAGTCTTTGGTGTATTCCTTGCTTCAGGCTGCAGCTTGACTTCAGGATTCATGTCTGCCAAACAAGCATCCCCTCCAACAGTTTCACATGCCTCAGCTGGAAAAACACTGACAATAACACAAACAAATGTTATGGCAAAAACCATGTTGTGATCGTCCAAAATTTAGTCCTGAAACAAAATTCTAAAATAATTTCTTAGCTAAAAGCTTATGATCACATAACAATCTTAGAATTGAATTTGGTTGACCCAAAAGAATAAATGTGATTGAGGATTTTTAGTTCTAAATATCAATTTTTTAATATCAAACTGTATGGTGCATACAAATACAATTTCAAGAACTAAATTAGTGATCCATTAGTGAAATACATATTCTATTGAACACACTATGAATATTTTTAGAGTACCATTTGTCACAAATATGTAGATCAGCTGATGAGCTAAACAAATCATTCAAGGAGTTTGATGTAGGAGGTTTCAAGTTTGAACCATACCACTAAAACTAATATAACCACTCACTTACTAATCTTTGCCTACAAATAATGAGCATGATCTGTACTTTCCAAGGTTATGAATATAACCAACACTTTCAAGCATCAACAATCCTAGAAAAACTTGAACTAAAAGTTACATGAATTAATGTGATAGAGAATGAAGGCTTACGAGAATGCAGAATTGTAATCAACTGTTGAAGGATCAGAGTTGTCGGTTGCAACTTTTATTGCAGTGTAACGAGGTGGAGTAGCACGTGAGGCAACCAATCTGGTAGGGAAACTAGTAGTAAGATGTGATACACTCTTTGGTGTTGTCAAAGGAACAACAGTGGTGGGTGTGAAGGATAAAGCTGTCTGCATTTCGAAGTGTATTGTTACTTGTTAGTGAGTAGTGACCTTTCTTGTTGTGAGGAAGTTTGGTTCCAATTTTATAGCATAGGAATAGGATGCCTATAATAATGGATAAGATAATTGATGTTCAGGATAAGGTTGCCATTTTGTCATTTGGGAGATTGTCCTGACTCATGATATTTGTGAAATTCTTGGACTTTTTCAATCACTACATATGATCTAGGTTGATTTTTCTTTTCTTATCTGTGAGAGCATTTTGTACAGTCAGCTGTAAGTCAATGAACAGCAATATTATCTAATACATTTCCACCTAGTGATAATATCCTTACATCAAACCAATAGAAAATAGAGGCTTCCAAATTACTCAACTTATCTGCAACCAAAAATCTCTGAAAATTTCTTTGAAAAATGTCAATTGCAAGTTCCAATTATAAATGTTTTAAGTAGAACGTGTCGTGACATCTTGCACTGTAAATCTCAACATTTAGATGTTTTTTTTTCCTTGAGGCTGCTCAACTATTAATCAAAAGGATTGTAATTTAATAATATTTCAGAATAAGATGAATAAATTCAGCAAACCAAATCAAGCACCATGTTTCCTGCAACGAAATCCAGATAGTAGGCAGTAGCATGAGAATATTCTGAAGGACAAAAGCATGAAAAGAGCAAAATAGCTTAGCTACAAAATACCATTAAAACTCATGAAAACTAATTTACAAAATGTTTTGACTATCACTTTTCTCCTTTATAGTCTTTGTTGATCACCAGATAAAAGAATACTTCTTTCTTCAGCCAATCAATACATTAAAATAGATAGACTTCTATCATACTACTGACTAAGCACTGTCCATTTAAACCTGAAAAGAGGCACAATAAACTTCTGTAATCAGAATTCCTATATTGTGATTTCTAGATCTCTACCATGGATCACCTTGAATATAAATCACCCGGATCAATTAAATTATACATATTGACTCTCACATTTTCCCTTGATGGAGCCATGATTATGCTCCGTGAGCCGCAATACGCGATGAAACAGGAGCTATAATTCAGCAACTCTCAGAAGCTAACTTCATCCCAAATTTCATTTAGAAGAGAGTTGGGTGTGATCCGCAAATAAAAATAGACCAAAAAACACCATTTACACCTCAGATTTTAAGGAGTGTCTCACACACACCAGATCATCCAACTTATTGCCATCCATTTTATATTGAGAGACCCCTTCCATCTGCTTATAGTGAACTTGTGCTTCTTTCCTCAAACTTTTCAAAGGCATGACTTCCCATTTTTTATAATTTGAATACTTTCTGGCATCACTCATGTCGGGTGATCCTGAAATAGGTCCACTTTTGTCTGGGTCCACATTGCCCCACACCTTACAATTTCCAAACTGTCCTTTACTACCCGCCTTATCAGCTGAACTCTTTCTCAATTGCCAAGCTGCTGCATGTGCTTGGCTTATCATTTCTCTAGTTGGCACATCTGACCAGTCTTGCCTCCTCTTGGATCTCATTGGGGAGTGAATCCTGATTACCTGACAATAAAACCTAATGTCAAAAACATTGAGAAAGAATACAACTAAAGGATATTCTATGTGGAAATTTATAATGTAAATACCCCAAGACATTCTAGAAGCTGGTAGTATGCTCTTCCTTGAAGTGGATTGTGTCCTTTCCTAGGAGCAGAGAAGTATCTTGTCCTATAAGGAAACAAAAATGATAATAAGGAAGATAAAATATGTACAGCAATCAATATTACAGCTTTCCATGAACCCCCCAAAAACGTCAAAGACATGAAGTAACAACAAAGCAATCTATTCAAGACCACAAACAAACAAAAAATGTACTGAAAAAGGGCACACATTATACACCAATAATAAGTGAAATAAAACAAAATTCAAATAGGGAAACCCACCATTCAGTGTACCCGGGATCAACAGTGAAACCGTATATATCAACAATATCACACATGGAGAGCGCTAATTCTATAGACTTCATTCCGGTTCCTTTGGCACCTCGACGTAGTACAATACCTTGAAAGAGATAAACTGGATTTGGTAGAGTCTGCATAAAAAGGTAGTGCAAAACAATGTGGATAAATTAATTCTAGGAAGTATACAATGGCAACCATCTGTATCAAGTTTATATACCAAAAGGCATCAAATAAATAGCTATCAAAGAACAGATTCTCACCTTTATAACTGCATTGATTTCTCTGTGTGTCAGACTTTTTATTATGAGTACCTCATCATCTGCAAAATAACAAAAACTAATTTACTCATTTAATAAACGTAAAGAACTTTCCTCAAAAAAAAAAAATGTAAACACTAGCAGGTAAAAGGAAAAAGTAGGACTAAAATTTCATAATGTTGAGTGAAATTCTAGATTTCTAGTTACGCAAAATTGGGAACCTATCTACCAGTTGATCTCCTTAAATTTGAGCCAGAGAGTTAGACAAGGTAGCAGCTATCCAGATAATATATTGATATATTCATCAATATACTTGAAAGAATCTAATAAATTACATCAAACAAACAATTTTTGTCATTACTTCAATTATTTTACTTATATGGGGATTAATACTTATGAGCCATACCATGCTAAGAAGTTATGGAAAAGGGTAAATGAGCAAGGTCGACCATGGAAGCGATTTACTTACTACAATGAGTGATGAAGTGATATCGGAGGGATAAATAAAACTTAAACATGGTCAAACAAAACCTTGAGAACCTTGGGGTAGCACTTTGGTGACATTCAACTTTGGTGACTTTGGTGACATTGTGTCTCTATCTCTCATAACCATTCATTCTCTCTCATCAAAATTAATTTATTTTAATAATTCATAAAACATTCTCTCTCATCAAAATACACCAAAGTCACCTATGTCACCAACACTCGATGTCACCTTAGTATTTTCCTTGAATTTCAGGGGAGTGGTATAGTTGGGGGCATTGTTAGGACAAAAAGGAGATATTAGTTATGGACAATCAAAGTGGTTAGCTGGTTTGTTAGAGGGAATCCACTACATAATAAATAGGAGGATGCAAGGGTAGAGGGGGATCATTCAGATCTGTAAATGGTTGAGTGAATATAGTAATGGCTCTGTTGTAGAAAAGAAACTCTTGGAGAGAGAGAGATCTTTCAGTCGTTCACAATATTTAACAAAACTGTTACTTACACTCGCTTCTATCTATTAATTTCCAATTCAATTTCTACAGCTTCGCAGCAGTGCCTCTGTAGAAAAAGTACAATCACGGGATTGAAAGTAACACTGAAGTTCTTCTACATTTTGTAGACCAATAAATGGGAGGATCCAGTGGTGATGAAGCCAGTCAGTTTAAAATTTATGTGTCACCCTGATAGGGATCTAACAGTGGTTGATCTTCAACAGTAAGGGAAACAGGATTATTCGCCGTACATTTTATTGATTCAAGGAAAATGGATACACGACGGAGATATTCTACCCCACACTAGAGCCTTCTTTAGTCTACAATTCACAAAATAAATTTTGCAATCCTCTCTAATCGAAGTTAGTCCTATTTATACTACTAAACAGAAAGGATAACAATACAAACAAACTAAATAATCTTCTCTAATCGAAGTTAGCAACTAACATAACTATTTATGGGTTTACAACTTTCCCCTTTTTCCTGGAGTCCCTTGTGATTCTATTTTCTGTTATGGGTTCTACTTGTCACCCATATCAATGCATTTTTCACTTGAAGTACTGATCGAAGGTGGCTTTACATCAAAATTTCACAAAAGGATAAAATCAATTATGAAACTTTTAAGTAGCCCCATTTATCATGGAAATTTTTAGGAACGGGATATTCAGATCAATGAGAGGTACAACCTTGATAGAAAGGGGAAACAAAAGTCTTTTGGTTCTACTTAATTTTGTTCTTTGATTTTCTTACTATCTCAGAGTTGAATCCAGCTTCTCTCACATTATTTCCAATTCCAAAATCTTTAGATAAAAATGTAACTGTACCACTACCAGGAACAAAATACAAACAGGGTATATATTTCTTTTTAATCAAATTTCCTACAAGAATATTATGTGATTTGCACAGGCTCCTCAAACCTTCAAAGTTGATCCACGTTTTTTATAGCAAGCCCCACTTCACAAATGATCATGTACTAATGTTCAAGTAATATCACATAGATGCTTAAGTCAGTAAATTTGGGGAGGTAGAGGGGGTTAAAATTGGATCAGTAGTCATAATCATGTTGGCAAAGTGCAACGAGGCCTAGTACCTAGGCATTCAACCATTTAATTAAAAAAAATAAATGGTTAAACACATACAATGTGATGGGAGAAATCCTTATGCTAAAATTTAAAATTATAATTTATGAAACTTCTGTAGGACATGAAAACCAGGCATACAATTCACATTGGATAGAATTAGAAAAAAAGAATGAATCAACAATGCTACAAGAAATTACACAAGCTAGAGTTCTTCGTAATTTCTTAGGTAACAAAAGATGGGTATAACCCATTCAAAGCATATAGAGATTTAAGGCTATATTTCGAGAAGCCAACTGTAAATGATAGCAAGGGTGAATATAATCTCAGAATAACTAATGTGACCCTGAATCTCATGCACGGTTATCAATAAAACTTGACATTTTTGTGTAATTATTATCATGTATAGTAACTTACCGGACCCATTTAGAATAGGAACCATGTTCCGAGCAGCACCTCTCACGACTAGACGGAAATCCCTCTTAAGACCAACGTACTTGGCATATTTCTACACAATTCAAAGGTAAAGTAAGCTTTAGAGATAAAGTTTCAAACTAGGTCATGTTTAAGCTTTTATTAGCAAGCCAGTCAACATGTCAATAAAGTAACTGGATATCAACTCAACAGAAAGCTAAGTTTTAGATCAATAAACTATTTTAAAGTTGATATCTAAGAAAGATTTACCTCATTAACAGGGGCCTCGTTGTCTCGAAAAACAGCATCATGGCCATCAATTTCTTCGCCAAATTCTGTCTTCAGAAGGTCCCCAGAATTCCCAACAACAGCACAAGTACGAAACTGCCGTGGATGAAAGGGGGGTTTTGCGGGTAATAGTATATTAAGCTGTTCTTCACAAAGAGTCTTATTATAGCATTTCTTTGCCCCCCTACAAAAAGAAAACTTGTAATTACACTTGCTTCATAATCAAATGTTCACAGAAAATACAAGTGACACACAAACAGAGGTCAATATTTTAGATTCATACAATTGTGCTATTCTTAATGGAGCATAATCTACCCAACCACCAGGACGAACGTCAAGATACTCCCTTGTCAACACTGTGGTCATGTTACGGTACTGCAACATCACATCATAGTATTCAGTTCAGATTCGTCCTGAAACACAACTTAAGCATAGGTGAAATAAAAAAGCATAGAAATCTACCTGTTCCCATAGTAGTATTGCCTCACACACATCATACGTGTACTCCAAAGGCTCAAATTTTTTGAACTGCTGATTGTACTGCAGTCATTAAAACAATAAGAATTAAAAAATATATTAAAAAAAAAACAGCATCAAACTATTAGTTGAAAATTGAATCAAAGAAGGGTTAGTAGACAAAAGTGTATACCCAAGTACTGTTGGTGCCTTCAGGGTATTTAAGGACCAACGTGCAGTGGTCAATAATGTCTGCAGTGAGTCCAAGCCCCCTATTAGCCTGTTTTCAATCCAAAACTCAGCTCAGTTCTTCACACTACGATATAATTCAGATATTTTGACCAAGAAAGGAAGAAAAAAACAAACACAGTAAAATCCAGAACAGTGTTTGGATTCTCAACTGAGTGTCAGAATTGAATTTTCCACCAGCTAGCGCAATTTTAGTAAAATACAGTTATGAATACAAATGCTTAGTTACCGGCCAAACTTAAACGAGATTCAAATTTTGAATCGAAAGACCTATTTTCTGAACCTTGAATAAAATCAAATCTTACTATGAAAACATAAGATACGTTACTAATGAAATAAGAAATTTTACAGGCTGATGATATTTCATCTTCTAACCTCAGAATAATTCAAGTTATAAATTGAATGACAAAAGAAAAATGGTTGGCTAACACAAAATTGACAAAACAAGTGGCTAGGTATACAAATCACTCTCTTGTCAACACTGTGGTTCATTAGAATGAATTGGGGTTTAAGATGAGATTCATGTCCAAAATAGATGCATGCTAGAGATTTGTATCAATTGGATTTAGTTTCATACTGAATCGAGATACATACGCATAACAATTGTAGCCCAGGTTGAGTGCTGGTTCGTAGGATCGCCTACGTCCCATGGCACATTTTTGCTCTGCTTTTCTCTGTTTGCTCTGTTCTTCCTCTATTTCCTCTGTTTTTTGCTTGTTTACTCTAGTTTTCTGTCTTTTTGATTGGTTCATCTGTTTTTCCTCTATTTTCTGTTTTTTTTCTCTCAACTCTATCAACAACCTACTGATCCTAATTACAATCCGTGTTATTGCCCTCGTGTTTACGATCTTTCACCAGCCTACCGATCCTACTTAAAAACTCGAACCTGACTACATTGATGATAACCATCTATTTGACTAGAAATTATCAACAACAACGACAAAACATTATCCCACTAAGTAGGGTTGGTTACATTAATCAAATTACACCATAATGTTCTATCATATGGTAATATTTGGATCCAACTCATTAATCTTTAAATCTCTCTAAATAGTTTCTCTTATATTTTTTCTAGGTATTCCTTTACCTTATAGTGATTTGACAACCCTTCATCTGATCTACTCTCCTTACTACATAATCTACTTGTATTCTCTCTACATGCCCAAACCACCAAAGCATTATAGAAAATCAATTCATTCAAAATCATGACCTAAAGACACACTATGCATAGCAAAAAATGAGAAACGGTAAGAAAAAGAATGATGTTATTATTATTGTAACTGAGATGGGAAAGTTACCACACATTGCTTGACAGTGGACTGAAACTGAAATAGATCATGAATTGATTCGGAGTTGCGACGATCTGAAAAGAGGGAACCTGATAATGCGAAATGGAACTGAGAATTAAGGAATAATTAGAAAGAAAGATGATTACGGAAAAAAAGTGATACCGACCGGAGAAGAAAGAGGATTGGATGAAGAAGAGGAGGAGGAGGGAGAAGAATGTAGCGGCAAAGACCAGATATAGAATCTTCGGTCTCGCAGCGGACGCTACTTGCTTGTGCTGTCTCATTGATCTTCTTGTTGCTATTGGCTACTCCAGAGAGATTAAATTGAGATTTTTTTTTAGTACAAAAGTTTGTGTTTTTAGATCTTCATATCTAAGTTTATACAAAAAGTTTGAAATTTTTGTTCATTTTAAATAAAGAGATAAAAGATTCATATAGTGTCTTTCAAATATAAAAAAAGGTTCATATAGTGAACAATCGTAATAAAAAGACAAAAAAATTATTTAAAAAAAAGGTTTTCAAAATTTAATTGTTTTTGAAAATTATAAGAGAAACGGTAGGAAATATTGAATCTATATTCTCCTCAGATTATTAGATCTATATGTTATGAAGTATTTGTTTCATGAAAAAGTGAAAATACTTTGGGAAAAATTGAAAAACATGTTTTTAGGTATTTTGAAGAAAAATTAAAGTTTGGTTAATAGTTAATTAATACTCATAACATCTA
>Ga0099826_10003847_pt1 | contig 10336 bp, 7 predicted proteins | sample Mtrugardesep15_FD_76830 | JGI IMG/M metagenome (GOLD analysis project Ga0099826, IMG submission 76830) | Root nodule microbial communities of legume samples collected from California, USA - M. trunc garden sep15 | ecosystem: Host-associated > Plants > Roots > Nodule | place: USA: California...
AAGGTATGTAGCACTTAATGAGGTCCAAAAACGTGGTCAAATGTGAAGGAAAACGTGCAAAAACTAGTAAAGACCATTGACTACCGTCCAAGAAACGTTTGTGCTTCAGTTTTTAGCGCCGACCACCTTGCGCAAGTTAACTCGCGCACAACTTATAAGGCGCGTCAGTTAACTAGCGCTACGCAAGTTAACTCACGCGACACTAGTTAAATGGCGCAGACATTAACACTTGCGCTAGTTAACTAGCGCAAGGGCATTTTCGGAATGACTGCAGGGCGCGAGCAAATTTTGCAGGGTGGAGAGCAGAATTCTTAGCAGTATACGTGAGCCTGTACCAATACTCCACCTTGCACCACTTTCCACGACATCCTTATTAACAATAAAAATGCTTCGCCATACATAACTTGGGCTTGTACCTATTTTCGACCCAAATAAATTCGTTCTTGAAAAATAACAAGCCTTAAATAATTGTGACACATAACAAAGCCTTAAATAACTTGAAGCTCATACCACCAAAATTCTTGTGAACTGGTAATTTCTCCCATGATATCCAATGGATACCCCTATTTGTTGCTCCACCATGTCCCCACTAGAATGCATTCATCATCTTTTCAACAACGTCAATCAAAGTTTTTAGAAGAAGAAAAACGCTCATTACATATGACAAAATAACTTGTAAAACATACTTTATCATTACCTCACGCCCCACCTTTGATAAACATTTGTTGCTCCATGAATTAATTCTTTGTTAGATTCAGTCCTTAATATACCCAATATTTGCTTGCATGCTTCTTCCAATCATAGACGACAACCCTAAATATTTGCATATTCCTAGGATTACTTGAACACCAAGAATTTGTATGATGGAATTATGCATTGATTGTACGACCGATATACTATAATAAATTTCTTACTTTGGCAGACTTACTGCTTGCCCTGATGCTGCTTAATATGTCCTCAATATATTTTTCATAATATGCGCTTCAGATTCAGTTTCCCTGGAAAATAAAAAACAGTCATCGGCGAATAAAAGATGGGACACTGCTGGTGCATTAACACAAATATGTATGCCATGTAAATAGCCCTAGTTTTTTTTTTCATAATATATTTTTACTGTTGTTTTGGTAATCAAGTTTTTACAATTTTAAGTGAATGCTATGATCAAAGACTACCTCAGGGTCTCAGACCTTAGTTGTAACAAAAGTAAAAAAATCTAGCCATTATTATAGAATTTTGTATATGAAGTTTCAATGTTGTTTAGGGAAGTTCCTCCTGAAATGAATGAAGCTATAGCTATGCTATGTTGGAGCAAGGTACATTCAACTTCTAGACTTGCTGAAGTTTATGTCTCAATTTTCTATAAAATATGGGGAAGAATTCAGCTGATGAAATGAGGGAAAAAATAGCAAATCAAAACAGACAAACCAATAAGACATGTTCAGCTGCTGAAATAGTCAATTATTAGGTTTTAAAGTTGGTTAATGATGTAAAGTTGAATCATTACCTTATATTTGGAAATGCATGTATTAAACCAGTACATAGAAACATAAACCCTTTATGCATTTCTTATGCGTTTTTTTACTAAATCTTGCGCGCTTTTACTATACAATTATCAAATTACACTCGTATAATTCTTTCTTTTTTACATAATATAGCAATTGTGACAAATGAATTCATTTGTTTGTTTCATTATTCATGTAATAACTAATAATGATGTAATATAGTATTTGTAACAAAACAAGAATAATTCCAAACAAAAAAGTTTATTGCCAAGCATTGTTATGAAACAGAATATACAAGCTCTATACATGTACTCTTTTTGCTCAAACTAAGCAGAAGATACAAACATAGTTCATTCAAGTGGTAAGAGACGCAGACATCTTTTGCACGTGATTAGAGATTTGATCCCTGACTCTTGTGTATAGAATAAATTGGATTGAGAGCGGAGAATCCACCCTTGTGTGCCCAAAAACTTTTGACGGCTAGTCGCTTCTAAATGACGGTGAATAGTGGATACTTCCTATTATAATAAAACTAAGAGAAGACAACATCTCATTTAGAAGGCAGGCAGAGAGATGTTGATGCCAATTAAAGCTAAAGTGGTTGAGTATTTACTATTTACACATGCCACAACAAAATTGGATCATATACATATATATGGATTCTAGAAAGACGAAACTACTGAGGAGCTGGCAACCAAGCCAGAGAGGAGAGCAACCAAAAGTGCATTACTGTAAGTGGTAGGTTCGGCCTGCATTGAGTTGTTCCTGAAATCATTATATGTCTCATTGAAGAAGGGGCCACCCACTATAGCTCCAAATGCCACATTAGGATTTGGTTGAGGTGAGTCATACCACTTGAATCCATCCTTGCACCCAGTTTTAGCATTAACTGGAATTGAAGATCCTCTATGATGTATATATTTAGGGTAGTTACTTCCATATCCCACAAGAAAACTCATCTTCATTGGATTTTCTCCCAACACATACTCTACCTGAAATTGTTTTAATTTGCAATTTTTCAGGAGTTACACAATAACCTAATATTAGGGGCAATTTGAGCATAATCATGTCAAGTCGCTAGTATCTTCAAACCAAGCTGAGTTTATAGAATCACATTAGAAAGGTTTTAAATCATGGTCACATGTGGCCGCGTGCGCAAACATAAAAAAACCTCGAAGTCATGGTTACATACTTCTTTTACAAGTTTGCACACAGGTGCATTAGGATGTCAGTCTCCTATAAAAATATGTGGGAGTTGGCTGATGAAGAAATTTTGAATTCGAATTAAAAACAGACCTGATGATAAGGATATAAAATGATTGATGTCATTTTTATAGACATGCATACCTGAGAAATTGCAAATTTACGGAGATCCACTGGCTTATACATTTTCCCACTACAATATAGATTTTCAGTTTGAGATGTCCACATGTAATCACTATAAAGAACAGCTAAGAATGCAGAAGCCACTGAATGTTGCAAAGAGTTCCATGGTACCACCCAGATCTGTCCACCTATTTTGCAATCAAATTTTGTATGAGTAACCTCTAAAACATCGACACTTTAGATTGAAGACATGTCCGGTGTCTCACATATGTGATTACGTTCAATTATTCCATTTTCTCAAATTATTACCGGCGTTAAAGTGTCAAATGCACATGTCTATGTTTCATAACTAACATGCCTAATTGACTTAAAATGCAAGCAAGATTTTTTTTTCTGAGTTAACAAACAAAAATGAATGTACGTGGACTACCGAAATGCAACAGGGAAGACATGAATCCTACTTTTAGTTCTGTTGGTTGTGGCTGTTGGCGAATCTGGTAGAAGCTGGCACATGAGCATTTCAGTAATTTCTCTGTACTTTTGAAGGTCAAGGTTCTCTGCATCTGGGATATCTTTAGCACCAAAGAAGTTTACTCTGGACAAAAGAACCTAATTCAATGTCACACAAAATGCATGAGAAAATTTATCACAATAATGAATATTCCTAGCTCATTAATCAAGAACTAAACTTAAACATATAGTAAAGGTTTAGTTGCATTTTGAGTGTGTGATTTTTGTCTCCCAGTTATGTTTAGCTCAAATCTGTTTCTTGAAGTTTTTTTTATTCCATGAAACAGTGACATAGAAATCATCATTGAACATGTCACTGACTCAAACACGTTGACATTGATAATAATTTAAGAAAATGGTATAGTTAAATGTAATCACATGTGTTGGTGTCGGACACCAGATGCACTTTTAATTTGTAGCGTCGGTATCAAATAGTTAATAATTGTTACGATCAACTCCCATTGACACTATTTATTTATATGACATAATCCTATACTTGATTCTCCTGAAAAATATCTACAAAATAAATTGCTCATATCATTTTTTCCATATTCTTCAGTTCAAAACAAATCATATAAAACATTGTAATTCACCCAAAATCTGAAAAACTCAAATTTCCTTTTCTATAAATCCTTACTTGACTTCTTACAATATTCTTCAATCTCACCAAATTATCACCAAAGTAGAGTAAAAGTGTAACTGAGTCTATACTCAAGAGTAAAATAAATACCAAATGAAGTGTTAAAAATAAATACACTGCATCATACTTCATACCTGAGTTGCAGCATGTTTATCATCCCAACTAAACCATGATACACTTCCTACACTACCAAATTCATTCTCATTCGTCTCTGTCACATAACTTAGGTATGATGGATCCTTTGTTGCATGATAAAGCCAGCTACTAGCCCATAAAAGTTCATCTCCATAACCAGATGAGTTATAGTATTTTCCAACTTGAGGGATACTGACACTGTAGGAAACTCTGTATGTATCAGCAAAAATAAACAGTTGCTGAGCATGTTCAAGAAGAATCTCAGAATAAGTGAGATTAATCTCCTTAAAAACCAAAGATGCTGCGGCAAGTGCAGCTGCTGTTTCTGCTGCAACTTCTGTTCCTGGAAAAGATGAGTTAACTTGAGTGAGTGGCCTTTTCTCAGTCATGTTTTCAGGCCTTTCCCAGCAATTGTGGTCCACCTCAGGATCCCCTACCTTCAATCCCACAAAGCACAAATTTCAAGTTTTTCATTTATCCCATAAAACAATGGCAAGGAAAACATAAAGTATATTTCCTAATTCACTATCAGTATGTAATGGATTTGTATCTTCATGGTGAACCTTTATATTGTGATCACTTTTGCAATTATATTATTATTATCATTTATCCGCACTTTATTAATCTTGAAACTACAAACAATTTACTCTTTCAAAAATAAAAAAGCCAGCGACTACGATTTGGATCACAGCATCATTGCAATTTTAAGGATCGTGATTCACAACCAAAAACGCAATTCAAAACATTGCAGATAAATATGACTTACATACATCTAAAATAGAGACTTTTAAAACCTTAATATAATGATCAGGTTTAAAATAGCAGTTGTGGCAACGGTTACAGTCACGTTGCAGTTCTTGATATTGTGGAGAATTGCAGTCAAACACGGATGATCCAACCTCAACCACAGTCACATTGCGGTTTCAACAACATAAAAAATCGTTATATCAAGCCCACATCGCGGTCGCGGACCTTTAATCAAAGTCTTATTTATGATCTCAATAGCAATCGCAGACTGAAATAAAAAAGTTGAAACAAAAAGTTGACCTGAATGTAAAGGACATCGGCGAAAGGATGTGCATTAACAAGATAATCAGTGATCCACTTGAGTGATTCTAGTGCATAGTCTAGCTGCTTCACTGCATCCATATTATTTCCATATTCAAGAATAGCCCAAGACAAGACAGTAGCAGTGAATGCCATTGGAAACCCAAATTTCATAAGATCACCAGCATCATACAATCCTTTCGACAAATCCAAATTCTCTTCACTCCCATCTCTTAGCCCTGAATCCCCTCTCCACCAAACCCTATTATTCTGTACCTTACCAGCTGCATGATACAACAAAATACACCACTTTCTGTTATACTCATTCAATAACAGAAAGTATATTCAATAAGATTTATAACGTCGAAAATTTTCATTCATATTTGGCAAATATTTAGCAAATTATTAGATGCTCTATTCCAAATTCTCTTTCATAAACAACTTAATTAAACGCTTAAAGGATAAGCACTCTTGATATAAGTGCTTGTATACAAGTGAAGTCAAACTATTTTTATACAAGTTTTAAGCCGTTTTCATAAACTATCTTGAAAACTGTTTATGAACATGTCTCTCTCGAAGAGTTTGATAAGTGTTAACGCAAGTCGATCTAAACGGTATCTAAGAATAGACGAGATTAGATTATGTTACATTTTTGGACGTCGAAAAATTGGAGGGCTAATTGAAGAGAAGAGGCATATTTCGGAACGATGTTGGAGGGTTGAGAATGAGAGTGATGATGATGATGAAAGTTGGTTAGTATAGTAAAAACACCGGCACCTACTACGAGGATCGCTACGATGGAAACTGTTAACCACCAAAACAGGTCACTCCCATATTGTTTTCTGTCTGTCTCGCCATCATCACCAACCTTTAGTTCCATTTGATTAACTTGAAAATAGAAAGTCATAAATGGTGATTCGTATTTGAAGGTGCAAGAAATTGGAAAATGGTGGAAAGTGAGACAAATGAGGAGGTCATGTTACTATAGTTATTATATTAATTGAGAAACTTCTACAGATTAAAACAGAATTGAAAGCAGATTTGTTAATTGTTATTAGTTATATTATATTATTATTATGTGAACGAAGCTAAGATTTTTCTTGAGAAGGAATATATGTGAGTAATGCTAAGGTTCAGTGATTTTATTTTTCAGTTTGTCAATAAAATATTACATGTAAAAGCATTTTGTTCGATAAAATTTAAGCGCCACTCTCCAAGTGTTGAATATAACTAACATCTTATATGCTTACATTACGTAAAATATAGAAACTAGAGACGGCTTGTTGTCATGTCTCACAAGTTTTTGTCATTGGATACTCTTATTCAGAACTTCATATTGTTTGAAACTGAATATTATAGACAAAATAGTCATTTACATTTGCAAATTAAATTACTAATACATACCGAAATTGTAAAAAGTTATTTGAAATGGACCCTCTTTTAACTTTTGTCGTTGTTAGGCCATGTACGTTGATCTCATATCAACCTCCTTTGAGACTGATTTTGCCTTATGTAAGTTAGAGATTTTTTTTTTTTGTTTACAAAGTAATTTAGAGATCTAGCATTGCTTTTGCTTGTTTGGTTGGAGAGAAATAGGTGAGAGAGAAGTAGAGAAGAGAGATAGTCTATTTCTCTTGTTTGGAAAGGAGAGAAGATGAGAAAAGAGACACAAAATTTGTGGGTCCCACAACTTTTTGCAATCTTCTCTATTGAGCAGAGAAATGGGATGGATTCATGTTATTTTGTTGTATTTCCATATATACCCTTTGTGCACTTTTTTAACTCAACAACTATGATTAATCAACAAGAACTCATCAAATAATGATATGAATTGCAACAGCAAAAAATTAAACAATTCTTTCAACAAAAAAAAAAAAAGAAATTAAACAAAATTGCCACAGAATAATAGTAGTCTTTTTTTTGAAGGAATAATAGTAGTCTTTTGACACGTAGAATAATCAAATGGCAATTAGAGTAATTATTTTAATTGTTCAAAAAAATTTATTAATAGAAAAAAATAAAACTAATTAACAAACAACTTTTTGACATTTTTTTAATTTTCTTTGTTTACTACAAATATTAGATTTTTTAGGCAGGGACATTTTTGTCAACTCATAAAATCATTCAACTTCTTTCTTTTCTATTTCTTTTTTATCTCTCTTATACCAAACAACACATCAAATCTACTCTATTTCTCTTATGTTTCTCTCTTCTCTTACTCTCTCTCACCTATTTCCCTCTTCACAATTTCTCTTCCCAACCAGACACACTTATGATAGCAAGAAAATAGTTTATAACTTTTATAAATAAAAAATGGGAAATGTTAACATACGAAATGTAGAAATTGTGTAATGGAAATTTCACCAATTTTTTTTTTGTTGAAGAAACCAATTTATTTATTAAAATGTAAAAAAAAATCAATGAATATTTACTATTTGTGAAAACCTTAACATGTTTTCTAAGGAAAAATGTTAGCATGACCTATAAAACAATACTAGTACAAAAACTGGATTTTAAGTTTGATTTCAAAGTAAGTTTGCGGTCGAGATTTTGGTGTTTGTTTGAGTTATGTGTTGATTCTAGTGTTTAGGTAGCCAATATGAGGCAATTAGGTTGGGGTGGGGCGATGGGCAAGGCTGGAGATGGAGAAAGAAATTGTTTGTGTGGGAGGAAGATCAATTTAGGAAGTGTAGTTTATTGTTAGATAACATTTTTTTTTTTTGCAGGAAAATGTAAGTGACAAATGAATTTGGAAGCTTGATCCCATTGATGGTTTTATGTCCAAGGGGGTCTATAATATTCACACTCATTTCGATCACCGTGCTACCAACGTGCACTCAGACATTATTTGGAATAAATCAGTAGTACCTCTTAAAATCTCTCCTTTTGCCTTGAAACTTATTAACAACATGATACCAACAAAAGATAATTTGGTTCCTTGAGTAGTAGTTCCAACATGTTCTATGTTGTGTTCTATGACACGTGGGTGGTATATATTAAACCAAGATATTAAAATTAAAATATATAATCATTCAATATGCACTTCTTTTTGTTCTAAAAGTGGTTGAGACATATGGTTAATTAGGAGGTAGATCATACATCACAAGAACATGATTTTTCAGCGTACTCGCCATCTACGTAAATATATCTTAATGAATAATATATAAGTACATATGATAGCTTTTTTTGAACTTTGAGGTATGTCTTAATTCTTGTGAACCTCATCCACACTTTATTCAATGAAATGTATACAGTACAATCGACTATTAGACATGTATTGATACATTTGATCTTTAAATTAATAACTAAATGAGTTCTTTTTTTAAAAAAAAATAAATATATATTTCCTATCATTTAAAATTTGTAATAAATGACTATTATTTACCAAAGTCCAAAAGTGACACTGAAATATAATTTAATTTTTACTGAACTTTTATTACTCATAAAAGTAAATATTGAATATTTTTCATGATAAAATATATATATAAAAAATATGTGTAATACTTATGACAATTAAATGATGTTTTTCTCTTCTTCTTTTTTTAGAGAAAATGATTTTTTTCCTTTTGATAAAAAAATGATTTTTTTTCTTATGAAACGATCATTTTAAAAATACAAAAATCGACAAATAACTCTTTGATTCATACAATTAATCGTTGATTTCTTGATTTATGAAGTACATGTATCAAAACCATTATATTTGTGTGAAAATGCTAAAGAGTGCCCTTAAGGCACCTGTTAAAGAGACAAGTTTAGAAATTTTATCTCAACAAGTGTTCCTTTAGGAGGAACAAATTTAAAAAATTTATCTTAAAAAGAGGTGTATTCAACTTAACTCAATCTTTTGAAAATTCAAAATTTATTATTTTCAATGCAAAATTTTCATTTTTTGTTTTCTTAACCAAGGCACTTAGAAACTTCTTAAAAATATATATTTTTAAACAATCTAAAACATTATATGCACTACACGTAAAATATTCATTCATTGACAAATGACAAGAGAACATTTATTAGAAAATAGAAAAGAACCTTTATTCCAAAAAAATAAAAAAAATCTTCCTCCTATTTAAGACAACTAGCTTTGTTTGCATTTCACATTCAACAAGTTCTCTTTTATTCTTTGAAACTAAGTCTACTATGGCTCGTCCAATCCTTTCAGTATGCACCATCTTTCTCTTCCTTCTCGTTCTGGTGGCCACCGGTGGGTGTTTCTTGATGCTTAATTAATTATACCATCATTTTTTTCTCAATTAACTAGTTTTATTTTATCAATCTCAATTACTAGTTAGTTGCTACTATACAAAACTTACACTTTAGCGAATGTAGCTCTGTTTTGTGTTACCTCCCATCTCTTTCCCGCCATATATCTATAGTTTGATAGCAGATGAAATGAATTGAGTTTGTTTCCCTAAAAAAAGAACACTTAATTACTACATATCATAATAATATTAATAATATGTTATATGGTTGTGTTTAATATTTATTTATTTATGTTATACATAGTGTGATTTGATTTCCATTTATTTTTATTTTTGTAAAAGTTATTTTAAATTTTCTTGTGATGCTGATTTTGTGATATGAATTGGACAGAAATTGGGTCAATTACGATGTTTTTGCTCCGTCAGAGATGTTTTTGCTCTAAACCTTGTTTAAAAGTTTGAGAATATCCCATATGAGAGTTCATGGTTCCATCACCTTTTGTAATTGTTTTTAATTTGCAATAATATGGATGAGTGTTTTAATTTGTATAATGAGTTTCTTTTGTTAAAAATGTAAACCAAATAGGTGCAAAAGGTCAAATGATTTTGGCTAAATTTCAGACCAAATACATTGGACTTTGTACATCACTTTCCCTTGTTTTTTTGTTTTTTTTATCTCTGAGCTAGTATATATTTTTCCATTGCATGATTGAAATGAAGAAAAGAATATAATATTGCATAGTGTAACGTTTTATTATTTATTTATTGCCCACGTTAACTTTTATTATTTATTTTGGCTAACGTTTTTTATTATTGCCCACGTTCGTTTTATTATTTATTTAAAATCGAGTTTAGATTATATTATATTTATATAATATATAAGTGTTTTGATATGTTTTGATATGTTTTGATGTGTTTTGATATGCTTGGGATGATTTTGTGGTAAGATATAATGCTAAGGATAAGGTTAAGAGACT
>Ga0099826_10003848_pt1 | contig 10335 bp, 5 predicted proteins | sample Mtrugardesep15_FD_76830 | JGI IMG/M metagenome (GOLD analysis project Ga0099826, IMG submission 76830) | Root nodule microbial communities of legume samples collected from California, USA - M. trunc garden sep15 | ecosystem: Host-associated > Plants > Roots > Nodule | place: USA: California...
AAACAAACTTTAACTTTCCAAATAGATAACATTAATTAGATTTATTGAAAAAGCTAAGAGTAATTGAAAAAGGGTATAATTGACAAATCATACCCTAAAAATACAAAAAAGACAATTAAATAGGAACGAAAAATACACGCTAAAAAGACACTTAAAAAGGAACGGAGGGAGTATTTTATTGGTATCATTAAAATAAATAAGAATTTATATTATATTTGTTATATTGTTTACATCATTAATATATAGTTGTTATAATATAAAAGTGTTATTTATACATATAATTTTAATCAAAATAATTTAAAACAAAATTTCATAAAAATTATTATTCATAATAATTTATATGTATTAACGCAATAAAAAGAACGGATAGATGAACATCACCCCAAAAATGACCCGATTTGATTCTAAAAAGAGATGAGGTTATTGAGTTAAAGTGGGAGTGACTTAACCCCGCTAATACACCCGGTCAGTTTTTCGTAATTGAATACCACAGCTTTTTTAGATTACATATAAATCATATTGAATACCTCGATGTTTCTATCATAAAAAATAAAAAAAATAAAAAAAATCTTTTAAAATTATTTATAATCCTAATCCGATACACCCTCTTAAACAAGAAAGTGTTAAGATTTGAGCTTGTTAATCACCCTCCAACCATAACCCACCATTAAGCAAATACATGTAGTTTAAGCTTCTGAAACTCACTGGAGTCAACATAACTACATGAACTCCAAGACCAAAACCTGTCATAGTTGACAGAATTGTTATTCAACAAAGGATCAAACTTCCTACTTGGCATCACCACCCAAGAAATTTCATGAAGAAAAACACATGAATCGCGATCCTCGACAACAACACCAACAGAAGATGAACTCAATTTAACAACCCCATCAAAGCTCAACTAACAACACCCTCAAATTAGATGATGTCAAGCCGCTGTAGAGGTCGACCACCTGCTGCCTCCGTCGAAAAAAATAGATGATACAATGACATTGTAAAATAGTTTTACTCTGACATTCAGTAAGAACCGTCTATTCCACCAAATCACAAAGATATTTTTAAATTAGTTGTATGCAATGATACATTGATGATTTCTAATCAGATAACAGTGAAACCATTTCACAAGGTCAATACATATCTATTTAACGCAATGATCTTCTGCACACATTGATTATATAGTGTGTTAATTTCATTCTCATCTTGTGAGTTTTTGGTCTTCTGGAGTTAGACTAATCTAAGTGTTAGTTTTCTGTTGTATTCTGTTCGGTTTTTCCGTTGTAAATACTGAACGTTATAATAAATATCGTTTAAGTTGTGTAGAACTATAACAGAATTCGTTATACGAAATTCTTTCAATCGGCATGGAGTAACCTTTTTACCTCAACTTTCACTGAGGATCATTAGTGCGACGCCAACAGAAAACACGATAACAACAAGGCATATTACTCTACTTTAGCATAGACAACACAAATACAAACCACACAAAGCTAATATTTATAACATTAGTATTTATAACACAACAAAGATCACTACTCCAAGAAAGAAAAAAAGGTCAAAAAGAAGAATAACTGCATAGGCTGATGGTGAACACCTTAACCCCCCTTATGTCCAAATCCTACAATATCTATACATCTGAATCATAACACCAACACACCAATCAAATTACAGGAAAGAAAAAGAAAATGCAATTTAACTAGTAGTTGCCTAAAGCATCAAGCTATCTTGGCAAAGTACAGAAGGAAACATTTTTTATGCCAATGCATATTAATCTTGAGATGCTCTTCACTAACTGCGGTTAGAGAAAGTTAATATCACCTGAAGTCTAATAAGACTAGATTTGATGTCAATCATGGCAAGCATGTGCTCTCAACAACATTCCAGACCAAGAAAACTAGGTGGGTTGTGGGATAGAATGATAAACCATCATGTTATCAACTGGAGCATTTGATGAAGCTGCGCCTCCCTTTGCTGTTTGCTCCAAAAGTCGAACTAGTGACATGAATATTTCCATCCTTGTTACGTCCCTATTTGCCTGCAAAAATTAGAAGTGAACGGATTTCTTGTTAATGATAAACAAAGAGTTGGCAATATTTGCTGAATTTAAAATGGTGACAGGATAGGATAAGTATTCTGATTATGATGATTTAACATCACAATATTTACAGCCATGTTTTTTACTTGGCAATACAATTAAGTCCATGCTTAGATTGGCGGGGAGTTTGGCAAAATCACAGTGCCAGTGTGCAATCGTAATTTTGTTAAACGCTACACTTAGGAGTTTTAACAAAATTACGGTATCACTGTAATTTCGCCAAACTCACCGACAATCCAAACACACACTAAGGACATGTTTGGATGGAGGGTTTGAAGGGCAGCGGGAGGGCTTAGTTTTCTTTTAAAATTATGAACACTAAAATATTTTTTAAAAATGAATCAAGTGTGATTGAAGTATTGATCATTTATCATGTTCTTTCAAAATTTTTCAAAATATAGACTTAGCCCTTCAAAATTAAAATAACTAAGCAAGCAGGTTAAGGAGGTAAAGTATAAAATATATTATTAGAGGATATTTTCTTAAACCAAACAGGCTTACGTGCAAATTCTGAGTGCTACACCTATCAAGTTAACGTACAATTAAGGTTCAGTCATAGCTGAAATTGTGCTAATATTGAAGACACTACAACTATCATCTTATAAGATGAATAGTTCATTAAGTTGCAATCAACTACTTGTTTAATACCTCAACAGAAAAGCGTGCCCAGATCTTGTCATTGCGAGCTTCCATGACCCCTTTCAAGATGGTTAACCCTAATCCTCTGATTAAGTCGGCTATTTCCAGAAAGAACCCCCGCTCCTCACAAAGCATCTGTGCGAATAACCAAGCAAGCAGGTTAAAGAGGTAACGGATAAAATATATTGTTAGAGGCAAAAGAATGTATAAGATTATAGAGAATTGGTCAGTCAGTACCTCGACTAGCATCTGACGGGGATGATTAAGATCCTCAACTATTATAGGGCAAACCATTGATTGTGAGCCAACCTCATATGCCCATGTAGCCCCTCCCTCAAAGTTATCTTTTAACAACAATCCACCTTCTTTACTAACAATCTGCATATTTAGAAAAATAAATATCAGTTAGCAGACCGCAGACGGTATATTTCTTGAAAGAAAAGCATTAACATTCTTCTTATAAAAGATATAGATAATTCTTTTTTCCTGTGTGAAGAGTTTGGCTAATATTTGACGTGAGCGTCCAAATAAATCATAAAAATGGTTATCAAAATACTATCAAATGCATTTTCTTATTCAACAATTGCAGTTGTATGCTGACAATATGCTTGTCTGTCTGCTTTTCTCAGTCACTCTCTTTTTCCTTTTGTTTTCTCTTTGATTAGATAACAGACAAAATTGTAAATAAAATAGTTACAGAAAGGTAAATTGGAAGAAAAGAATGTTATACTGAAAGTCAGTATCCCTTCATATATATGCAGAGAAAATTCAATTATTTGATTGGTAAGAAAAAGAATACACCAAAAGTTGGTATTTTTTATTATATAAAGAATGTAAATATATAGGTATAGATACCAGTAAGTACCAATGAAAATGAAAACCTTCCACATCAAAATGGGATTAAATTCCTAACAAACAAGGGAAATGCAACAGACAATGTCTTTACCTTGGATTCCCCCGTTTGTTTCAGCTTATCAGCATGCTTTGTTACACTTTGCAAGAAAAGCATATGTTTGATGGTCCTTTCAAGAAGAGCGTCTATGCTACACTGTTGTATCGTTATCATCATAAGAGAAACAAAAACAAATTCAGCACCACAATGTGATATGTAATAAATAAATGTGGAATGAGATAAAGGCCAACAAAGAGGTTTATACCTTTGCTCCATTAGGCACAATTTCACGTAACTCTTTCACGCGATCTTGAATCATTTGGCGATCTTTGGGTCGAGGCCTTGGGTTCTCTCCAGGTTTAAGCCTTTTACGGTTTGATTTGGAAACTTCTTCTGGCCGCTTAGAGTATCCAGTTGAAACACTATTTTCACGCTTCACATTGCTGCTACCGCTCTCCACCCATGAACTAAGTTGAGAACCATATATGGAAGTGGTTTGAGAACAGTTTCCAACATTATCTTTGCTGCAGCCAGATCTAATAGAACTTGTTTCCGCAGGGCTTGTTTTGACCTCCGTCTTGGGAAAACCAAACAACGCCCCCTCGCTAACATTATCGCGCATAATCTGCATGGTGGTAGAAGGTACAGACGCGGTACTAATCCTTGTTACTGTGGTCCTGCATGATGTTTCATCAGAATTCTGATTGGAAACAGATTGAGTCTTCGAGACCACAGCATCTAAGAGGTGATCAGTCTTTGTTCCTGAGAAGATGCCATTGCCTGATATTGCTTCATTAACCGGATAAATATTATCGTGACCTACAACCGGAAAATTCGTAGACAATGCCTTTTTATCCAGTGTTTCTGCATTGCCCTCAAATTCATCCGCAAACAAGGTATTCCAGTTTCCATTCAGCAGTTTCATTTTGAAGTCCATGCCCAAGACATCAAACAAGTCATCATCACCCGATGAAAGTTGCGTACAAGATTCTCCGTGTTCAAAATTTGTTTTCATCATGTGTTGGTTAGTAACATCTTTATCGAGGCAATCACGAAGAAAATCAGGGATGTGATCATTTATAGACCCCTCATGATGAAGAGACGGTGATGGAATCTTCAGGGCCTGAAGCAAATCATCTATCCTTTGATCTGTGGTAGCCAAAGCTTCTTGATTATGCTTTAAATCAACTGGAAGATTCTTCTGATAAGAGCCTTCTAGATGCATGTGATTGGCAGATTTAGTTGAATTATTGTTTTGAATTCCAAACCCTACTTTTTGTTTTCCGGAAAAATCGGTAGTGGATAATTTGGGAGGGTTTGAAACTGAGCAGTTAATCATATTTGTCCTTAAAAGATTATTATTCATCCCACTACTACAAATTGGGATTCCTCCAAGAAGTGAAGTGTTGTTAGAATTCTGATAATAAATTTTGCCACCATCGGTTCTCGGTTGAGACATATTGAAGACACTTGACGATGGATTCATATTAGGGTTACCATGACCTTGCCTCCCAATACCTGATAAGACTTGTTGCTCCATATGTTTAAGGCTGAAACCATTCAGATTGGGATTTGATTCCGTTAATTCATTGAGTCCAGATCTTGCGTTATATGAAACAGAACACCGTTGCAGACATGAAGAATCAAGACTCGCAGGTATCACTTCAGCTTCAGCCTTCACAATTGTATTCTCTCGTTGAGCCTTTGGTTGGCAAAGGCTATCAAATATCTGGTTTAGGTTTTGGGATTGAGGTGTCCATACAGAACTGTGGTAACCATTTATTTCTCCTCTTGAATTACTTGGTTGGTTAGATCCATTAACTACTGAGGGAGCGCAATTTGAGGTAATGATGTGTGGATTAGAAGACACGGGAACAGAATCAGTCACAGATCCGGTGTGTCTTTCACTTGAAAGTCTTGTTGAATAGTCTTCGGATAGAAGCGCACCAGGAACATGTCCCAATTGAAAGATCAAGTTCTTCACATCATTCACAAATCCGATATTCTCCATTATCTAACAAGAATTTTTAGAGAAATTTGGTTATTCCCTAACAAGAATTATCAGAGATAAGGTCATTGAATTTCTTCAAAGACGAGACAATTAGAAAAACTTACCGGCAAGAAAGAACCAAGTTGAACAACCCCATGGGGAAGCACAGGAATAACCACCACTGTCTGCAAACGAAAATATAATGTCGGATAACTTGGATCAGGGAAAGTAATAAACAAATTATAGCAAAATGTGAAGCATAATTAAAATCACAAACCTGCATTCCAGCTGAAAATTGGCAATGCACCTCACTTAGTACCTAAAGGTACACAAAATAGAGAGAAATTAAAATGCAGCTCATGAGTTCATACTCGAAGCATTTAAACATTCAGAGAATATAAACTATCAAATGAAGATGCTACGCCATTTCATTCTAATATTATATTGGTAAGAACTTTCATATTTTTATTAAGAAACAACGAAAACGGACCGCATACAGAAAATTTATTTTTTTGAAAAACTAAACTTCATTAATAAACCGTGACATTAGATAAATGTTCAGGCATTCTTCACAACAATAGAACTCTTTTCTAATCACTTGAAGCAAATTATCAAAACTCCATACCTCTCGTGGATATACATCTTTAATGAAATTGTTCAAAAGAATCCACTGATGATTTCCTGTGAATGCGGCCCGTCCAAGTATCCTGCATAACAGCAAAGAGCAGCCCTTGAGTGAGATGGCAACGATACGAAAAGCATTAAAAATTAAGATCCTTAATCTCAATAAACGAGGAAAAAGCAAACAAAGAAAACACCAACCCTTGACCAGCAACATTGACAGAATTATTCATCATCATTTTGTTAATCAATGAGCAGATTCTATCGTCGTCTTGAATCCTTAGCTGAGAATCGGAAGAAAACCAGCACCCTTCCCTGTCTTGGTAAGGCAAATTAGACGTTCCGACGTTTTGTGGAAGGAAAGTTGATGGCAAAGGTTCATAGTAGCAATCTTCCCAGATTAACAGCCTGCAAAGTCAAACATACTTAGTTTCTCAAATACAACTAGGCTTTGTTTGGATAAGCAACTTAATTAAGTGCTTATAGCATAAGCATTTATCATACAGTGCTTTTATTATACAAAAGCTATCTGAATAACAAAAGATAAAACATAGTCAAACTATTCTCATGCATAAGCTATAAGATGTTTTCATAAGGTATCATGGAGAGCTTACTAAATAAACTGAAAACAGCTTATGAACATGTCATAAGTTGTTTTCGAAAGCTCTTTCAACTAGTCTCACAAGTGTTTATATCAGTGAATAAGCTCAAATAAGTTAATCGAAACAGACCCTTACACCAATAAGGACATAAAGTCAAAGTAAATGACTTATGACCAATCTCCAATCATATGGCTGTTTGGAGTTTGTTGTGTGCAAGCAAATATAAGACTGAGAAGATAAGCAATAATAGATTCAATAAAAAAAGTATATATGACTTCTTTACTAAAAAAAGTATCAATGATTTGTGCAATTACAAATATTAAATTTAAGATTCTGATCCAACCAAACCTTGATTCCATCTCCTGATTCATTCAGAGACAACTAATTACATGCAAGGAAATTATTAAGACATTAACATATTTTAATTGCAATTGAACTGATTTTTGAACTTATTAGAGCATCATAAGGGATTAATGGCAAAGATAGATCAGAAAAAGCTGAGCATTTCTACTAGTGGAACAAGAATATAAAACCAAACAGATTCAAACAAGCTAAACATGTACTGAATCAATAGATTCTTTCACAGACAAATCAACCTAAATAGAAAGTGCATCTTACAAAACAATGCAAGAAAAACTTTTCTTTAATTAAAACAAAAAAAGGAAACAAAGATTCTTCAAAACAAACCAGAAGCAACAAAAGCACATATAAAAAAGTTCCAAAACAGGAACAAAAATGTGGACTTTATCTTGAAAATGAACCAACCACAGAAATAGAATCTAAATCTACAAATCAAAATCATCTAAATAAGAATTTAACATGAGATACCCCGTTTGCTTCCAAAAAAGTCCAAATCAAACACCAACAACATTTATCCAAACCCAATAAATCTTCAAAACAAAGCTTCTTTTTTCCCACTAAATTTCTCAAAATTTAAAATCACTTTTATTTCCACTAAATTTCTCAAAATCCAAAATCAAAGAACACCATTAAGCAAAAAATCACTTCCCTAATCAAGACTACTCTTTTTCCCACTGAATTTCTCAAAATCCAAAATCAAAGAACACCAAAAAGCAAAAATTACTTCCCTAATCAAATCTACTTTTTTTCCACTGAATTAATTTCTCAAAATCCAAAACCAAACATCATCACAAAACAACAAAATCACTTAACTCCTCAAAACTACTTACTTTGAATTATTTTTTTTGAAAACTACTTACTTTGAATTATTGCAACCGATCTTCCAAAAAACAGCATAAGACCATTGATTCCTAGCACATAGAGTCTTCAAAGCTTCTTTCAACAAAAACCCCATTTTTTATCTCAAATTTTCACTTTTTCCAAACCAATGGAATCAAAGTAACATTCAAAAGATAGAATGAACAAAAGGGTAACTCTCAAAACCAAAGAAGAAACATGTTTTGTTTTTTCACCTAGAAACTAACTACCACGACACGATCCTCTCCCTGCTTGTTTTGTCCTCAGACCACCACTTCTTTTTCTCTCTGGATCTAAGTTCACTACTGTCAATTTCTTGCACCGGAATTCCATCCTCCGGTATAGAGAGAGAGAAAGTGAAAAAGTAGATAGAGAAAGAAGAACAATAACTACAGAACAAGCTTGTAGCAAAAACAAACAAAGATGAAAACTTTGATGAAAACTACACTATCCCACGAGATTCAAGGTTGTTAAGAGGTATCATTTTCTCCATTTTAGATGAAAAAAATGGTTAACAGAAAAAGGGTATATCAAAAAATGGTTAAACTGAATAGGGTTTGTTTCTTCGTAGCTAAATCGAAGTAAAAACTGTTGCTATAGCTCTCTTGTTATGTTTTTTTGTTGTGTTTTTTCTTAAAGACACTTTGAAGTGAAGACCCTTTGATGTGAAACTGAAAATAAATGGAAGTGAGTGTTGTTATTGAGAGAGAGGGTTGTTGAGAAAAGGGAACGGTTTTGAAGGAATATTACAAAGGGAGCCACTGAGACATTGGGAGAAGAGAATGGTTTTGTCGGATTGTGAAGCTTTGGTGTGGTCAGTGGTGGTGACCATAAGGCTAGTGCGGGTTGTTATCTACATGACGTCATTTTAATCATTTCACCTTCGTTTTGTTTTTTATTACTAGTGTGCCATGCTACCAACTTCTTGGAAGAGAGGGATGGTTCATCATCATTGAGAGGGTTAGAGAAACTATGTTTTGGTATTTTTGTTGCATGAAATTGATTGTTTAGGATTTTAAGTTAAAGTAGTGTTTAGGTCATTTATTAACGTTTATGTCTATTTAAGAGAGATCCCTTCAAAAAACAATATATATATCTCGGAGGAAGAATTGAGTGCATGTTTGGTTTAAGTTCTAAAAGGTAAAATTGATTTTAAATGTGTAAAATTGATTTAGACATATATGATTGTTTTTAAGTAGAATTAATTTTTCCTTCAGATTATTTATATTATAGCTTTTGATATTAGAATTAAAGTTTACATACAAATTTATAGTTCAATTCATTTTTACCTAAACATGTCAAAAAGCTTATCATAATCAATTTTACAAAATCAATTTTTGTTACTGTATAATTATTTATTTTTAGTCAAAAGGAACATTAAAATAAATAAAAATAAAAAGATATAGAGATTGAGAGGACATTAAACCTGACCCAGGAATAACCCAAATGGGGATATATCATTATAAATCAGTCCCAGTGAACAGCCCTAATCTATCTTAATAAAAATTCACTTATCACGGGCGCAACCCAGCGAACCTGCGTACGGAAACGAAACCAAGTTACAAAAAAATATGAAAAGTGAACCTTTGTGAAGAACAAATAGGGTTTAATTTCGGCGAATGGATCAACTGCCAACACGGTATCAAAATCTAAGTTCGTAGAAAACTCTTAATGAAGTGCATGTTTGTTTCTATCTTGGTTTGATATCAAACACACGTCCATGTTTAAGCTCCAATTTGGAGCTTTGAAAAAATCGTAGTAGAAATGCATTGAAACGCAAAATTTAAAGATTAAATGTTATTCCAAACATACACCGAGAGTTTTGTCTTGTTATCCATTATTGTCATGTCATGAGTTCAAATTTGGTTGTTAGAATGCGAAAATGCTAAGAATCTTGATAGAAATGGAATTGCATTGTCATCTATTGTGGTTATATTCGACTTTATGAATTGATCTCTGCAGTTGAACGTAGAGGATACTCAAATTACACATAATCTTGATTAACATTCTTTAATTTTGAAAAACTAAGTTACTTTTTTTTTCAAATTTAATAGACTAGTTTGAATGATCTTTGCAATATCTATGATCATAAATTCACAACATTGATAAGGTGTTTGGTTGTGTAGTGCCAAAATCAATTTTATACTTTTTTAACAACCATTATAACTTTAAAATTTATCCCCATGAGTTTAGCTTAGTTGGTAGGGATATCGCGTTTTATATGCAGGGGCCGGGGTTCGAACGCCGGACACCCCACTTCTCCACAATTAAATTGTGTGAG
>Ga0099826_10003850_pt1 | contig 10334 bp, 7 predicted proteins | sample Mtrugardesep15_FD_76830 | JGI IMG/M metagenome (GOLD analysis project Ga0099826, IMG submission 76830) | Root nodule microbial communities of legume samples collected from California, USA - M. trunc garden sep15 | ecosystem: Host-associated > Plants > Roots > Nodule | place: USA: California...
ATAACACTTGGTCTATGGTCCTGTACACTTGAAAAAATGTTAGCAATACCAATTGTCAATTTTTAATACCTTGTTATCATCAAAACTCTTAGGATTTATTGTTAAACACATTTTGTTCCAACAACCTTTTCCTTAAACAAACTCAATTCACCTCCTTCCAGTCCCAAACTAATAACACACAATTCCTTTCACCACACTAAATGAACCCAATACTTAGCAGCCAAGACTTTATACGACGACCATCCCTCATAACATATTGTAACGACGCGATTTTAGGATTTTATTTATTTAATTGTTTTATTATTTTATTTACTTGTCTGATTGTTGGGTTAATTGGATTTTATTAGATATATAGAGAAATTAAGGGTATTATGGTAATTTGATGAGTGAAGGGTAATTAAGTAAATTATAGGTGAAGGTTATTTTATGAGGTTATTGGTAACTTTGTAGAATCATTAGAGTTAAGGTAAATGGTAAAAAGATCGAATTAAGTGAATTAGAAAGATGAGAGTTAATTGTTGGTAAGAATAAATTGAGCCCCAATAGATAGTAAGTGAGTTAAACCCAATATATTGAGTATATAAGGCTAGTGTTAGACATAACCCTAGTTTTAAGATTAATTTGATAAGTTCACTAGAAAGAGGCAAAGTGAGAATAGAGAGAAAATTGAGAGAGAAGAAGAAAGAGACCTAAGAGGATAAATATGTAGAACAAGCTTCAAGATCAAGTAGACTGGAAGAATTGAGAGCTAGGAAGCTTAAAGATTTAAATCTAAGGTGTGGGTGTGAGGATTACTTTTCATATGATTGATTTAAGATTTGGGTAGAAACTAGGTTTTGTGTTTTTGTGGTGTTTTCATGAGATATTGATGAATCATGTTAATTTTCGTGCTCCAATCTTTAAGCTAATTTTGAATATGATAAAAGTTGTGAAATGTTGATGTTGTTGTATTAAAACTCATGGTTGATTATATGGAATAAGTGTTATTGAGATTTTAGCTTAATTATGTGAAAATCATGATGTTGTTGATGATTATTGCTCAAACCATGTTCTAATTACATGACATGTTATTGGGTATTTTTGCATGTTGAAAAATTCATAAAATTGATTATGTTAAATGTGATGTTTGGACTAAGTTGTGGTTTGTTTGTGAATTTCGTGAGAAATGGGTGATAAATCATGAAAGTGATGTTTTGATAAATTGGACTATATAATGGCGTTGGTGAAATTGTTATTGTGATGAAATGGATTAAGAAATTCTGTTTTAAATGAGAACTTTTGGGTGTGGGGTTGATTCGGAGAAAAACGAGTTTTTGACCTAAAAGATGTTTTTAAGTGATTAAGTAAATTAAACTATTTTGAGATAAGTTGAATCGAATTGTTTTGAGTTATAAATGATATTAAATAGTAGGGTTTAAGTGGTTTAAGTGTTTGGAACGAATTTGGCACGAATCAAATTGAAAACGCTTTTGAAAAAGGTGTTTTACGCGCAAAAATGAAAAATGCAAAAATCTTGTCTTGGTAAGGCAGCACGGACTGTGCGCCTGGGGGCACGGACCGTGAACATCATTTAAAATTGAGTGGTACGACTGTGCACCCCTGTGGCACGACCGTGCGACCTCCCCTAGGCGTGGGAAGTCCAATTTTTTGTCGTTTTTCAATTTTTAAAGTATGTCAATGGGTCCCAAACTCCTAAACTTAGTTACTTGAGGTATATTTGAGTGTTTAAGCTGGTTTTAACTAGGTTTAGATTAGAATTGGATTGTATGCTGTGAATTTGTGAAAATAGACGAACTTTGACAAATGTAGGAAATAGACGGACGTTAGAAATTAATGATTCATGCTATGATAACTTGGGAATGACTATGTGCTATTGATGTGATGATGAATGATGGTTAGCTTGGTTATGATATGGATTCTTGAAAAATGTATCAACTAGGAATAAGCGATTAATGATTTTTAAATGCTAATTGTGCTAAATGAAGTGATGTTGCTTACTTGATGAAGTACACGTTGGATGATGATTTAGAAGGATAATTTGATGATGATGATTTATTTATGATGATAATTCATGATGGTGAATAAATATATTTATATGATGATGATGAACACATGTATAAAATGATGAAGTTTATGATGGTGATGTCTTGTATGAACGTATGCATTTGGTGAGTCATATGTTCATGAATACATGGTCAAGTCCATATGTTGATGAGTGGTGATGAGATCAATCAGTAAAATAACTTCAACATCCAAATGGTACCACCTGCATATAGAGTAATGTTTAGAACATTGCATGTATTTGGATTGATGTGAGAGTCGTGGATTCAATTATGTGATTATATGTGATGATGTGTATTTAATCATGCGAATACTTGGTGATCTTTATGTGAATAATATGAAAATTGATGTGCTTACTTCCATGAGGATATTACTTGAGATATTGATTCGTTGAAAATATGATGTTCGTTGCCTCAAATTTATTCGTATGTTCATGATTTTCTATGTTGAATATTTCTCACCCTTTGCGGTTTTCCGCCTACGCCACGTTGTAGACGTATCGGTTCAGGACGCGTGACGATTGTGAGTACCCGAGGTTTAAATTGACGCTTCCTCATTTTTCCCATTTGCTTTGGAGTATAGTTCTAGGCTCTGAGAAACCATGATGTACCTTGAGAAGTTGAGATGTTGGTGTTATGTTGTTTATTTTATAAATTCGATGCGACTATTTTTAAGAATTTTGTAAATGAATTATGCATGCTTTTGAATTATTGAATAAGTAGTACCTTGAACCTTGTTTTTAACTATGATTTATTATTTAATATTTCTCATGGGGGTTTGAGGGTGTTACACATACTATCACCAACACCATTTTCCTAAAAAAACCATATTAAATTCCATAAGTCTCCTCACTCTAAACCCACCATTTTCCTTAACCAATCAAACTTTATCCCAATGTATTTTGCAAGCTTTCTCAAGATTTAAAAAGAGATTCAAGGAAATAAATAGTACATGTGGCAACCTTAAAGAAGGAACGAAAAGAAAACAAAAATCGATGACATGACATATTTAATGAGCACAAGCCAACCACCCATGGACAAATTTTTACTTTTTCACCTTGGAAATTTTGTACGAATACTTTTAATCAACGAATGCCAAAAATATAATCTATGAGGATCCCCACCAATCGAAATACCTAGATAAACGAATTGAAGCTGAACAATTTTATACTTCAAAACAAAAACTGCTTCAACCAACCAAGATTACACTTCATTGACACCTACAAGTAAGCTCATATGAAAATTCAGTTTCAAACGTGATAAAGTTCGAAAATTATGAAAGTAGCCTTCAACGTTCTAATGTTTCCGCAGTTTCTCTCTCCCATAATCTGGGTATCATGAACAAATTGGGGTGAGATGTCTGAAGCAAAGATTGAGAACCTACACCATAGCCGAAAATAATGCCACTATCCACAAAAGTGTTTAACATCACATTCAATGCTTTTAAAAGAAATAAAAAAAAGAAGGTCGTGTATCACTTTCCCGGATACCCCTACCCACCTTAAATTCCTCTGTAAGACTCCCATTCACAAAAACCGACATATTTTTTGTACTAACAAATTCCATTATCCCATGCCCCCATTTACAAGAAAAACCAATCTTTGCCATAACCATGTCCATATAACCACACTCCACATAATCATAAGCATTCTTAAATTCAACCTTAAATATGAGAAGCTCATTTTTCCTTTTAGCTTCATCTACTACTTCATTTCAAATAAGAATATTGTCTAAAATTTGTCGACCCTTAACAAAAGCCAAACGATCTTTAGAAACAACACTATTACTAACCAATTTTAATCTATTAACAATGACTTTACCCAATATTTTGTACATATAACCAACTAATGAAATTGGACGAAAATCCAAAAATCAAATAACTTGAGGGCAATTCATTTTTAGCATCAAAGAAATAAAAGTATAGTTAGAAATTTTCACCAACTTGTTGTTACCATAAAAATCATAAATGAACCTCATTGTATCATATTTAAGGTCAACCCATAAATACTTAATGAAACCGAGTTTGATGCCATCCAGTCCTGGACTTTTGGAGATGTTACAATCTCACACTGCCATCTTCACCTCATCCTATGTAAAGAGAATGTCTACTTGAACCTCTTCATCAGTGCTCAGAGAATTAAATGATATATTTGACACCCTGATCGGAATAACGGAACAAATTTGAAATGGTTTTCGAAAGAATAAAAATTGGTTCTAGAAAATTATTCACTCCTTAAATTCTATCGTTAATCATGATAAAATTTGTAATGGCATTACCCCATTATCTTCTAGACATTACTCCATGGAAGAATTTGAAATTTTCATCTCTCTCTTTGAGCCACAAAATACGTGTCATTTTTCATTGAATACTGCATTCAACATTAGATAAATAAAATTCCCACGAGAAAATTAAACGTCGTTCTTCCCTCTCTTTGTTATATAGACCCGTCGATTCTCCTTTTCTATGAAGGTGTAACAATCTCTCCTTTGCCTCTTTATTTCTCCCAAAACATTGGAACTATGGGAGAACTGTCATTCCTTCAAGCTACCTTTAATCAATTACAAATTCTATTTTAAAACAAACCCAACCCATCATTCAACTATAAAATACCTCAATTTATCCCGAACAAAGTCCTTGTACCTTGAAAATTCTGTCATTTTAATTGCTTTATTTTGGATCAGCTTTCAAATTCTACAAATTCAAATTGATTGGTTCTCAATCTAGGTCTAATTGGTGGGAATGATATTTCACTTGCTGCTTTAGTTAACAATCGCTGGTCAGGAGGGTTTTGCGATTCTGATTTTCAAACCTGTTTGGTTACGAAACAACTTGCCATGCCATGTTTGATTGGTAGGCTGAACTTGCAATGCCTGTTACTATTTCACCACATGCGCAGACACAAATTTCTACCACTTCTCATAATGTTATAAACTCTTCTCAGTTTGTGATAGTACCACATAAGTCCTTTGTGGCGGATGAGACTCTTTCTGGTTCCCTGCACCAAGGGTGATGCTCTTTTTATTCGAATCGAATAGGAAGAATATTCTAAAGGATTGGTTGAATGTTAGAATGCCTTCGGGGAAGACTGACTTTGAATAAAGGAAACAAACCTTACACAACGAGAGATTTAGCGGCTAAGTTAGGCAAGTTTTGCAAGATGGTTAACAAATGGAAAATGATTTCACTTGGCAGGGGCTATTATGATTTACTTTTTGAACAGGCTGATGACTTACGTAGAGTTTGGGCGGCTAGTAACATTGCTCTTAATACGGATCTCCTTTGCCTTTTTCAATGGATGAAGGACTTTAACCATTATTCTCGGAAACAGACTCATTCCTCCATTTGGATCAGACTGATTGAACTTCTACAAGAGTATTAGGGGGGACAAACTTTAAAGGAAATTGCGAGTGTCGTTGGTACTCCGATAGATTTGGATGCCCCGACACTATGCGAGAATTTTGGTGGACATTGACTTGTCTAAAATAGCCTATGATGAAATTATTGTGGAACGAGATGGTTTTTCCTTTAAACTAGTTACTAAGAAAGATATTCCTCGGCAACACCGTAGTGATAAAGGTGCTTCTACTTAAGATACCATGCCATATGTTGCTGTTGCAGCCCCTTCTACTTCAACTACTATTATAGATACACAAGAACGATCAACAAATCAAAACATTGCTCCTCCTAAGGATGTTTCAAGCAACTCTTTTAGCTTTGATTTAAAAAATGTTTCAGATGCAATTCATCAGGGCGTGTTACCTTAGTCAACTATCCCCATTTTGGAATTGGTTACTGATGTTGTAGACAATGGCGTGCACCCTCTTGAAGTGGAGAGGACGCAACAGGAATCTTGGAACGACAGTGTTCCAAAGCTTCTTGTTGTTGTTGCTCTTCTTTTGACTTATGTAGAACATGTTGACGTGCATGAGAATTTTGATGGATTTACCTTCAATTTTGTTAAAGAGGTGAGGTCTTCTCCGTTTCTGAACATGGTAGTGCACGAGGAAGTCACTACCTCGTCTAAAGAAATTCCCTTGGCCACAATTGTGCATCCACACCATATTGCGGTGCACAGAGTCCCTACAGCACCAGTTGATGGTTCCGTCACACCACCCTTTGCCATTAATTCAGTTCTAGACCCCGTCCCAGCAGTCCCTGTCCCTGCCTTTGTTGCAGACTCGGTTCCCGTGGACAGCAACATAGGCACACAAAACCTGCTGACATATGATGCAGTTCCAGCAACTGCGGCCATTGTGTCTCGATCCGCTCCCATTGCAAAGTATGGCAAAGTATTGCCACAAAAATCCTACCTGGTATGGAAAAGTATTGGCATGAAGAAGTTTTGTATTAATGAGAGAGGTCTTTTGATCCCAAATTTACGGGGGCTTTGGGGAAATAATTTCTTTCGGGACAAATGTGGTCTACCTAATTACATATTCCCCTAGTATGTTGGTTTTCATTTCCTTTTTATTTCTTGTTTTGAGGATCTCGGTCTAGTCTATCCTCTTTGTATATACTTTCCCCCCATTTTTTTAATAATATTTTAAGTTTGGTGGCATAGGATGAATTTTCATCGAGGTGCCAACTTAGTTTAGATGTCAATGCTACCTCTTGATGTATATTTTTTCTCCTTGCATATCCAAAAATAATTAGAGCAACAACAAATGAAATAAAAATTTACAACAATATTTAAAAAAGTTGGGCAAAATGCATTTTAAGAAGTCAATTTTATCCATGATTAACTGTTTAATAAATTATTTATTAATGTCTTTTCAATTGAAACAAACAAGTTATTTGCAAGAACTTATTATACTTATAATTTGTTTCTGAGTATTGTTATTGAAATATTTTCTACCTATAGTTGTTTTTGAAACCGAAAGTAACAAATCAATATAAATAAATCCATCAATCATGTGGTATTTTTTTATTTTGTTTATTTATGCTAATTTTTGACAACATAACTTATTTGAGGTAGCTTAATCCTTATTTATTAATTTTGTTAAGTTTAACTTAATTTTTTCCGTCCACTAATCCCTTATTAGGTTTGCAATAACTCTATCCTAAAATTTTGGCTCTAAATTTGCATCATATATGTTTTTTCATTTCTCTCTCTAATAACCGTGAATATTTTTCAAAGCAAAAATTTAATAGATATCTTAATCCTTATCTATATTATTTATTAATTTTATTAGGTCTGCAGCAAGTTAATATATTGTTTCTCTAGATTTTTTTTTTTACAAGTTGTTGTACACTTATTTAATACGTTTACAAACATAATATTCTAATTTCCATGCAAACTCGGCTACCCTAAATAATTTGTTAGGAACCATGAACTACATTAATTTTTTATGTTTTAACTATAAAAGTAATAAATACAATTGACCTGTGCAACAATATAATTTTGTATTCTTTTTATCTTTTTTCTTTATAATTTTTTTTATTATCATTCGATTGTAATATTGTATCTCTAATAATCTAATTTGCGTTTATTGATCGACCCATGATCTTTCGGGTTATGATCTTACATGTTAAAGATTATTAATTGGTATCTATTAAAGTCGAGAAGACTCGTGCGTCGCAATATTTATTATTCGGGATAACTAAGTATAAATAGATACCAACCAATTAATGAATAGTTTTTTTTTTTTGGTAGCAAAGGCTACCCCATCTTCGAGGAACCGCCCCTGGTAGGACATTTAGAGTATGATTGAATTAAAAAGAAAAAGAGAGAACTTAGAAAGAAAGTTGAGATTATCTCTCTAAAATTTTAGGGCCAGCTCAATAAAATTAATTTAAATAAAGATTTGTTTACATATAAAAGAATGACATCATCTAGTATTAATTATTTTTTGATTTCAAGATAATACTTAACTTTGCCCGGTATAATATTTAGATGATGAAAAGTAAGTTAAGGAGCCACGAGAATAATTTATCCGAAAAATGAATTATTCAGATAATATATCAATCTTGCCCAATCATAATTTTATTTTTATGATTATTGTGTGGCTAGTTTATTTTGGATAACGATTTCATCCCTTATTTTGTTCATGTCATTTCAGTTAATTTGTATTGGAATTTCAAGATTCAAATATCTATGATTTTATTTTAGATTCACATCTTGACACCGGTGACTTTGTAATTTTTGGTCGTGTTCCTCTTTACACATCTTGTGTGGGATAAACCACTCCTTTTAATGTTATATTCTCTTTTAGCTTGTTCAATTTTATTTTTTTTTGTGGTCTTTCAATAATGTTTTCATAAATTTTTTAGATTTAATACTTGAAAATTAATATGCAATTGAACTAAAAACACAAGAATGACGTGAAAAAAGATAATGATGAAATAGTTATCTGAAATTAAATTAGAGAACCACGGGTACAATTTTGCCTTTATTTTCTTACATAGGAAATATCCTAAATTATTAGGCCAACTATTTCCTATGATTTATTTCTTAAACCTCCTCTATGTAAGAATATGATTTATAGCATAAAAAGAAACTACACTTAGTAAAAATGTATCATTGTTTCGAGCATAAACTGCAGGATCAAAAGTTTCATTTGTATTTTGAAGAGCTTTTATACAACCAATAACTCCCCTAGTAGCATCTTGTACATCATTTCTTGAACTTAGAGCATCCTTATGCAACATATCTAATGCATTGTTGAATGATGTAATAGTTGTATCATAAAATTCATTTGCACATTGACTAAGAGCTTCTTCAGTAGGGAAACGTTGTGCCATTTCGATAAACGAAGCTTGAGTTGACATAGCCTCATTTATTGACATCTCCAAGATATAAAAGGAGAGTTCAGGGTATGTTGCAACTGAGGGGATTCTTGGGTCAGTTTGTAGAAGTTTAAGACAATGTTTGAATTCAGTTAGTGGAGTGTATTCAGCGCATACCTTTACATACACACCGACGAAGAGACACAATGCTGGAAGAGAAGCATAAAATATGAAGCACAAGAAAAGGATGAACAAAAAGGATGATATTGATGTGGATTTCATTTTTTTAATGATATATATGACTATAGGAACCTCAAATTACTTTTCTATGTCAATATATAAGCTAGAAATTATATTTATAAAGTTAGTTCAATATCATAAAGTTGTCTAATATAAATTTGGTCCAACGATGAATTCTTCTGTTTTTAGTAAATTTCATAAAATATTATTTCTGTTATCCTATTCCTATTTTTATATTATAAATACATTTTTTACTAAATCGGAAAATAATAAATAAAAATAATTTTTTTAAAGGAAATAAAAATGAAGTTTTTTATAAATTTATTTGACCTAGAGTTAATAAGTCAAAGAACTTTAATTATTGACTTTTACATAATGTGGCATTCTTTGATTCAGTGATAAAAAAAATTAATTTGTCAACAAGTCATATCTCATATCTCAATTTGGTATCCTTTTTCTTATTCTTATAAATTCAATTTTTACTAAAATGGAAAAGTATTAAATAAAAATGAATTTTTTTAATAGTTTTGATAAATTTTAGAAGTAATGAACGATAAATTAACATATTTATTTAGTCAAAATAATATATATTTATATGACATAGTGTTAATAGGTCAAAGAACTTTAATTATTAATTTTAAAAAAATGTGGCATTCTTTGACTCAAAGATAAAATAATTAATTTGTCAACAAGCCGGGTCAAACCCCACTTCCTCCATTTTTGTGCGACTTTTCAATGGATATTGTCATTTCATCTATTTACCACAAGATAAAAAATTATTTGACCGAATCTATGTATTTGAAAGAGGAATTTTATGTCTCAAATTATATAAATTGATTTCCACCCTCTAAGAGTATATTTTATATTAAAATACAACCTCTTAAAATGATTATAAATATTTTTTGATTTTCTTTCAAAAAAAATAATTATTTTTTGATTTATAAATTTCAATTTTTTTATAATATATAATTATGAATGAATATTAAATAAAATGAAAATATTTAATAATTTTAATAAATTTTAGCAGTAAATAATGAAAAAAATATTTATTTATTTGACATTCGTTCAAAAAAAATAAATTTGACGTGTAGTTAATAGGTCAAAAATTTGTACTCGTGAGCTTAACTTTAGTTGCTAAGGTTCGAGGTTCGAACCTCGGCCACCACAAAAAAAAAATTGGTCAAAAATTTAACTATTAATTTTTAAATGATGTGGTATTAGTTGATTCAGTAAAAAGATGATTAATTTTTTGTTGACCCAATTTTTTTTTTTTAACAAACTAAAATGATATATTATAAAAAAAAAAA
>Ga0099826_10003851_pt1 | contig 10334 bp, 5 predicted proteins | sample Mtrugardesep15_FD_76830 | JGI IMG/M metagenome (GOLD analysis project Ga0099826, IMG submission 76830) | Root nodule microbial communities of legume samples collected from California, USA - M. trunc garden sep15 | ecosystem: Host-associated > Plants > Roots > Nodule | place: USA: California...
ACATGTGTTGATTTATAAATAGCAATTTACTCGACCTCCTTCTTATGCTGATTTTTTGAATTCCATTTCAACATATTTCGTTATATTGTTTATCAAATTATTTTGACTCATAAGACCCGTGCGACGCACGGGTCGGCGTTCTAGTAATTTTATAATTTTCGTTAAGGGAAGATGGTGACAATTAAGGGAAGATGGTGGCGATATACCTTGACAAAAAAAAAGATGGTTGCAATATACATATTTTGTTACGTGAATAACATTACCTTTATATTTTTTTTGTTTTGAAGGAGCCTTTATAATTTTCACTGTTAGTTTATAATATATAATTTTATTGTTATTAGTTTTATAATATAAATGAATAGATAGAAACATTATTATTACGCTTTTTTATAAAGTATAAAATTAAAATAAACATAAATAAAAATAAAAATTTCTGCATGAAAAAATTAATTTATTAATAATAATAATATATAAAATAATATTTTTAATTAATTATTTAAATTACTAATTTTTAAGTATCTTAAAATTTCATAAAAAGAAAGTATTTTAAGTGTTAATTCATATAAATTTTATTGAGAATTAAGAATGCGCTTTTATGTCATTTTACATTTATCAGCTAGTTGAACCGCTAATTTTACCAAACAGTTTAATTAGCTTATCAGCTATAAGTCATCAGCTATCAGTTAGCTTATAAGTTATCCGTTATTTTTACCAAACAAAGCCGTTATATTTAAAAGATGATAAAAATGTCTACATCGCCGTTTAGGGTCGTGCTATGAATAAAATCACATGGACGTCTAAATTAGAGTTTTTAATAGTATTTTGGGAGAAAATTAAATTGTTTCCAAATATTATCACTTTAATCGGGGTCTAACTATCTCTTAATTTCAGAATAATATAATACACATGACAGGCTGAGTGTCACATATTTTGAATCTTATTTCATTTGTTTTTTGTGATTTCACCGTCTTTGCATGATGTTTTTGATTTTATGTCTTAATGCGGTGTTTATTTGATTCGGACTGACAAATTAGTTTTGGGTGAGTGTATATTCAAACAATGACTTTAGCGTCGTCAACATTGCCGACTCAAAGACATGAGTATTTCAGAAACTTGAATATAGTCATATTTGTAGCTACAAGTACTTTGCTGTTTAGAGCTATTAACATATATGTTGTGAGTTTGTTTGCATATTCATCATTTTTATTTTTTGCAAATTTGAATTTGTATTATATCGATATACCGGATTAATTTGAATCAATATTGATTGTTTCTTTTAAAAAATAAGGTTGGGTATCACAAAAAATATGTCCCGTTTTGGAAGAATCAAAACAAAACTAATTGTTTTGAAACAAAAATGAAAAATGTTACATTTTTCATTTTTTGAAATAATGGTTAATGTGTCTCCATTTTTTTTAAGAGACTAACTTTTGGATTTCATATTTTTGTGAGGGATTAAAATGAGATTTTACTCTTAATTAAATAATTATATTTACAATTTAAAACTAACTCTCTTAAAAAAAAACCAATTGTATTGAGATTTACGGACATAATAAATTAGTTCGTTGATGAAGAAAAATACTTCAAATAATGATTGAAGGGTTAATTTTTTTTTTTTGTCGGAGTTTGAACCTTTAATTTTGCATAATTATACATTGCTTTTACCGGTTGAGTTAAGTATACGAAGACAATGGAAAGGTTAATTAAAACATAAGCAAAGCATATAGTATTTATGCAAGAATTAAAAATACTATATTAAGCAAGAAGAATGAGACATAAAGGTCAAAAATGCCAATATTTGCTGCCGTCTTGTTGAGTATTTTCACCTCTACCTGTCAGAGAAGAAGTATGTCACTATGTCGCGCTAAAGCTAAATACAGCCAGTCCAATTCAGTGATTCACCTTCTTATATCTATCTATGTGCATATGGTTTCAACTTAAATACGTATTTTTTTTTAGATACGAAATGACAAAACCATTATAAATTCACACATATAAGTGGAGATATATATCGGTCATGGTATTCGGCCTAACAATTTCGACATTTTTGTCAGTTGAGCTAGGACTTATAGATAAATATATATCTTTTTTATCTATATTAGATTTACGTTTTCACTTTTTAAATCAAACATATAAGGTCCTTAAAAAAAAAAAACATATAAGGAGATTCCGCTGTTACATATTTTGAAGAAGCCTCAGCCGTTATTATATATGATATTATGTTTTTATCCATCATCTTCTTTTATTAAAGCCATCGTCTTCACCTTGTTTTTTTTTTCTTCTTGAAATCTCGCCCACATAATTGAGAGGTTGCGAATTTGAATACGGTCAACAAAAAAAATGTTAAGAATAATAATTTGTTTTTATGGAAAGGATAATAGTAGTAATTTTTAAACACCTAAACTTATTCTACCATCAAAGAAAAAAAATAGAGTAAAATGATAAATGTAATATAAAGATAGAAAGAAAATGAAAAAAGTAAAAATGTATGCAAATTAAATGTTAATTAAATCTAACAATTTTATCGTAGTTAGTTTAGTTGAACCATACTATCATGACGATAGTACGTATCATCTTCTTTGTATCTTACATATATTATATCTAATGTTTTCAACTTATACTTTTTTTATAGTAATATTAACTTATTCAATGAATTTATACTTAATAAATATATTTTTTGTTACAAAGCTAATCAAGCAAAAGAAAACACAAAAGAAAAGAAAGAACAACCCAAGAAGATTTGCTGGAGGAGAAGGATGAATAATGATGTTAACGTCTAAAGTTGTCTTTAATTTAGTCATGTAATCCGCATATTAGTTGTCTTCTTTAAAAGTGTTTTAAAGAAAGAGCACATTGTATACTTAATAAATATACAACGAAACATCCTAAAAAAAAAAATACAATGAAGTAATTAATTTACCCTCATAATGCTGCCAATTCCATAAAAACTGCTGCCAGCTTATATCCTATTTCAATATGTACTTTATTCGAATCTATCTTGTTTTGTTAAAGTATAAATAATTTTTATTACTAAATAAGTTTTATTTTTTATTATTGTTTATTTGATTATTTTATTTTATTTCAGTTTTTGTAGGATTATTTAATTTCAGTTATTGTGATCAGTTAAATGGCTTTTTACACAACTCTATAACGTTGTTTGATTCTCGTAGTCGATTGATTATTGATGTTGTATTGTGATCAATTGACACTTATATGATATCTTGAAAGTTTTTTTTGTAAAAAATTATCAGTATAATTTTCTGGTATTATTTATTAAAGAAATAAAATAAAGTTTTTAATAAACTTTTTTATCAATATTATGTAAAAATGAAACCATTTTTTTTAAACCGTTTTTAAAAGAACTTAATTCATATTATGAAAAAAAAAACACCGTTAATCGATCATAGATTATTAATCAAATTTAACTTTTAAGCTAATGTCTTCAAGACACAAGTTAAGGAGTAAAAGTAGAAATGTTTTGTTGTAATTAATGCATTTGAATTTATCTTTTTAACTTTTAATTAATTAAATGCACAAAATTTAAGAAACAATTTATATTTTTGGGTTGCTTAACATGTGTGCTAAGGATGCAAGTTAACATGACCCAACTTTTAATAGTATGTGTGTCACAATTAAACTCTCTTAAAAATCTGTTAGAACTTAGAAGTAGTATATTAGTTTATACTTAATTTGAATTAGTATTAGTATTATTGAAGGAAGTAAGAATAAAGGAAGATGGTGCAAGCACGTAAAGGTTGCTCCCTCGCTATTAGCTTTGCTTATGGAATCAGAAAAGTTGGTTTACATACAGATCCTCCACAACTATTTGACTTCTCTTTCAATATCAATATGCTATGCCACTCATCACCAATCACAATCAAATCATTACACAATAACATAAACATTCATATTCATTCTACAATTATTTATGTCAATATCTTTCATATTCCCAATCCATTCCTATTTATGAATAAAACTCAACACGAGTGGTGAATTAACCTTACACCATCCCCTCTCTATCTATATAGAAAATATGAACATGAAACCTTCTTCACCATCAGATTCTTCAATAATCACACACCACTCCTCTTATTCTAACAATTCAACAACAACATTCATTAACAGTCCTTGGGAAACCATGCGAAGAAAACCACGAACAACCCTCCTTGTTTCATTACTTGCTATTCTTTTATTTGCTGCATTTTCTCTTCATCTCTCTCGTGACGCTGTTTCGGGTTGGAGACCTGATTACGACATAGACGATCGTCCAAGAAAGCTAAGCGCAAAAAAACACGTTGTCGTTCATACCAATGCAAACAACAACATCGTCAACGAGTTTTCACACCAATCACGTCGTGTTTCATCCATCAACTTCAAAAACTCATTCTCAACACTTTCAGTTTTATTTCCAGATTGGGAGATTCTCGTTCTCGTTTCGCCAAACACCATTTTATCTTCTTCCGATGAATATAACTGCCTTTTCCGCAACAACGTAATGTCTCCGGCGAAATTCTCTGGTGTGTTACCTTTCACCAACCGTACAACGTTCAAGTGCGATATGCCTGGTACGATTTGGCGCCGGAGAATATTTTCTCAACCTATGTTGGTAACTGGAACGTCGGAAAATGAATTTCAACATCAATCTCCGGCGCTGGAGCTTGTGAGGTGGAATTTTCTTGTTTACGAGTCTTTTTCAATGGAAGACGATGTCGTTTTGTTTGCCAAAGGAGTGAATCATCGTCAAGGCTACGACACGCCAGCGAAGGAGCTTAACTGTGTTTTCCAAATCGGAGACGGAATTCGCACCGCCGTTACAAGCTCCGTTCAAGAGGTTTTCCGATGCCTGCATCCAGATCCGTCTGATTTGGGTTCGAATTCCAAAATCGGAGTGTCCCTCGAGATTATTGGAAAAAACATCGTGGTCCCGTCCGTAGCATATTACGCTCCCAGGCCCGTAGTAGTTCAAAAGTTTGGGCCCATGGCCCATTTACAGGCCCAGCCCAAATATTTCCTATGTGCATGCACGATGGTTTATAACGTGGCGAAGTTTTTGAGGGAATGGGTTGTGTATCATTCAAAACTGGGTGTTGAAAATTTCATATTGTATGATAATGGAAGCGATGATGATTTGGAGGGAATAATTAAGGAGCTTCGAGATGAGGGTTATAATATAAGCACGTTGCTCTGGATTTGGCCAAAGACTCAAGAAGCAGGATTCTCACACAGTATTTTGTACTCAAAATCCAAAGGGTTATGCACATGGATTATGTATGTGGATGTTGATGAATTCACGTATTTACCCTCTTGGAGAAATGGGTCCTACTTCAATTCAAATGAATTACCTTCATTGAAATCAATTTTACCGCGGGAGTATAAGGGTGGGAATCGCAGAATTGGACAAGTGTCAATGATGTGTTTAGAATTTGGGCCATCTGGTCAACGACAACACCCGATAGAAGGGGTAACACAAGGTTACACGTGTAGAAGGAAAGTGGAACAAAGACACAAATCAATTGTGTTGGTAGAAGCAGTTGATAGAAGTTTGTGGAATGTGATACATCATTTTCAAGTGAATGAGAAACAAGGGTTTATATCGAAACAACTTGGTCCTGAAGAGGGTTTGGTGAATCACTATAAGTACCAAGCGTGGGTTGAGTTTAAGAGCAAATTTAGAAGGAGAGTGTCTGCTTATGTTGTAGATTGGAGACAAGCTATGAACCCAAACTCGCAAGATAGGACACCTGGGTTAGGATTTGAGGCTGTTGAACCTAAAGATTGGACACACAGGTTTTGTGAAGTTAGAGATCAAAGGCTGAAATTGTTGACACGTGAGTGGTTTGGATCGTTCACGCATAATGGATATAGAATGGCTTGGCAAACTAGATGAGAATATTTTGTTTTGATTGCTTGATTCTTCTTCTTACATAGCTTTTTGATTCGGAGGGGACAGATTCTCAACAAAAGTAAACATGAATGGATCAATACTATACATACATAGGAACAGTTGAAAACTATTATTGTGGGGTTGGATTGGATTGGATTGGGTGGATTTCATTATAGTGCTCTCTTACATTCTTTTTTTCTATTCCACTTTTTTTTTATGCACGGAATAGAATTTTTGTTGTCTTCATTGTTCTATCTTGGACCAGTGTCACATTTTGTCCCCCTATAGTTGATACTAGTATAGGCTGATTTCTTCTTTGTACTGCACCGGATTTGGTGCTTCTTCATAAATGAAATACATCCCTCTGTGCACTTTGGAAGATTCGTTTACCCTTAATTCAATTTTATGTTTGTTCGTTCGTTCATTATTTAACTAGCAATAGCAAGCTATTGCATTTCATGATTCTCATGTAACGTGAAACACAATTCTAGCAAATGCATCACATATGACTGACATTTGCAAACAATAGTGTTGTCTTATCAGTCCAATGATACATCCAACCTTCTTGTTCTACTTCGGAACAAAGAGGGTACAAAAAATCATTAACTATAATATTGAGAATCAAATAAAATCAAAAAAATTAAAATATTTCAAAAGATAATAAACTCTGTGTTTAGTATTGGATCAAGCCTCAATCCTATATGGACTTCTAATAAATACAATATACCCCTTCACAACAAAACGAGGTATACAATTCTTTCTACCTAAAAACCTTAAACTTTTGCCCTATTAATGGGTTAAGCGTCGGAATGTTTACAAGCACTCGGTCAAGGATTGTTTATGGTAATATTTTTTAAAAACTGATTGCCGATGGAAATTTTAGTTTTATCAAAAAAATAAAATTGCGTTTAATCCTTCTAAATTTTCTAACACAAAGTGAAAATTAGTAATTAGCTAAAATACTTCTAAATTAGACTATGCCTATTATTAAATAACCTTTCTTGTTTTTCCTTTAAAGTCGGGTATAAATATGCTCATTAAACATTTATCAATAAAACTATTGTTTTATTCTTTCTTAAAAAAAAACTATTTTTTCTTCTATAAAAAAAATAAAACTATTTTTTGGACAAGTTATCTCTTGAATTTTATAAATGGGACACAGGCATTCAACTTTGCCAGTGTAAATAAAATAATCAAATTATGTACCGAAAAATAAACTAATCAAACTTTAAAAATCGAATCTATGTAATTTAAAGGCGCGCAATGCAAAGTCCAACCAACCATGGGTTGTACTTTGTCAACAACAACGTCAACAATAAAAAAACATGTGTTGTACTTTGTAGTTAAAGACATACATTGTTGTTAGTTACAGAAAGAAGCAAAAAGAAAAGGCGGAGAAAGTGAAGTGTCGAAACCTGACGTAATGAAATAGTACTATTGAACATTTGATGTCTCAATTACACGTAAGTCATAGTCCTGAGCTGATACCAATCGAATTGTAAACATGGTACAGCCAACATCAATATTGAAGTAAAATAGAAGTACAAAGTAAAGGCTCTACAACTAAAAAAAAATGTAAGCCCAGCTTCTCAGAGCTTCTGATATCACATATAATAGAAAAATGAGATTTGGATCTTCCCATCTTATTTATCAACATGGCAATGTCATGTCATGAGAGGAAACAAAACACAACACAGTAAAACTACAATAAAACCTACTACTATGTGACTAGGATCCATTGAACTTTAACTTTCTCCCTCATGACATGACATTATCACGTTTGAAAATTCAATGAGAAAATTCCCATCTGAAAAATAATATATAATCATAGCTGCAGTGCAAGATTTGGCTGCAGATGAGGACCAGTCTCCACATTGGAACTGCGTGAACTTGTTGCCCCTATTATCCCATTTAAGTCATTAGCAAGTGAAACAGAATTCTGTTTAGCAGGAAATTCCAATCCTTGCCAAGATGATTTTCCGGTAAGCCCTTGAGAAAATCTTTGAGGATCAAATCCAGATTCTAGAGCTAATAAGTTGCTGGAATCTGACTGACTCGACTTGTTAAAGAATTGAGCCTTGAGAGCGGTCGGATTTATATTTGTAGGTGCAATATGACCGGAAAGGCTGTTTGAGGTATCCATGCCAAACATTTGTGGAACATTACCAGCATTTGAAGACCCGGTTAAGTCGGCAAGGCTTACCATCGTCATTTGAGGTGAAAAATTAGACCCTAACCGACGATTAGAGCCGAAATCATCAGAGTGCGCCATGGGTTCCTGCTGAATCCTCCCATGAATCATGGATTCGTTCCCACCACTAACACTGCTGCCTGGATTCATTTCGTTTTGGTAACTCGATTCTCTGTTTATCAACACGTCTCCACTTTGCAAGCCTGATGTATTTGCATGAGAGAACTTTCTTGAAGGAGAAGGAAATCTGCTTCTATAATCCTCTGGTACAAAAGTGTCTGAATTTCTCTCATCACGAACCGCAGAGTGTTGCCTCTGTGACACATCATCATCAGATACCCATCCAGGACCAAATTCATGTCCGGGTGGCAAAGCACTGCTGATTTTCCTCGCAGCAACCTTCCAAACAACAGGACCAAGGTCTGCGGCAAAATGGGCTAGGCTTCTTGCATAGCTGTGCTTCACATGTAAACCAACCTGATTTAAAGGAAAAAGTTCGTAAACTACGTTACCAATAAGTTACTGATAAGAAAGCCTTTGGAACAATGAGATACTAACAGCAAGCTAGAGACAGGGACAAGATTTTCAAACTAATATAATTCATTAAAGGCAACTCTCAGGTTGTTGCAAAAAAGGAAAACGAAAACGAAAAATAGAATTACGTACTGCAAGAAGCTGCTTGGAATTATCCTCAAATGCAGTCAATACTGGTGGTTCATTTCCTACAGCCACTGGATTTCTGTAAGTGTCACGCCTGGTCTCATCAACCGTGTACTGCTTCTTTCCATACCTTAACACAGCTTTTAAAACAGAAGCTGCAAGAAGAAGGAAGAACACATAATTTAAAGAATCATTCCAATAAATACAGAATTGGACAAAAACTAGAAAGGCATAGACATAGATTCTGACCTGGAAATTCATTCTCCCATTCAGACGTCCAACTTGTATAACCTCCACTGTTGTATTGGAGACCCCTGGCTGATGAATCCGTCGGCTGAAATTTGCTTACTGCTTTTCTTAGATTATAACCATTGGAGCCACTAGCCATATCCCCACCAGAAGCAAGAGTTGCATCAGAGAAAGATTCAGGAGCAGCAAACTCTATTGGTGACATGCCCAATGACTTTTTTGAGCGCTTGCCTGGTGGCCTTCCCCTCTGCACAATTTTGGGTTGTGGTGGTTCACTGTCATTATCATCGTCGTCGTCGTCCTCATCATCACTATCTTGTCTCAGATTCTCAAAATCCTTCCTTGCTATTTCTTGCATTGCTCGGGCCTAAGAAAAAAGTCAAGTCTCTAACTTAAATGCCACGTTTAAAGAAGGAATGATAGTAAAACATATGACTGCAGACTTCACCCAACCTGTCGATGGTAAATAGTATCTGGTGAATTGTATAGCATTGCATTAGAGCATACCAAGAACACGTCATTCTGCAAAAATGAAGCAGCGGTGTGTTAGAAATTCGTGCAAGAGCATTAGACTAGCAAGTACTCACAAATTAAACATAACACGAAAAAACCTAAATCTACTAATCGGTGCCCTTAAGTTACCACAAATCTAAGTGGGATTAATTAGTGCAAATACACTACAATGACCAGATATGTGAACTTTACCAAAAGTTGATGTAAAAAGCAATGTAATTAAAAAACTGATATAGTGCTATTGCATAGCGGAATTTGAACAAACTGATGATGTTCCACAATACGCTAGTTAGTGCAAAATATTGTGAAATACCAATTTTGCAAACCTTCTATATACAAACTTAATGTACAGTATACACAACTCAGAAACTTTGTGTATAGTTACATTCCGTTTTCCATGTAGCCTATCAAATGAGTCGAATATTCAAATAAATGAATAATGAGGGAGAAGTAATTGTGTACGTTTGGATGATGGAATATGGCAAGTGTTCATAAATGCCGAATGCTGAAAACGAGGAAGTAGCATCATAAAGAATCGTGACGTTACATTTTATACAATGTTATCTTAAAAAGATACTTCTTCTGTTTCAATTATTTTTCTAATTAATGAGAATATAAATAGATAAAAAGCTCGCAGTCCAGAAAAGTAAAATGAAAGTCAGTTGAACAAATGAATAGTAACAAGGTTGTCGAGCAAAGACAGAGTCAGGTAAGCAGATCAAAATTGCAACACCAACCTCAAACTGTTCAAGGCTGATATACAATCCCTCATCCAATTTCTTCCTTATAGTTCCATAATCCATCGGGTTTTTAACGATATCATGATAATCAGGAAGC
>Ga0099826_10003852_pt1 | contig 10334 bp, 5 predicted proteins | sample Mtrugardesep15_FD_76830 | JGI IMG/M metagenome (GOLD analysis project Ga0099826, IMG submission 76830) | Root nodule microbial communities of legume samples collected from California, USA - M. trunc garden sep15 | ecosystem: Host-associated > Plants > Roots > Nodule | place: USA: California...
AAAAAAAAAATATATTATATATATATATATATATATATATATATATATATATATATATATATATATATAACATAAAACAAACGAATATAAATAAGAGTTACGCTAACAAGGTTTTTTAGGACACCTGTTAAAAATACAATTGCAAATATTGATTTTTTTTTTTTGAAGACGCTAAAATGAAATATATTACCACCACAAAATGTCTTTCCTAGCATAAGGTGTGCCAAGAAATAACAACAAAGTCAGAACAATAATTACAGGAACAAAAACAGATAAACAAAACAACAAAACAAAGAAAGAAACAACTAGAACATGCCTAACAATGATAGCGGACGCAGCCACCAACTATGGTAATTGAAAGGACAGTCAGTTTTCGCCTTCAACCACCGATAGGAAAGTAGCTTAATTTTGTCCACTAGCCGGTAACGAGCACTCTTTAGCATTGAAGATCCTATTATTTCTTTCTTTCCATATTTCCCACACAGTAGCAAACCAAATTAAATGTAAGATAGATTGCCACACCTTAGAGACACCACCACCATAGTTAAATTGAATAAAATGATCCACGACTTCATATGGAATTGCCGTAGACCAACCAAGCCAACCATAAATATGATACCAAACAGCCCCAAAAGTATAACAATGTAAAAACAAGTGGTTAACAGTTCCAACGATCCACATCAACCAGCACATGAACTTGAGTCGAGATTTATAATGTTACGCCTAATTAAATTATTCTTTGTAGGTAGCCGATCACGAAATAGACGCCAAGCAAAAATCACAACTTTCAGAGGAAGCTCCTTATGCCAAAGTAACTTTGCATCAACCGGGTTAACAACAGTAGTCTGAGTTGTCAGAAAATTGTAAGCACTACACACAGAAAAAACATTAGATTTCTCCAAATTCCAGAGCCATCTGTCCTCCTTGTGCACCTGTAAAGTCACAGACTGAAGAATAGAAATTAGTTCCCCCACCTGCTCCTCCTCCCAAGCAAACAATCTCCGCCTCCACGACCACGCCCCTCCATCCACTCCCCACCCTAACTGATACATATCAGATACAGACAATCATTTAGACACCGATAAATCAAATAATCTGTTAAACTTATCCCTTAATCTTGCTGATATTGATGTTGAAAAAGTTGTTTTTTAATATTTCAATAAACTGAAAATACAATTTCCAAAATAAAGTTTTTAATTTGAGTTTTTTAACGAGTGTCTTAAAAACACTCGGTAACATTTCTCTATAAATAAAGTAATACAAAGTTCCTTTAAAAAAAGTTATACAAAGCAAGAGACTACTAAAAAGCAAACCACATGTGCCAGCATTTCCAAATCCTATAATCGAATATTAGTGGTCCTTGCCAACTATGCATTCTACGTCTTCCCCAAAGGAATCTTGCTTTAAAATGAAAAGGAAAGAAAAAATCAAAGAGCAATTTTAATAATAAAACTAAATCTTGCTTTGTTTTACAATTTATTTTGTACATAAACTTTGTTTTACAGCAACTTTTTATTTTGTACAGAAACTTTGCTTTCCATTTTATTTGCACATCTTCGGCCGCGTGGAAATATGTTGGCCGATCTTATGGTATAGTTTAGATCAGATTAGGTTATATCAGATCAAACTTGTTTGTTAGCATGATAGATTAAAGCTTCGATTCAAAGCCTATTTATCAAAAAAATGTACATTGTATTGATTAGGTTTTTTGACACAAAATTAATGATAATCGTTATTTATTTTGGCATTTTTAAACCTTTAATGGTATACTTGTCTAAGTTATTATTGAAGAGTCGGTGACCAGGACATTGACTTGACTATTTTGTTCAAATGTATTAATGTCAAATAATCAATAACACTGCATTCATAGTTTGTAGTTACCTTGATCTTATTCTTTTATTTCTTTGATGCAAACTAAACTTTTGTCTAGTTCAAAAAGCCCTCATTTATACTTCCTATTAACAATCAATAATGTTTAGTAGAAATTTCACAATTCTTGTGGAGGCAAATATTATATAAATATTATTATTTGTCGACACATTAGTATTGTCTCATCAGACATACCAAATTTGTTGATGGAAGCTGAGGTCGGCTGAGTTTTCTCAACTATGATTCTTTTTGCTTCAAGCGATTAACGCCGATGGAGGAACTATATCCTTCAGTTGTGGGTTCTCTAACTTCTCTAGTAGAGTGTTAGGTACACCAATTTTTAGGTTTAAGCTACACTAAAAAATGCATAAATAAAAGCAAAAAAGATAAAGGGATAAAACTACAAAAATAAGCATGTTTGATTGATTGGATGTATCAATGACAATGTATGAACAAAGTATTTATAGTGTGACTATTATCTCTTAGCCAAACAATGTGGCCTTGAGTATGTAACCCCTATTCAACTAATTTTTGCATGTGTTGTTTGATAAGACAATTAGCAATGGGGTCGTGGTGCCCCACGTTTGACTCCCGTTGACAATATTCTTTTATGCACAACTCTACCATAGGTCGTGTCTTGTCTCTCATTCCTCAAAATGGTTATTGACATTGAGAGAAAGGATCATGGGTAATGTGTCATTGTCCTATCCTACTACGCTTAATGACTCAATTTTAAGCCTTATGGCCAAAAGAATTAGCCCCCTTGCTTGTCCTAAGCCTTTTTTGGGTACAATGTTTACTTTTTTTTAATCATGTAAATTATGTACCGCCTAAAAACATCAAGAAAAATAAATAGAGGAATTGATTAGATCAATGTAAATTGCGAAGTAGCATAACTTAAGCCTTAAGGAAATCAGGAAGAATCAAATTAAAGTGCATTGCTTTAAAAAATTTAAAGCATAAAATGGTGTATATGTAGGAGTGACTCTAGTGTGAATTTTTCTAACATATTACTTGCTTGTGTGTTTCATTTCAGAAGTAGAAGTTTGGGAAGGACAGATCAACCAGCAGAGCATCCTCTCCAACTCTTCATATTCTCCGTACCAAATCAAGATTTTCTTTTGAAGGGCAGTCTAGAAATTTTGGTGAGTTTTATTACTTACTTTAAGTATGGTAGTAATTTGTAGAAACTAATGAAACTAGTGAAAACTAATGAAATAAGTGAAAACTAATGAAAATTTTGGCAGTGTGCTTGAGACACTAGAGAAATTTCGCCCATGATAATTTGTGTTGCTGCTTCTCCATTGATGCCAACCAATTCTGGCCACGTTTTCTAATCCTTGAAACAGAACATCAAAATAACGAACTGCTGTGAAGCTTCATGTCACCATAACACCTATACATACCCTTGGATTCATGCACCATCGATTAATGTTATAATCTAAGCTCTTTGTTTTAAATCGCATCCAATTCAAAGAGAATACCTTCGCGTCCTCCACCATTTTTTCTATGCTCACTCCTTTATTATGAAAACATTTTTTATTCCTTGCTTTACAAATACTCCAGAAGCAAGCAAACCAAATCACGCTTACTCGCATTGAGATTGCTTTTCCGCTACTTATCAAGCCTCTGAACTGTTCAAGGTGAAAATGTTCTTCCTTTTACAGATGATATCCCAAGCCATTGACACATACCGAACCAAACACATGTGATATCGATTCTTCACTCCCGCACTCTCCCACACATTGTAAAGACCTCTGGTCCAACACACCTCTTATATACAAATTATCTCTTCTTGCTAGTCTATTGTGAAATAATCTCCAAACTAAACAAGAGACTTTTAACTGAATACAAGTTATGAGACTCCATACCCCCCAAGTCTATGTTGCAAGTGTCTTTCTACCAAACAGAATCACCTTTACTCCCTGTACTAATAGACTTCATGCTCAAACCATATTTATTTACTACTGTTTTATACCACAAGCCATTACTTTCCTTTCTGATTTTCCATCCCCATTTTCCTAAGAGAGCTAAATAAAAAATCCTTAAGTTTATTATTCCAACCCTCCCTCTTCCAAAGTTCTACAAACCTTATCCCATTTAAACCATTTATTTTTCTCACATCCTCACTCCCTTCCCATAAAAATTGTTTGAAAAGAAATTCAAGTTTTGAGATTATACCTTATGGAGCCTTGAAAAAGGAGAGAAAGTATACATGAAGCGCATACAAGACTTATTTTATTAAAACGAATTGACCTCCAATAAACAATGGTTTATTCTTTCACTTCGACAATCTTGATCTCACAACCTCAATCACTGGATGCCAAGTATATATTCTACTCAGACTTGCTTCGATCGGTAAACCAAGGTACTCAAACGGAGTGAATCCAATTTTACAATTTACGATATTAGCTGCCTCTTCCAACCACCTCTGAGGTATACTGACTCCCACCTATAAACTTTTGTTAAAATTGACTTTTAGACCCAACATAGCTTCAAAAGGCAACATTTTGCTTTGATGATTTTGATATTTGTCCATTTTTTTCTCACCAATAATCAATGTATTGTAAGTGTGTGAAACAATCTTTCCTCATATCAAATTTCTATCATGTGAATTGCCCCACCTCCACTACCCTCCTCATCAACATATTGAATCCTTCCGTTGTTATTAGAAATAGGAACGATGACAACGGATCTCCTTGTCTTAAACCACAACTGATCCCAAATTCTTTTGTTGGTCTGTCATTTCCCAATACATAAATTGTTGATGACTTTAAACATTCTGATATCCATTTCCTCCATTTCTCATGGAACCCCATCTTCGACTTCACAAAATCTAGAAAATTCCAATCAAATGAATCATACGCCTTCTTGAAGTCTACTTTAGACTTTACTACTTCTTCGTTTTTTCTCTTTGCCTCATCCACAATTTCGTTCACAATTACTCTTTGTCTTATCCACAATTTCGTTCGAAATTAGAATCCCATATAAAATCTATCTTCCTAAAACGAACGTTGATTGCGTGTCTAGTATGACAGATCTAATCACACCTTTCAATCTACTCGCCAAAACCCTTGAAATAACTTTGTATATGCATCCTATCAAATATATTGGCATGAATTATAAGATTTTCACTGCATTTTTCCTCTTTGGGATTAACACCACAAACGAACTATTTGACCATTTTATCCATTCGACTGTTTGTATGGAATTCATCCATTACTCTTAAAAAAATATTCTTTGATGTCCTCCAAAAACTCTTTTACAAACCCAAAATTTACTCGATTGGGACCTGGGCTTTTTGATTTATCACAATCCCAAACGACCATACAAACTTCGTCTTCTAAAAATTCTCTGATCAACTCATCACCCTGAACATCTTCAAGATTCTTAAAGTTCACGTTAGCCGAGAATGTTCTCACCTCCTTGGCTGCAAAATGACACTGAAAATGATCAACTATTGCGCCTTTTATTTCATCCACCATGTATAATGTCCTTCCATTCCCTTCTAATAAAATAATCATTGTGTGTGTGTATCCATTTAGTGTGTTAAATATATATTTTTTGCTGAAATATGCAATGGTGTAGGTAGGTTTATCCTCTCTCTAGTGTAGAGAAACGGATTGAATTGCAATTATATGCTCAATTAGCTCCATTTTAGGGTTAAGGAGGTGGGTCAGATCCCTTGCTCTGATGATTTCCCACGTCACTAATCTCTTAGTTACCGAGCCTAGATTTTCTCAAGCCGAGTTAGCAATGACTTGGATCATAGTTATTCTTTTAGCTGAGACGTTGGGATGATCGTGTAGTACTCGATCATGTGTCATGTTACTCGGATATGGGTTTCAACCTCATATGGATTAGAGGTCGAATCATGGGCCCACAACTCATGCAAATGCACAACCCCATAAGCACCAGGCGTGAAAGGGTGAAGTAATTTAAGGAATATATGGTCCAATGTTCAGGAAGTGGGCCGCTTGTCCATATTTGTAGATCATCATGTAAGTCTCTAACAAGTTTTAACTTGCCGAGTTTAGAAATCAACCTTCAACTAGCATGTCCTAATTGTTTGTGTCATATCCATTTCTCTTCATTCGTCGAGAAGAAGCATTTAATTTTCTGTTCTATCAAATCAGAAAAAAAAAATTATTTCGTAAACATTGTTTTTCCTATTACCAATGAAAAATATGGGTCCATCCGTTTGTTTTTCCAATAAAGTGATTTTGCAAACATTTTTTCTCGCCTTATGGACCCTTTAATACAATTTCTTTTCGTAATCATTAGGTACCCCATTGGGGAAAATATTTTATTAAATAATCATTGTAATGTTGTTTTGGTTGAAATGTAAATGATAAAAAGTTATTGGTGGGACCTATTTAGACTTTTTGTTAGAGGATCTCCATTGAAGTGATTGAGTGCTTGTTATTAAAAAATTATAAATTAGTGATCTGTACACGTGTGACCCATTTAAAACCTCAAAATTGAGATTCTCCATTATAGATGCTCTTAGGATACTTGTTAAAAAACATAAAGAAGAATTTTTGTCTTGAGATTGATGCATTCAACACATTGAAACTTAAAAAATTAATTTTTCTACATAAAACTTACCAATTATTTCTATTTTAGAATCATTAACAAGTTCCCTTAAGGTACTTGTTAACAAGACCTTTTTTATTTTTGAATAATTAATGACTTGGTAATTAATATCCACTTGGAAGCAAAAATAATTAAAAAGAAATAAATATAAAAAACACACACTCAGGGTGTCACATCAGTTGTTTTGTACAGTCTAATGCCACAATGGTCTAAAAGAGAAGAATCTTTATATTATAAGGTTTGAATCTCAACAAAGAAAAATTATACGGGTCTAAAAAACAATTCAACCAAATAGTAGGGTGATAAGAGATCTAGATTCCTTATTGTGGGATTTTCAAACAGTTTCTGCTGAAGTAAATCAGAGTTGTTGATTAAAGATCTAACGGTTCATGATGTAAACTAAGTTTTATGCAGTAAATCAATCCCGGCCGCCGATTTGAGATCGAACTGTCCAAATCAGTTATGCAGTCTACTGTTACTGCAGGAAATCCAATTATAGGGATACGAGAACATTTAACCTTTAGTTTATTTTATTCGTTATAATACACAATTTATATGATATGTTTTTATAAAGAATTTCTTAACACACATGAGTGCGCGCGCGTGTGTGTCTTAAATGGCTTTATTTTGGTTTGAGGGACCAGGAATACTTAAAATACAACATAACTTTTGTGCTGCAACACCAAACGATTTTGAAAGAAGAGAAATATAAAATTGCCAGCTACTATTCTACCATTGGATCATGTCAGATGTCCGTATGGATAAACGGTTTTCCCAACTGAAAGAGGTGCAAGAAAGGTTTGATCGAATTAAACAAATTTCAATTCCTAAGATTCAAAGAGTTCCTAACTTTTTGCGACAAAATGAAAGATTTTATAAGTACTGCAGACCAAAGATAATATCATTTGGTCCTATTCATCACAATGTTGAATCTCTGAAAGAATGTGAGAATTACAAACTTTTGTGGACATCAATATTTGTGGCAAAATATGGCAAAAAAATCGATCAAGATTCTAACCAAGCATGCAAGATTTTGCTTGAAAAGATTGAAGATGCTATCGAAGAATTAAAGAATATGTTCACTGAGGATGTAATTGAAGGATATAGCGACAACGATCTTGCTTGGATATTGTTTGTGGATGGATGTTCTTTGCTACACTTTATGGAAAATGTTGATGATCGATGCCCAGAAGCCCTAAACCTTAAGTTTGACCAATTAATGTACATATGGAGAGATACTCTTTTGTTAGAGAACCAACTCCCAAACAAAATGCTTGAGATTATATGTGAAGAAGCGGGCATTGATTTGGGATTTTTAATTAACAATTGTAACAATATGGGTGAATGCAAACGACTCAGAATGGTAATGATCCAACTGGAAATTCCTAAGCCCTTTCATATACTCGATTTTGCTCGTTCAGAGTACTTGTCACCTAATAAGGTTTCCAACATCGAAGAACATGGCCAAATGGAAACACAATTTGAAGGAAGTGAACATAATCCGATGGGGAAAAATACAACTCAAGACCAAGAAGATAGTGACAAGGAAGAAATTAATTTAAATTGGAATACTTATAAGAGCATACAGGATCTAAAAACAGTGGGAATTCGAGTGGTAGCAAATAAGGAAGATGAGTGGAAATGGAGTAACATTTCGTTCAAGTCTAAATGGTTTAGTGGAGAACTAAGGCTACCAATTTTTTTGTTCAATGATGTCACACCTTATTTTTTTCGAAACTTAATAGCATATGAAATGTGTCCAGATGTTCATTACAACTATGAATGTTGTTCGTTCTTTACCTTCATGGATTCATTGATTGACAATGCTGATGATGTAAAAGAGCTTAGATCAGCCGGTGTATTTCAAAATTTGCTTGGAAGCGATGAAGAATTGGCAAAGCTCTTTAATGATTTAGGTGATGATTTGCCAACAAAAATGTATTGCCACATTGACTACACAAAAGCAGTAGCCTATAGCAAGAAATATATTCTCATCAAGCTTCAAATTGAAAATCATTACACAGATAAATGGAAGACATGGTTGGCTCAAGCTTACAATACTCACTTCAAATCACCATGGACTATGATTGCTCTTTTAGCCGCATCACTAGCATTGGTTCTTACTTTTATCCAAACTTGGTATGCCATCCATCCTAAATAAAACCATCAAGATTCTAATAATGTGTTAATATAATTGAGGTTAAAGTGTCCCCTTCTCACAACAATATTTTATAGCATTGAGATTCAGGTTTTTCTTTTGATAAAATAAACCGCAAAGAAACGACTTTCATTGATAATGTTATTGTTGAGACATTGATATTTTTTAGATATATCATATGTATTTTGTGATGTATTATTTTTAATATATGTCTTATACTATCGTTGAAGTTTCACCTAATTAAAGTATAGTGATAGTTGGTTTTTGAATTTTCAAACTGTTGTATTTGGATTTTTAAAGTCTATTTTGAAAAAAAAAAATTTATTTATTGAAATTATTATTGGATTTTTAAAGTCTATTTTGAAAAAAAATAATTTATTTATTGAAATTATTATTGGATTGAGTCACGATTAGGTCGCTCTATTTAAACAATTTATGGCACTGTCCAAAATTGTGTAAGGTAGACTATCAATCACATCTCAAAGATAAAATAAGTTCAACTACAATTGTAAAATTAACTAGTACATTATAGCTAATCATTCAAAAATTACACATCTAATATGGTGTTAAGACCACTCTTAATTTAATGTTGAAATCAAACAATTATGGTACCATGACCACACTACTATGATATTGTGACAACTTAAATATGACGTTACCACTATTCTAATCTTTAACTTCTCCAACTATACTATCACCTCTCAAATATGATGTTACCATCGTTATAAACTATAATCTTGACAAATTAATTCTTGATACATGCTATTTCAATTTCAACCATCACAGGAATCGGATTTGGAATCTTTTTGCCATCTTACATGTATAGATGAATCTGGAAATATATTACTTCACACAAAGCAAGCCACCTTCAGTCAAATTAGGAAAGGTGGGTTCGAGAACACTCCTATGAGATTGGAACAAGCATGATCCATGAATTTAGGGATGTAAATGGATAAAAACTAAGTCGCTTGATTCAACACAAGCATAAATAAAATTTATTATATTTAACAAAAACAAAGTTTTTTGTTTTAAAATACTCAAATAAAGTTCATTATATTCAACAAAAACAGAAGCTTTTTAATTTAACAAATTCACGGTAATAAGCTTAATTATATAATTTACTTAATTTAATAGTAAATATGGATATCCGCAAATTCGGATACCATCAAAACCACATTCACATCCATTAAATAGTGAGTAGTTAAAATATTCGTTTATTTTATCAATGAATATACATTAAGGTATACGCTCCGTATCGTGACAGATTTTATCTATAGATACTCAGCGGGTGCGGATTTTTCCCCATCCCTTATTGCAACTATTTTCATTACGTTTCCTAAATATGGAACTGATTGTGTCCATAGACCAATTATATAATTTCATTAGAATCCGTGTGAAGCTTTCATGTTTGTACTTGTAAATGTACCTTTTAATTTATATTCAGAATATTACTAACGTGTTTATTTAATTTGTAAACATGTGAAACATTGCAAGGTTTATAGACACCAATAATGAAAATTTTCACTATTATGACAAAATAAAACTCTACATAAAACGTTCGGTCTAAGTGGTTTAATTAAGGCTTCCATTTTTGTATAGAGATATGCTATTTAAAAACAACATTTGTGGACACCATATGTAGAGGGGGAGCCAGGAATTTAAAGCTAGGAGGACCGAATAATTGGTTAAATATATAACTAATTATATGAGA
>Ga0099826_10003853_pt1 | contig 10334 bp, 9 predicted proteins | sample Mtrugardesep15_FD_76830 | JGI IMG/M metagenome (GOLD analysis project Ga0099826, IMG submission 76830) | Root nodule microbial communities of legume samples collected from California, USA - M. trunc garden sep15 | ecosystem: Host-associated > Plants > Roots > Nodule | place: USA: California...
AGCTTTTCTTAGGGGAGGGAAATGTATTTTTCTCTAATATGTTTTGAATAAGAGGGGAGGGGAATGTATATTTTAACATAAGAGGGGAGGGGAGTGTATTTCAAGCATCTTTGAGGGGAGGAGAGTGTAATTTACTCTAATTTAAAATAACCCATCGTTCTAAAATACTTCCACCATCTACACGCAAAGCCCGTCACCCCGCTCTCATTCAAAACCTTATAGCAAAATTCAACACCGTCACAAATTGTATCAAATTGTATCTGACAAGATACTTGAGCAACCTTCAATCTCTCTGCCCAAAACTCATCTTCGTCAAATATTTTTTTTTTATGGTATCCTCCGGTTTTCAAGAATAGAGACCTGACTATTTAGAGTTTGATCGAGAGGTAAAGAAAAGTTTGATCAAGAATTATCCATTTATTAAGTATCGAATTATATAATTCTCTAAAACGATTTATACTTAATGAAAACTTATTAACCACTTAAACCCAATCACTCTATTACTCATCAAATATATCTCATTTCATTAACTTTTTGGACTAAGATTATTTTATGAAAAAAATTGTCATATAATTTGTTTTCATTCATTTTATAATCGTTATTCTCTTTTTTTGGTTACAATATAATTCTGTTTTTTTTTAAATGGCGTGCTTATCTCATAAATTTATTATTTTCTAAAAGGGAGATTATACCTGCCATCTGTACCACATTATATTGGGTGTCAACAATTATATTTAAGAGAATTTTTTTTCTTTCTAAAAAGAAAAAGAAAAAGAAATGAATGTATTCCGACCATATACTAGTATTCAGTCCCCGTGAGTTTAACTCAGTTGTGAAGGAAATTAATTATTAACCATGGTGACACTAACGATCATTTTATAATTGTTTTGAGAAGATTTGACTTTTGTATTTTGAGGTTATAAGACTAAACTCTTAAGGTTGAACTAACACTAGAATATAACACTCTTTAAAATGAAATAGAAACGAAAAGAAGATGTAAAATTCGAATGTATGTGGTCCAAAATTTAGACCAAATACTTTTGACTCTTGGGATGCCTTTTAAAGAGTGCTCAAAATACAAAAAGGGAAAAATATCACCTCAACATTTAATAGAGTATTTGGCGGAGATTAGCAAAAAGGGCTCCGGAAAACAAAGACTATTTGATCTAAAATTTAGATCAAATACATTTAACTGTTGCAATACCTTTTAATTTATATTTCATTTTCGAGGAAGTTAAAGAAGGGAGAAAAATCACTTCAACATTCTAGACCAAAAAAAAATCACTTCAACATTTAATAATGTAATAATCGGTGAAGATTAAGCTGAGCAAAAGAACATGTCATGATTTTCTTTTTCGCAAGAAAACATCATGGTTACAGGAAGCCTTTTTTACGAAAAAAGAAAAACTAGTATACTCATTAAAATTAGTAGAATACATCAAACAACGCAAATTCAAAACCGTTAAAATTAAAAAGGATAAATTTGCAAACAAACTCACAACATTTAAGTTAATAGCACACAATAGTAGAATGTCCATAAATATGATAAAGCCTACAAATATGATGAAATTAAAATGTCTAGAATACCAAATGTTTCTAAATATGTATCGTTGAAAACTCTTAAGTAATTAATTGAATTTGCACGGAATCAAAGCTAATTTATCAATCTAACGGAACAAACACCGCAATAAAGGGAAAATAAAACAACGATACAACAAGACGATGAACATAATAACATCTCATTAAGACGACAAAACTACAAAAGAAAAAACCAAATTATATGTGAAAATCAAATATTTAAATTAAAAAAATAATTTAGAGTTGAGATTTCAGGATAAAAATTGGCCTTAAATCAACTTCAAAATCAACCCTTTGAAGTGGATATTGTAGCACAAAAGGAAAGGAAACAAAAAATTGAGTGCCTACTTACTAAGTTGAGAGAAAAAGGCTATTAAGTATTACATAAAATAAGTTAGGTTGTCCAAAATTGTAATCACACTGATTTAAAATCTAATGGCTAAAAATAAACTATAAAAAGATAAGTTGATCATCGTTATCGACGACTTTGACCCTTAGTAATTATTGATGGCTTAAGACTTCTGATAACAATGTTATTTGATAAAATAGAATAAAATAAAAAATTGGTCGTGTCTCTCTTTGTTTCACAGACACCTAAGGTATTTGGTAACAATAATATTTAATTAAAAAGATCTAGCATGTCAGTGACAACAATATTTCATTAAAATTGCATAAGATTATCCCCTAATAATCGAGTTTAACTCCCATGGAAAAAAATAACTCGCTAAGTTGTCCAAGGACATAGGTGGAGATAATAACACAGGTTATCCGGTGGGGCAGGTTGTTACATAAAAGACATTTTTTATGTATAACATCACAACCCAATCAGCAATCGATAATGTTAATCATGATCTTCTTATCTCCATTTCCCCTGCCACGACAAAATAACGAGTTTTTGTCTAAAAGAAAATTAAATATCGTTCTGAACTCCCACCACCTATTGAGACAACTCAATTGGTAGTCAAGTAATCATGATATTCATCTCATAGTCATAGGTATTTGATTCAACTCTCATGGAAGGCAAACCCTCCCTAAATTTTCCTATGAGCATATGGGGGCAAAAAGCATGTGAACATTTGGGTCGATTTCCGTGTGAGGCCGGTTTGTTATATAAAAACAAACCTTGAATCAAGAACATATAGAATAATAGGTGGTCTTAGGTCTCATAACTACGACTACAAATACTTCAAAACAAAACCACACAACCCCGGTTCAACTGAATCACGTGACCTATGATTTCAGCAATAGATTTAGACATCCATTTTAACATCAATGAACTATGAAATAGAGGCTTGCAAAGAAGCTTGAATGTTGAGAGGAATATCTAAATAGTTAGCAATAGATTTAGACAATCATTTTTCACACTAGAATTTAATTTTGATATCATCTCCAATTTTCCAAGTTGAATTCTCATGAATGGTGTTGATGAACTTCTTTATGGCATGCCGAATTGGGGAACTGACATGCATGCATGCATGGCAATCAATTAGCTTGTGCTTCTTGCATATAGTACAACCGTTAGAAATAAGGCCTAAAGTTACCAACCTCATTATCCCCTATAAGGCTATAACATTTCTCAAACCCAACTCACCATACGAGATTTGGGGAACAAAACTTATGCCTAGCAACAATTACCGTCGACATAAATTTTTTGCATTTCCGAATTGATATAAAATTATGACACGCTATTGAATAATTGAATATAAATATATATGAAATCAAACTTTAAGAGTATAAGAGTGTTTTTGTTTTTAGATAGACGAAATGATAAAACTATTAAAAACTCGACTTATTAATTTCAATATTTTTTGTTAGTTGAGTTAAAGACCCGTGTAGAGAGTGCTAGAGTGTTAATTTTTTTATTTCTTTTTGACAAATAGTGTTAACTTTCTTTTAAATGTAATATATGCCTACTTTGATTTTCAAGGGAGAATAATAAACGATCGAGCAATTCAAAGTTCTTTTAGCAAGCCAACCACTTTCTTAAAAATATTATATATAAATCATGCAGAGGCCACCAGAAATCAGCACATAAAAATGCTGAATATCTTTACAAAGTATTATATTCTTTTTGGGTTGAATCAAGTATTATATTATTCGTAAAAAAAAAAAAAATTAACTTTACAATTATTTTTTTAGGTAAACTTTACAAGTATTTGAAAGGGAAATTATATCAATATATTTTCTCTCTCACTATATATATATTAGTCTTGATGTGGGGTAAAGATTGTTTATCATATCTATCTTTCTTTCTATCTCTCTCATCTCTTCCTCCATATTTCTTCATTTTTTTTTCAAACTTTCTCTCCCATATTTGTCGAAACTCACCCAAAGGTAGATAATTCAAATTCCTTTGCGTGTATATTTTGATGGCAAAGTAGAGGCTGCCCCCGACTCGACAAATATTGACCAGAGAACTTGCACATCTTCACATGGGCATGACTTAACATCCTTGTATAAGATGTATAATCCTCTACCTATTTTACATAAGAAACAAAAATTAATCGGTAATAATTACTATATCATCATTGTTTTGTATAAAGTAGGAGCATATAAATATATAAACATGAATTATATGGATTGAACAAGAATGGTCAAAGAAAAGGATCATAATGCAAATACTAGCAAAATGAATAAAAGAAATGCGATGCAATTGCATAATCAAAGAAGGAATTAATCATATTGTATGGAATTAATGTGACTAGAATTGAAATTCTAATGCTAACTTACGTCTTTTATTGGTTGAATGGATCCGAACCCAGAGCTTCTTCAATGGGAAGAGTAGGGATTGAAGCCACCCCATTTTGGTGAAGTGCTACTACTTTTGGCTCATAGTAGTTGGTGAAAAATTGGACGAGAGAGAGATTGCTTGGAAGTTGGAACTTACACACTTGAATAGTACTGCTTCTCATGTATCTTACCAAATTTATTTTTAAATTCAATCATGCAAGAAAAACATGGCCACTCGGTGCTATGTCTTTGTCAGTTGTTTTCTATCTTATGCAAAGAGCTAAACACATGTGTGTATAAACAATATAACGTAACCATATTTTGGGAATTCACACGCTTTGAAACCATCTTTATTTACATTATTAATAAAAGAAACTTATGTGTGAAGCACAAGGGTTTATTTACAATTTTATTTGTAAAGAGAAAGTCTTGTTTAATTACAGTTTTATTCCTACTTGATTTTCACGTTTTTATTTTTGTTGAGAGGTTGATTTCTATGCATTTGGCGAGTGGATTTCTTCAAGTGTTACTTTCTTTGATTCTATTTATAAGAGACAATTAGGGATGGATTTATGAATTTTGACTTGTGAGAGTGAGATTTTATATAATGTAAATATTTATACAAAAAATTTAACAACACGTGAGTGATAAAATAATAACATCATTATCATTGAGATAAATACTTAAAATTATAAATACTATACTATTATATATTAGAAAAATTAAATACTCCTGAACATCTACAAATTAAAATTGTTATTTATGTGCCGTTATATGTAAAAAAGTATTCTAATTTGTGTTTTATTTTCAACACCATAAAAAATATCTCTATATATAAAAAGAAAAAAAAAACTTTCAAAATTTTGTCTCAAATGCATTTGCACATTTGATTTTTTTGTTTTTTTTACAAAAACAAAATGATATTCATTCATTCAAATCGAGAGATTACATCATTCAACACCGCTAAAAACGTAAATGATGAATCTGCGAACAAACTCACAGCATCCAAGTTAATGGCATATAATGGCATAATGCCTACAAAAATATATGATAAAATTAAAGTGCCCGGAATATCCACGGCTTCCGGATCTGCAACGTTGACGCTCAAATCTTTGATTGAATAATCGATCTTTCTGTAAGAATCAAATGAACACCGCACGAAGACGGGAAATCAAACAATGCCGCACAAGACGACGAATAACAAATCACCACACTTAGATGATGAAATCACAAAAAAAAAATTAGATCTATGTGAAAATCACTTATTTAGATTGAAATAGAGAGGAAAAGATGAAGAGAGGTGATTTCAGGTCAAGAATTGACCCAAAACCACCCCTCAATGAAGAAACTGTAAGAGAAAACCTAGAGATGGAAAACTAAGGCCGACTTATTGGAGAGGGAGAAAAAAATAGGCCTTGATTATGTAAAATTGATATATGAGAGAAACTCTTTATGTATGAATTTTCATTTAATATGGGACATGTATATTATTTTAAGAGGGGACGATAACTAAAATATCAAATACTTAACAAATATAACATAAATAGCAATGAGAGTTTGCCCCCAATTGACCATGAGTAAATCTGTCATGGAGACAATTAATCAATAAAAGTTGATGTATCTAATTCAAAATTTAAATTAAATACATAAAAATTTGCTGACTCAAATTTCTCGTATAAATAAGATCAAAATGAATACTTTTTTGTAGACTATAAGTCTTCTGCTCAAATTAATTGAATCACCCAAATCCACAAAACTCTAGGCATTGTCTTCATCCTTGTTCTCGTGATATGATCAAACGGTGAATTTAAGTGGACCTGTGGAGTCTTACACTACTCCACTTATTTGTTAAAAAATCGCTGAGCATCATCAACATCCACTTTTAATTGGATACAGAGGTGAAGCCTTGAGCTACGATTGGAGGTGTAAAAAAGAAAATTCAAAAAGTGATGTTTAATGGATCTCTATTAAGTCCTCAGCCCCATTTTACGTTGTTTTATTGTTGGATTCTGTTGAGGCCCACTTATTTGGTCCTATTTTCAAAATTTTAGAAGAAAATATTTTATAAAAGATATCGTTAGAAAAAATAATTGAATTTTTTTGGGAACAAAATAAAAATTTTTGAGAAATTAATTTATCATAAGAAACAAATTTTCAGTTTTCCTTTTTCAGAAATAACCTAAAATATCCCCGTGAACTTAGCTAGGGATATTGCATATTATATGCAGGGGTCAGGGTTTGAACCTCGGACACTCCACTTCTCCACAATTAAATTATATGAGCTCTAACCAATAGGTTACTTGACAAAAAAAAAGTAACCTAAAAATTCTTTGATTTTTTTCTACACGTTTTTTTTAGACAATATTTGAACAAATAAAGGTTGCATACCGCAGACAGTTTCAAAGTTAGAAGACTTTCTACTTTTCACTAAAAATCGACACCAAAAACAAAATCAACACTTTAAAATGGTTATTCAGATCGAAATTTTATAATACTCCTTGGAACCATAAAAATGGGGATTATAATGAATTTATTCTCATCTCTTTGGGAACTTTATTCCCACCATTTTCTTTGGGAAAAAATTTCTATTCTCAGGAACAATTTATATCCAGGAATAAAATTTAGTAAACTTGTAACAAACATAGACATATATATTTCTATCATTTTATTCCCAAAAATCAACAAATATAACTTGAAACAAATACACCTTAAAAAATTTGTTAAGAAGATAAAAATAGAATAAATTACCTCGATTAATAATTAAATTGATTCATTAATAAAATTAAATTTAATGAGAAATATTTATCATAGTCATCGATTTATTTTTTTTGTAAATCATAGCCATCGACTTTGAACAAAAAAAAAGATTTGATGTAATCATTGTGCATATTTACTAAATTTAATTTTTACATTAAAATATTAAGATGATTAGATCAAAAGAGGATTTAGAGTAATAATCCATTAATATTTTAAATTTGAATTTCATTGTTAAGATTTTGTGATGAACAATGGAAAATTGAATTTAAAGTAGACGTCACTTTTAGGGTTTTGAGGTTTAAAAAAGTTTGTGTGGTGACCAAGCAAAATAAATATGAAGTGACCACCATATACACAGCCTAATTTTATGAGTTAGCAACTAGTGTCGACAATATACAAAGGAGTCGATCGAAAGTTGCCAAAATTGAATGCTAGGGCAGCATTACAGGAAGAGAAGGTGTGACTGCTTGAAGGCGATGAAAGTTGTCGTTCGGGGATGGGTTGACGAAGGACAGTAGGAAAGGAGCACGGCGGCAACGGCAATGGTTACCTCTTTGTTTTTCTTTCTCGTTCTTTTTTTCTTTTCTTTTCTATCTATTGAAGTTGTTTACTGTGATGAAGTTTATTTTCCTCTATGTATTTTCAGTTCCCTCTTTTCTCTCCGTTCCCTCCATGTTCTGATTCTGTGTTTTATTTATACTAAAAAAGAAGGACTCGTTGCTATTGTTGTTTATTTCTTGTTTTGTTTGGTCTTTGGTGGTGAATTTGGTAAAAGAAGTAGACAACAAGTCTACACAGAGAGGAGACAAATTGCCACTCCTATTTTTTTATTTTTTTATTTTTGTATTCTTTTCATTTTGTAATTAATGGTTGAAATTAAAAACAATATTATACTATTTTAAGGTTTCGTGAGAAGATAAAAAATGATGGCAAAATAATAAAATTTAACAAACTTGAAGACCAAGGAATCATTTCTTTCTCATTCTCCCTTAGGGTTTTCTAATGTCTTTAGTATAACTTTGTGTATGGTCGTTGTTGTACAAGTATCGATCTTCCTCCTCATCTTTCTCTTCTGATTCCTCCACTTTCCCCTCTTCCTCCCCTTCCCCGTCTTCACCCTCCTCCTCCTCCCCTCTGTCATGTACTTCAGCTTCGTCAACTTCTATGGCTATCACATTGTGTGTTGCGTCTTCTTATAGGGAATAATGTGCAATTTTTCAGGGAGAGTTAGCTCAAAAAATGTTCATGTAATCATTGTCATCCAACTCTACAATGAGGCTTTCAATGATTGTAGTTTGAGGATAGGACCATTTGGGCTAGTAGTTTGTTTAACGGTAGGATTCAAGGTGCGGGCTTGGTAGGTTAAATGGTGTGCATTGAGATGGTTCTTGCTAATCTCAACAATGGTAGCTAGTTTGTGGGTTGTTTTGATTTTGGTTGGTTTTTTCATATGGATAGTTGGGTGTTTAGAAATTTTCTCCGTGTTGGCTTGGTTGTGAGTAGTTTGATATCGAATGAGGATATGTGAAAATGATTGCTTCATGGGTTGTGAGCATCGGTAAGTTTGGTTGTAGTTGTAGTTGGATGTTGTGTTATAGCTTAGGTCGAAAGGTGGTGGGGGTAATGAATGCATAGTTGGATGTGTAGTTTGGCTGCAGTTGTTGTAGTTTGACATTTCGTTGCAATGGGTTCGTCAATAGTGCATCCTAGAAATTTGCTAATGATCTATAAAAAAAATTTCAATATAATTAAAATATTGACAATTTGGATAAATTTGGTGACTACAAGAGTGTGTTTGGATGGGGGAATGTTTTGAGAGAATGTAATGTTTTTTTTTTTTGAAAACTCGGTATCCGATCCAATGACCGACTAATCTGAGGGGACCAATCCCACCGCCCACTTGCGGGGGCCCCGTTCTAAGCCAAAGCTTTGCTCTGTATGGACTTGCCCACCGAAATTGGCACCAGTGGGAATCGAACCTGAGACCTTGAGAGGAGCACACTCCAAGATCCCAAGTCAACCACTAGGCCAACTCCAAATGGGTAGGGAATGTAATGTTACAAGGGAATTCAAATACTTTGAGGTGAATTCCAGTGTTTAGATAATAATTTGAAGAATTTTCAAAATGATGAGAATTTATGATGTATTTTGTTCAAGTTAAATTTAGATAATTTCAAATGACACCTAAAAGGTAAGAATTTAAAAATTCATCATTGTTATAATCTTTCAAAATTTGCATTTTGGTCCTCAAATTTTTCAAAAAATATAATTTGACCCCTCAAAATTTTAGAAATTTACAAATTGACGCCTATTTTCAAATTTGGCCCAAAAAAAAATAAAATTTATAAAAGTTCCTCAAAAATGATGACATTGAAATTTTTTATTACTTCACCCAAACAAAAGTATTGAAAAATGAAAAGGATTTAATTGAATCAGTATTGAAAAATGAAAGGAATTTAATTGAATCATTTAAATTGTCTAAAATTTTAAATTCTTTAAAATTTCACAATTATTTCATCCAACACTCCACTAAATACACTAATCGTGCATTTCGATTGTTTCGAAATATATTGAACATGTGTATGCATGACTTTCTTCTTGATTGTTGTACGAAATTGGAAGATAATGCCTTCAGATGAACCGGTTAATATTACAAATGTTAGTGTGTACATGTTGTTTAAAAAAATAATTAGGTGAAGAAAAGGTGTGGATATAATATACCTCATGTTATAGTAAATCTCTAGACATTTTTTTGAGGAAATCTCTGAACATTATTGCTTCACTCTTTAACGCATTATTTCGACACTAAGCATGTGTTTTGTTTTGAGTGGGATAATTTTTATTTTTTTTTAAAGAAGTGGGAAAATTAATTTTGATATGACTAATTCTATATAATTGATTTTGGCTAAAAATAATTCACAAAAATGATTTGTGTATGGATACATTTATATAAAGGTGAGTTAAATTATAAAAGATATAAATCCTAACATCAAGTAGAAGCAATTCTAAAGATATAATCAATTATACTCAACAACAATCAAACATCTCAAAATCAATTCTACATTTTTAAAATCAATTTTAATCCTTTTAAAAATATAACCAATCGTACATTAAGTCAGTTTTAATTTTTTTTTTTTAGGGAACAAGTCAGTGTTATACTTCTCTAACATGAGATGTGTATTTATGATATCCCTTCAATTTGTTTTGACAAGTGACTGAATGACTTGTAACTTTTCACCGCATGGAGGGATGAGGCTACCAAGGGTGAG
>Ga0099826_10003854_pt1 | contig 10333 bp, 3 predicted proteins | sample Mtrugardesep15_FD_76830 | JGI IMG/M metagenome (GOLD analysis project Ga0099826, IMG submission 76830) | Root nodule microbial communities of legume samples collected from California, USA - M. trunc garden sep15 | ecosystem: Host-associated > Plants > Roots > Nodule | place: USA: California...
AGCAATGTTGAACCCATTTTATTTCATGAAAATGTCGTTTTACAAAGAATTGTTCCTCCAAATTCTGTTGATTTTCTCTTTGATTGCTCTTAGTTCCCAAACTCGTTACCAAACAAGGAGTCATTATAATTTTGTTGTGAGTCCCTTCATTTCGTGACAATTACTTAATACTCTATAGCATACTAGTAAAACATTATGTAGCATAGTAGCTTCCCTCAAATAAAAATGTAGCATAGCAGCCATAACCCTAATTTTCATTTTCTAAAATGTTTCCGCAAACTAAAATTGTTGCATGAAAATAACTAGTATGTTATTGAAATACATTTATATACTATTTGTCGCATATATACAACATTATCTTAATTAGATCATATTTTAATTTATATTTTGTTGCAATTCGCAGGTGAAAGAAGCCCGTTACACAAGACTATGTTGCACAAAAAACATATTGACCGTGAATGGAAAATTTCCAGGGCCAACTATAAGAGTCCACAAGGGTGATACAATCTATGTTAATGTCTATAACAAAGGAAAATACAACATAACTATACATTGGTATTAATATTTCAATTTTTGATGACATGCAAAACACAACATCGTGTTTGAAAAACTAATGAATTAAATTCTTATCTGTAATTGATTATTGAATAATGGACAGGCATGGAGTGAAGCAGCCAAGGAATCCATGGGCAGATGGTCCTGAGTACATAACTCAGTGTCCAATTAAACCTGGAGGGAAATTCAAACAGAAAGTGATTTTTTCAGAAGAGGAAGGGACTTTATGGTGGCATGCTCATAGTGATTGGGCTAGAGCAACTGTGCATGGGGCTATCAATATATATCCTACAATAAATAGTACTTACCCTTTTCCTGAACCTGATGGAGAAATACCCATTATATTTGGTATGAAAATCTTTTGATGCTGTCATTGATCATATATATAAACTAGTGTACAATTTAAGAGAAAAAGAGGGGGGAAATTAAGATTTTATTTAATTTATACATGTAGGTGAATGGTGGAAGAATGATGTCAACGAGGTATTGACAGAATATCTTGAAAGTGGAGGAGCCCCAAACTCATCTGATGCTATCACTATAAATGGTCAACCAGGAGATTTGTATCCCTGCTCCAAATCAGGTATATGCATCAACATTTTTCCCTTAAGTAATTCTTTTTTTTTGTTTGAGTAAATTAAAAGGATAGTTTATTGTGATTTTTTTCCCCTCTAATCACTACTGTTTAAGAAGATTTTTTTCTTAATAAAAATATAAAAATATTTATTTTCTTGGTGAATTAAAATAATAATATTTTATGTTTTATACCATTTAACAAAAATATGCTTAGGTTAGCAAAGAAATTGATTAAAATAAAGAGTAAAAATTTATACTAAGTATTTTAAAAAACAAGCTAAAAATAGGGACATTGCATAATTTATGCAGGGGCCGGGATTCGAACCCGGACACCTCACTTCTCCACATTTAATTGTGTGATCTTTACCACTTCATCTAAGACTAAAAAAAAGAAGATAAATAATTAATGATGGTTGGACACACACTTAATGGTAAAGATCCCTTGTCTATTTTGTTTTTGTTTTTAATTATTTTGTATTTTTTTTTGTTACAATTATTTTGTATATAAATGAAATCCTTTATTTATTTTGAAATTTAATTAAATTGAAAAGGTGGAGGAAATGAAGGAAAAAGTGATAATGAAAATGACTAAGTTAGTCTAAGTCTACAGATATGGGAGAAAGGGAATGAGTCTCTGGTTATCTGAAGTTGGTCGTAAGGTAAATATAACATGACCAAAATTTGTTTCACCTAAAAATCAAACTTAGGTTCTCACAAGAATAGTATTTATTGAAGTAGTTTTTTTGGATGTAAACCGGGTATCCTCCGCGTGCAACTGCGGAGACTAATGTCTCGAGTATTGTAGGACCCAAATGGACGGCAGACTCTTCCTAAGAGTTTTAACGCTGCTGCATGCCCAAGGTTGGATCCGAACACAGGACCTTGATTAAGTTAGAAGAGACTCGTTCCATCTTATCTAAGTGCTCTTGGGTATTTATTGAAGTAGTTGAAAGAGTACTTATAATTTTTATTGAGAAAATATGAATTATAGTTTTTAATGATGTGAAACCATAAATATTATGTATATTTTTTTGTTCATTAATATAATATTATATTAAAATTAAATATATGTATATAATTGTTTATGATCCAACTTTAAAATCTCAATCCCGTGAGCACATCAACTAATTGTCCTATCCGGTTTTAATTACCTCAGCACATAATCGGTACATAGTTCTTATTAAACTTAAACAAAGCGCTTTTAAGTGGCCTAAGTGGAACTACATTCGGATTAAGTGGAACTACACTCGGATCTTTGAAGTAAAGTCCCGAGCTTGAATCTTGTGAATGAAAAAAATGTAGTTGAGAGCGAAGACTTCACTAAAGACGATCAATCATATTCTCAACATGAGCTTAATCATCATAAAAGTCGAGTGGATACTTCACACTAATAACATAATTGCTCAAAGGAAAAAACTCTTAATATTGACTCTCTAAGAAATATATGTCATGTTTCAAACATTTTTGTATATCAGATCTTTGGCTCTAAACGTTGGATTTGCTTTTCAGAAACATTCAAGCTAAGTGTAGAACATGGAAGGAGATATCTTCTACATGTTGTTAATGCTGCAATGAATCTCATTCTCTTTTTCTCCATTTCTAAACACAAACTCACTGTTGTTGGTGCCGATGCTATTTACACCAAACCATTAACAAGAGATTACATTTGCATATCACCAGGACAAACAATGGATGTATTGTTGCATGCTAACCAAGAACCTGATCAGTACTATATGGCTGCAAGAGCATATTCAAGTGCAGCAGGATTAGACTTTGATAATACCACAGCCACTGCTATAGTACAATACAGTGGGAGTTATACACCACTTTCAACTCCTTCATTACCTTATCTTCCCTACTATAATGACACACAAGCAGCTTTTGGCTTCATCAGAAGCATTAGAGGCTTACCTGAGAGATACCCCCGTGAAGTCCCACAAAAAATCACCACTCATATAATAACCACAGTTTCTATCAACACCTTTCCATGTCCCAATGGCCAATCCTGTGAAGGCCCAAATGGAACCATTTTAGCATCTAGCATGAACAACATAAGTTTTCATACCCCTAGTAAATTCGACATATTAGAAGCTTATTACTATCATATCAATGGGGTGTTCAAAAAGGGATTTCCAAGTTTTCCACCTTTAATATTTAACTTCACTGCAGATAGTTTCCCTTTGACCTTGAATACACCAAAAAGAGGAACTAAAGTGAAAGTTCTAAAATATGGCTCAACAGTGGAACTTGTTTTCCAAGGGACAAACTTGGTTGGAGGAGGGTTAGACCATCCCATGCATCTCCATGGATTTAGTTTCTATGCCATCGGATACGGGTTTGGTAATTTCAATGAAAGTAAGGATCCCAAGAATTACAATCTCATTGATCCTCCTCTTTTGAATACTGTCATGGTGCCTAAAAGTGGATGGGCTGCCGTTAGGTTTTTGGCCTGCAACCCAGGTATGTTCTCTAGTGAATTTATACACAGTAAATATCTTTGTTTTTCTTTAAGGTAATGTGATCCAAGTCACCCTAAGTTTCTTGTAAAAAGGAAAAAGAATCATAAACAAGAACCAAAGCAAATCATTCTATTAGCAACCCTTAATATATATATATATATACACTCCTTATATTTAACTATTTTTTTTCCATTTTTCTTAGTTCAAAACTCATTGTTGCACAAAACTATAACTATTTTATGTATAAATCTGTTCATTCAATTGCAGGAGTATGGTTCCTTCACTGTCATCTAGAACGCCACCTCACTTGGGGCATGGAGACGGTGTTTATTGTGAAGAATGGCAAATCCTTGAATGAAACATTATCGCCTCCGCCACCGGACATGCCCCCATGTTGATTAATCTTTTAGACTTTTCTTATGTGTGTTGTGACAGCATTTCACTTGGTAGCTAAATAAATTACAATTTTATGTAATTCAATAGTTTTCAATTTTATGTAATTCAATAGTTTTCAATTTTGCTTCTAGATTGTTAAGTATGTGCTTTTAGCTAGAATGCTGAGTTGGCAAGGTTGTTATTGGATTCCCTTGGTAGTGGCAATGATTGGAGAATTGTTGTAAGCAACTTTGCTACAAATAGTCTTGATGATCAATGAAAGAAAGGGTATCCAATCTAATTTCAATCAAAATCCTTTCTCACTTTACAACTCTGATTTTCAAGTACAATTGAACCTTTTCCTTCAAGTAGTAAATAAGAAAACTTCAAATAAATGATAAATTGTAGAACAGTAAACTCTAGAGGCAACTTATTTTATCATTTGAAAACTCTCACAAACCAGATATCTAGCATACTATCAGGATTAAAATCAGCACATGAGAATAATCTGATTACTCAAATCAATACATATATAACTATTTCCCATATTTATCAAGTTTACCCCATGGAGTTATAATCCCATTCAGAGGGTTTCAAATTGCTTTTTTCACATTGAAATCGCCTTTCCAAATGATGCATAGTTAGCCATAAAATTGAAAAAACATAAACAAATCATATCATGTATATTATAACTTAACCTAATCATCACATCAGCATAATTTTTTTCAAGGCCATGTAGTTTTGTTGAAGAGTATTACAAGTGGATCATAATGGTTCAGGCGAGTGGCAATGTGATTCCACTGTCCTTGAGACTCAATCTCTGGAAATGAACACGGATTCTTCTGTCTTAATTATTGTGGAAGAGTTTGAATGAACAATGTTTGAGGTAAAGTAATTCTATAAGGTAACTTAGATTTTTTTTTGGTGTAAATTTCATTGTTTTATTTGATAAATTTAATTAGTGTTTAGAAAGAATAATTAAGGATTACTTACACTTAAATAGAAAACAAGTGGGCAACAAGTGGATTACTTATGAAAAAATTGTAAATTTAGAGGATTTTCAAAATAAATGGATTTTGTGAATATTTTGTCGAAATTAAATTGAAGAAATTTTAAATATCAACTAAGAATTTGGAATTTCTTTCTAATTCTATGTAAATTTTGAAAAATATAGGGAATAAATTGTTAAGTTTTAATAAAAAATATGACCAAATGTGTAAATTTTGAAACATATAACAAATTGGTTCTTATATGTTTCAAAATTTACACATTTGCTCGTATTTTTTATTAAAACTTTACAATTTATTCCCTATATTTTTCAAAATTTAAAAGTGATCCCTACAAAGTTTCAATAAATTACAAATTTGCCCATATAAATTTCCAAAAATAAGAAACTGTCTTAGAAAATTTATTTTTAAATTGGTCCGTCAACCTTTTGAAAATTTAACTTTAAGTCTTTTAAAAGTATCATTTTGTATCGCTTTTGATTATACGTTTACATTTGTAATCCAAAACTTAAATTTTATAAAAATATCCCAATAAAGTTTAATAGCTTCTTTGTTTGGAGGATCAGAAAGCTTTGGAACAATGTTGAAAGTAGACAAATTGACATACTCGTACAGGCGATTTGTATGCATTTGTGTTCAGTTAGATTTTGGTAAAAAAAAAGGGTCTTGTTAACCACTGCCCCAGGGGCACCGGTTCAGGAATCCAAAAATAGAAAAAATTGTATTGAAAATATAAATTGTTACTTTTGATCACTAATTATTACACTACATTTTAATAAAATCTTGTTTCTTTTAGATGTTTAACCAATGCCCTAGGGGCATTGGTTAACATTCTCCAAAAAAAAATCATCCCAAAGATTAGAGTCAATGTTCCAAGACTTGTGGAAAATATGAGCATAAGAAGATCGATGCTTGGAGCGAGCCACAGAGTAATTTGGCTTTCCTCCATTTACTTTTTCTTCATTTGTTGTCCATTTATGAAAGAAGTAGAAAAAATACTTAATTGGGCACAAGGGTGTGAGTACTTGGTTTGAGCACATAGGCATAATTGAAAAAATATAGAGAGAAAATAATTAAATAATATTATTTTTTAAATAATTAAATGAAATATATTTTTGTGTGTGAGTGCCTAAATAATGTGTCTAAATGCTTGTGTCCAAGCAAGTCTTTCTCAAAGAGTAGATACATATGATAGTTTTGTGGGATCCACAAGTGTGACCCACTTAATCATTAATATATTATTCGTGTCTATCTCTCTCATAAATGGACACAAATGAAAGAAAAGTAAATAGAAGATAGCCATACTCGTTCTAGAGGGCACGTGAGTGGATGTTTGCAAAGAACACGTCTTTGGGGAGTGTAAATTTTAAGCATGTATAGGGGTTACAATAACCAACTAAGGTATCCCCGTGATGTTTTCCATCTCTCAAACAAATTAATATATACACAATCATCACTGAACGATATTGGTGCATAATCTTTATCTTTCGGTAGGATATTGGAATCATCACCGAACGAGATATTTCATATATATGAATTCATCAAGTTCCCTCAACATGCTCCTTTTTTCATACATATGGTTCACCGGTGTCAAGGTACCATGAATTTTCCCAGACTTCCTTCATGACTTCCACATGCTAGAAATATTGTATCAAATTTCTCATTATTTTCTTCGGCATAGTTGGTCTCCTCCTTAACATCATTTTAAAAAAATTATATTTTGAAGCGTAGTGGTCAAACATCTTACAACTATATGGCATTGAATTGAGACTTGTCATATTTTGTGTTTGAGGGGTTGCATTTATGTGACATTAAACTTTGGTGATATTGTGTCTATCTCTCATAACTAATCATTCTCTCTTATCAAAATTAATTTATTTTAATCATGAATAAAACATTCTCTCTCATCAAAATACATCAGTGTCATCAATGTCACAAAAACTCAATGTCACTCAAATATTTTTTGTGCTTAAGTATCCTCTTTCATATTTTTTTGTCGATGTTTCTCCTTTCTCCTAAATAAATGTTGGTGACATTCGAACCTCATACAAGATTCCAAATATTTGACCATTTTACATATAGTAAAAAAAATATAAATATATTTTTATTAAATTACTCTTATCAAGTATTTATGTATTTTTTTAGGGGAAGTATTGATGAATTTTTAGTCACACAAATATATTAATGTATTTATTATTATCATGAATACAAAGTAAACATATCGTACTAAAAGTAATGGATATAATATTAATGAAAAGAAAAATATAATTAATATAATCTTAAAAATTAAAAGTGACAATAGACAAAAAAAAATGTCAATTACTGTAGGACAGGGTAGTATTTTCTTCATAAATCTAATTTAGTCATAAGTTTTGTTGGATGAATCTACTTTTGTACACGTGACAAATACTAGAGGTTAATTTTATGCGATGATGGTGTAACTTATTTTTATGTTATTCAACCAACACATCAAAGTCTCACTTACTCATCACTTATATAATTTAGTTCATAAACTATTTTCACAAATATCTAAACGACGTGATTTAGTTAGTAACATTTGTAAAAAAAGAAGTTACAGTGGTATAAGTTAAATCCCCAATACTATCCTCTACTTGAAAGTAATTTGTTTGAAAGAAGAAACGTATTTGACTTGGTATGGAATTTTATTGTTAGAGATTTGGGTGTACTGTATTTATTCATTCATTTGGATTTTGATTCCAATGAAGGAAGTGTTTATATTTCTACAATTTCCACTCATTTGAATTACAGTCCATATATTTCTACTCGAAAGTATTAAAAATTCAGACCTAATATTGATTAAAACAAAAACGATCAGATCAGAGATATCAATTTCGTAGGTGTAAAGTAACTCCATTATGGCCAATTATCAATTAACACCGCTTTCTCGATAGTGCATGTTGTTGACTATCGAAAGTGTTCAGATGTGACGATTCAAATTTATTAGTGGTAATTATTTGGAGGTTTTGCGTTTAATTTCAGCAACAAAGCACGTTCAAAACTGTTTAGGAATGTTTTTTACACCTATTTTAGTTTCTTCCAAATTAATACATTATTCTTTGCATTACGTATAGATATTCAATAATCTCATACAAAGTTTATAGACATATATAATGAAAAGTCAATTTTTTTAATAATCAAATTTAGCAATTGTCTTGATTATACAATCTTAATTAAATATTATATGAGTTGGTTCACCTAACAACCTTACTAAATAAGGTTATGCCAAAACTCAAACCTTGCTAAGTAAGGCCATCAATTGGATCTATACGCCGTCTTCATGATCAGCTCAGAATTACTATTGATGAATCACCCTCATTTTTCTTTGCAATACTTATATCATAAGCCTAGTGAGTTAATTAATACATCTAATTAAGCTAACTCCTTGTTTTATCTAATTAAGTGTGACGGTGAGGTTGCACCAAAATTTGGTAATTGAAGCATGTAAAATCCACTTCTATAAAACCCCTTCTACACAAATGCTTTGGTAACCCAATATATTATTCGCAATAGCATTGAACCCATTTTCTTTCATGAAAATGTCATTTTACAAAGAATTGTTCCTCCAAATTCTGTGGATTTTTTCTTTCATTGCTCTTAGTTCCCAAACTCGGAGTCATTATAATTTTGTTGTAAGTTCAGTCATTTCGTGAAAATAACTTAATAATACATTGTATAGAAATAATAGATTATTAGTACAACATTATGTAGTAGTAGCCAAAATTTGAATATTCTTTTATATGTTTCCCTAAACTAAAATGGTTGCATGAATTATACTGCCTATGCAGTCATTGAAATAAATTTGCATGCAACTATTTGTCACATATACATACAACACAACAGTGTCGTAGTTTTATATATAGCTGATTAATGTTTCAGGTGAAAGAAGCCCGTTACACAAGACTGTGTTGCACAAAAAGCATATTGACTGTGAATGGAAAATTTCCAGGGCCAACTATAAGAGTCCGCAAGGGTGATACAATCTATGTTAATGTTTATAACAAGGGAAAACACAACATAACTATACATTGGTATTGATTTTTCAATCATTGATGACACATGCAAACACAAAATGTATGGAAAACTAATTATATTCTTAAATATAATTGATCAATGAGCAGGCATGGAGTGAAGCAGCCTAGGAATCCTTGGACAGATGGTCCTGAGTACATAACTCAGTGTCCAATCCAACCTGGAGGGAAATTTAGACAGAAAGTGGTTTTTTCAGATGAGGAAGGGACTTTATGGTGGCATGCTCATAGTGACTGGACAAGAGCAACTGTCCATGGGGCTATCAATATCTATCCTAGAATAAATAGTACTTACCCTTTTCCTAAACCTTATGGAGAGATACCCATCATATTTGGTATGAAAATATTTTGATTTATAATTGATTTTTTTTTTGTTGAGAGAAATTGATTATATATTGTTACTATACAATTTAATAGAAAAAATAATAATTTTTTTCACACCTAGGTGAATGGTGGAAGAATGATGTCAACAAGGTCTTCACAGAATTTCTTGAAAGTGGAGGAGCTCCAAATTCATCAGATGCTATCACTATTAATGGCCAGCCAGGAGATTTGTATCCCTGCTCTAAATCAGGTATGTGCATCAAGATTTAGGTCTATATCCATTAACCATACTATGATCAACTTGATACTATATATTTGAATATAATTCAAAATTCTAATATAACAATGTAAAATCATTTTAATATTTTGATTGATCATCTGATCATTAATAACTTTGAATCTTTATCATTTTATGTTTAAATGGTAGAAATCTACCCATCCTATTTTCTTATAAAAAAAAAAAGAATTTAATTACTACACTAATGTTGTAAGTTATTTACGCTGACATTCAATTTTATTTATGAAAATATTTTAGAAATAACATCATTGTCAAATATATTTAGACGTCAGTGTAATTCTTTTGACATTGTACCTACACATTGGGGATCCTAGACTAGTTTTTCGGTGTTGCTAAAATAATAGTGTCAAAAGAATTTGTTCAGTAAAATAAAAAAATTATGTACTATTTCACCCAAAATAACATAATCAATATTCACACTTTATGATATTTAAACATTGTAGTGGTGTTTCCATATTACATCTACATTTTTTTTTCTTCTCTCTTTTTTCATTTCTTGTATTTTGTCAAACTTTTCCGCCTCTATATGATATTAAAAGCCATGGGTTTGAAGGTTCCATGACTTTTAGGGCCCGTTTGGTGCACATGATATGATAGAGATATGATATGATATGAAATTGGATAAGGATAGGAAATGATATAAACATGATAACATTTATCCTATCACATGTTTGATGCACACATGATAAC
>Ga0099826_10003855_pt1 | contig 10331 bp, 4 predicted proteins | sample Mtrugardesep15_FD_76830 | JGI IMG/M metagenome (GOLD analysis project Ga0099826, IMG submission 76830) | Root nodule microbial communities of legume samples collected from California, USA - M. trunc garden sep15 | ecosystem: Host-associated > Plants > Roots > Nodule | place: USA: California...
ACTGTGCGACTGCATCATACCTCCCAAGTGAAACTATTGCCAATACTGAATGTGGTTTGTATGTTTCCCTCCAACATTCTTTACCTCCCTCAATCATCATCCGCAAGTTCTTCGAAACCACTTCTGCCTGCTTCTGTGCCAAAAACCCTTGCTTGATTTCCTGTTGTATTGAAGTCCATTAAGAAATAAACTATCAGGCAGCTTGTAAAGAGATTAAGATGCAATAGGTTTATCGCGGAGAGTCAAAGTTCACATAGGACAAAATTAAAGAGATTTACGTGTATATAAGCACCTCGAGAAATGCAAACACTAAAATCAGTAGGAAATTATGCATATGCCTACTTTTAATAATTAATGTCACACAATGTTTCATGAGCTTGCTATATTTTGTTTTAAAAAGTCAAGTTAACTATTCTTGTAGTAGCAACCAGTAAAAATTGTACTTCTCATTCATTTTACATTAATATCTTCATCATTGGTGAGTAGAACTCAATTCTAGTCAAACTTTGGGCAATAGAGCATGGTCGCAGTTTAGTTCAACGAGGAACATACAACATCATTGGAGCATCACAAGACTAAGGGCCTATTTAGATTGACATATTTGAGTTTATCTACTGACATAAACACTTGTGAGGCTGTTTGGGAGAGCTTATGAAAACAACTTATGAAGTTGTTTTCAGCTTATTTCGATAAGCTCTCCGAGATAACTTATGAAAACAGTTTATAGCTTATGTAAAAACAGTTTGACTATATTTTTTATTTTGTTATAGAAATAATTATACATTTTGTACTCATACGATATTATTTTTTTGCTATAAGCGCTTAATTAAGTTGTTTATCCAAACATGACCTGAGCAACTTGTTGGAGTTGAGTGTGCTATGAAAGGGAGTGGTTACATATACAAACAGTGGTCAAAGAAAAAACAGAATATGTTGCTAATACGGCACTTACCGGAATGTTTGTAATATCTCCAATTGCAAAAATGTTGTCCCGACCCCTGACTCTCAAGTTTTCATCTACCTTGATCATTCCCTGAACATCCAAGTTATTTTTCAACACAGTTTCTTTAAGCCATGATGAACCAAGTGGTTTTCCCGTGCACAAGAAATGACAATCTGCTTCGATGGTATCCCCTCCTGAAGTTCGATAGATTTTGTTGTGTCCATCTGTGTCACTGTTTAAGTCGACTGCTTGGTTTAGTTTCACCACAACATTCTTAGATTTCAACCATTTTAGAGTCTTATCAGCAGCTTTTGAGCCTATGAATTCCAACAGCCTTGGTCCTTTGTGCACCAGTGTAACCTTCTTATCCGGAAAATCAACAGCTATCTCTCCAGCGAGTTCTACACCAGTAGGACCTCCTCCAACAATCAGAATGGAATGAGCAGATTTTATCTTTTCATTTTCTGCAGAGAAAATTAACTTCATAAATCAAATGCTGACCCTAACAGTTTATTACATTGCCATAAAATAAATCTATTCCATAAAATCATTCACGATACACTATACTAAATTGAACAATGTCGGTATATGATATGATTGAATCAAAAAACAACAATACAAATTAATCTCCATGGTGATACAAGAAGTCGGTGGTCCTTTTATTTAACGAATATGATACATTGATTCATTTCATACCATGTAAGGAAGGCCTTGCAGTCAACTTTAAAGATTACCCTACATGAGTTCAAAGAAGAAACTCAAGTAGTGTTTGAAATCACAGTTGAAAGTCTTTTAAACCCACGAGAGTCTAGTCAAATAGCAGATATAGCAGCACTAAAGCACTATAGCATAGCAGAACTTCAACAAACCTCTGTTGTTCAGCATTACATGATGTTGTACAGAGTGATGTAAAATGGAGGCTATAGCAGTGTTGTGGCACTGTAGTGCAGCGGAATTTGGACAAACCACTGTTTTTTTACTATCCATAATTGACAACACTGGATGAAAGGGAAGCTGCTATTTGGAGCTTCAACGTAAATGTATGGTGGGAGTAAAATAACCGTGAAAACAAACATATGTTCACTCTACTATCCTCAAAGATTAGCTAAGCAATTATAATGTCATAAACACTGAAAGGCGATCATTATGGTATTGTAAGCTCAATCAACTGTCTACATATGTTGCGTCAATTCAAATTCATAACATTGTCGTCATCTTACTCGATAAAAAATACAAGTTCAAGTTTACCTTCTTTATATTGATGAATTCTTTCAGTCCTAATTTTGGGTACAGGGTCTGCATGGCCGGTGGCAATAACAAGATAGTCATATGCAATCTGTTGGCCGTCTGCAGTCAAGACTTCGGTTTCCGTCACATTGACAGCACTAGATGTAACAAGGTCGCCTTTTGTGAAGTACTCTCTATGGTTTATCAATGTCCTTTCTGCAAAGGATGGTTCCACCATTGACCTCAAACTTGCCCATGTAATCTCGAAATATTCCTTCCTGGATTCAATTGAATTCAATTAGGAAAAGCACAGAAAGACAATTACAATTTGGCAGCCATGTGCATGGAAAACTAACTATATTGCATCGACACTTCAGATTGAAGACGTGTCTGAATGTCTGACACGTGTTGGTGTCTGACCTTAACACTTGTTATTACATACCATGACTTTTATTTTCTGAAAATTTAGGCTCTATTTGTATAAACTTAATAAAACGCTTAAAACATAAACATGTATCATATAAGTGCTTATGTACGCTATTTCTTTAACAAAAGATTGATAAAATAAAGTCAACTGGTTTTCATATGAGCTATAAGTTGTCTTCATAAGCCATCCAACAGAGCTTATGAAAATGGACACATCATAAGTTGTTTCCATAAGCTCTTCCAAACAGTTCCAAGGGTCTGTTTGGATTGGCTTATTTGAGTTTAACTGCTGACATAGGTATTGTGAGACTGTTTGGGAAAATTCATGGAAAACTTATGACATTGTTCATAAGCAGTTTTTAGCTTATCTTCATTAGTTCTCCAAGATAGCTTATAAAAACAACTTTTAGAATATACAAAAACAATTTAACTTCATTTTATCTTTTGCTGTAAAAACAACTATACATAAGCACTTATCACGACAAGCGCTTGTGCTATAAGCTACAAGTAAGTTGTTTATCCAAACAGGATCCAGATGTTTATGTTAGTAGATAAGCTCAAATAAGTCAATACAAACAGGCCTACTGGTGTCTGTGTTGTGCCCGTGTCTGTGCTTCATAGAAAGCTATACTACATCCAATCAATCAATTGTGTATTTTGTACAACATCACTTCAATAATCAACAAAATAACAAGTGATAAAACACTTCCATTACCAAAAAAAACACGCTTTTCAACCTCAAAATTGAACTTGAAAAATTGGTAAATTCAAAAAACCGATCATGATACCAAGAATGCATAAGGGTAAACAAAATTCCAATTATACATGAAAGGTTCTCTTCTTATGGGATTAAATTTAATTTATCAACCAATAGAAAGCTATACTACAGACACGGCCAATAAATCAAAGCATTGTTTTGTACAAAACAACTTCGATAATAACCAATACAATAACAAGGGTCTGTTCGAATAAACAATTTAAGCCCTTATATCATAAGTATTTATCATATAAGTATTTATTTTTAACGGGCCCGTAGACAATCACCACCTGAAACTCACACACACAATTGGGAGGTCCCGGATTAAGGAACCCAGCCAAACAATATAGGCTTTTGCCAGTTGAGCTAGGCTTCATAGACAAATAAAACAACTTACAAATAAGCTAAAAGCAGTTTTCATAAGCTATCCTAGAAAAGTTATGTAATAAGTTGTTTTCGTAAGCTTTCGCAAAGTACTTACGCCGGTATATAAGTTCAAATAAATTAATACAAACAAGCCTTAATGCATAAAAACACTTTTAATCCTCAAAATTGAAACTTTTAAAACTGGGAAATTCTAAAAAGCAATTAAGATTCCAAAAACACAAAAGGGTATATCAAAATTGAAATTACAAGAATAATTAAACAAAGTTGGAATGAAAAGAAAGAAGAATGAATAATTACGGATCAATGAGGATGACATGTGCATGAAATTGAAGAGATTTAGCGACAATAGAACCAGCAATACCGCCACCTATGATAACAACTCGCTCTTCATTTAGTTTTCTCATTTTTCTATTCCTCGCTTCTTTGATTTCTTTTCTTACACTGCAAAAAAATGCTTTGTTTTGTTTTATGATGATGGTGATGTTAGTAAAGGGTTTTCTTTTAGGTTAAGATAACTCTCTTGATGCTTTGCTTCTTTGGTTAGGTTTTGACAAACAAAAGATAAATTGGGTGAAAGTTTCTTGTTTTAATGTTTTATCTTAACGGTAATTCTGAGTAATTCAACTCATTTATCTGGATCTATGCATAATCTTAGCTGTAATTCTGAGTAATTCAATTAATTTATCTGGATCTATGCATGGATTGGATTTGGCTGTATATTTCCCTTTTCAATTTTTTTCATTTACGTAGATTATTTTTGTCAAAAAAAATATTATGTAGATTATTAATTAAAAAATAGTTAAATTTCACTGAAATGTGACCAATCTCATTAAAATAGAAACAATATTATTTATAACAGTGTATATAGAAAATATGAGATTTAATTCTTCAAAAAAAAATATGTGAGATTTAGGTTATATTATTTATTATTTCAATTTTACTTTTAAATAAAAAATTTCTATAATAATGTTATATTGTTGATATCATCAAAAATGATAAAAAAAATATTTTTAAAGGAATAATTAACAACTAGATTTGTTACCTCTTAAATAAAAAAATAAAAAAAAAACTAGACATGTTAAAAATGCATCGGAAACGATGAAGAGATTGGACTGAGCAACGAGTTAGTGTCGGCTTAAAATATCCAATTTAGTCCAACATGAATAGATAGTTAATGAGCCCAATTTCACCTGAGATAAGTGTTATAGACATTCTCTTTCTAACACTTTATCTAACACCCACTTTTTATTTGATGAAATTTATATGGGTACCACACATAATGAATCTCATATAAAGTGTGAGCCTCACATAACTTTTACTCATAAGAGTGAGTATTAGAGAGAGTGTTAGAAAGATAGTCTTCCTAGCATTTCTCTTTCACATGATACAAAGTTTGGGTTATGTTTAGTCATTTTGGGCCTTTAATGGACAATGTCATACTTTTTGGTCCAAACACTTTTGTTGCACGTTGTAAAATGATATTTTCTTTTCTCATCCTATTAACTTTTGTCGCACTTGATTTCTTTGTAGGTTCTAAGCCGAATCAAACTTTATCGAACATAATTATCATGTTGTCGTCAGTTTAGAGCTTCATCTAGGTGAAGAGAACACGCCCTTATTGTATCTATATAGTTGAGACGACCTTTAATTTGGTCCAGCTGATCCTTCAAGCCTGACAGTGAGACATTAATATGGTCCGTAAACAGATTTGGTTTTCCGTCATTATAGTAAATTGTAGGTAGCTTAAAGTTCATGTCTACTAGATAAGTGTTCATAGTTTTGTGATGTAGTTTGTGAATGAACTAAACACACCAATCTATAGAAGGATCTGAGTTCCGTGGACCTTAGAAACTGTCAGTGCAACACGGACTACAGAAAAATGTTGTATTTGACTGGTTTGGATTATGAAAAGATTCAAACCCTCCAAAGCACAAGTTTTAACACATCTGAACAAGTTTCATATTGTATAATCTGAACCAATACTGGACAAGAGTTCGAATTATATAATCTAAAATAGTCCAGAATTTTGATAGTGGCCTTGTCATCAAGTCTTTAAACAAATGATCTTGGTTGATCGAATGACATATTTTATAGGTTTTATTGACTTATATTGACTGATGATACATTCAATTTTTCTATAAATATCATTCCTTTCTTCCATTTTCTTCATTCTAAAACTCATATTCATCATCTTTTTCCCTATTCTTTCTTACTTTTCTTTTTTGGGGGTAGCTATGATGTCATGGTTTCACAGTTGCCCTTTCATATGCAAGGTCAACAAATACCTTCGTTTCATCTTGCGGGGGTTAGTATGAATGGTCAAAGCAAATTGTCTCATATCACCTTGTATTTCAAATCCGTTTTAATATGAGATAGTTCATATCAGATCCCACCTTCTCCTGCTCCACCATCTTGTGTTTCCAAATTCTTCAGAGGACGCACGAAAGGGATGACAAACCTTCTCTTTCTCCCTCCATCTTCTTTTATTATTTACCTTTAGGTGTCAAGCATTTTGTACTGATTAGTGTTAAGTTATTGCAAATATAAGATACATTTTTGTTCGATTAATCAAATGAGTTGTATTATTGAATTTCATTGTTAATTTTATATCATGTCACTTTAAATTATGTCATTGTGATAAATTTAGTTGAATCTGATCAAAACTAAGTAAACACATTTTGGATTTTATAATTTAAAAAACGTCAAATACGCTTCAGATTACAAAACCCGAACATGAGAAGTGCATATGATGGAAAAAGAAATCTCCTACAAAATTAAAAAGTGGAAAATTACTGGGCCTAATTTAATGAATTGGGCCTTGAAAAATTTATTTGTAATAACTATATGAAGGGAATTTCATTTCTCACCCTACTAATGTCTCACATGCCCTTCAAATTTTCTGTTTTACCTCTGCTCGAATTGTATAAGAAAAACATTTTTAAATCATTTCGAATTGCATAATATAAATCCTCTACAAACTCAGAAGTCCATGTGTTTTGCCATCAAATAACTGTAATTCCTATTTCAAAACCTTTCGGATTACATAATCTGAAAAACAAACTAAACATTTCGAATTATATAATTTGAAAGGTGTTAAACCCCTATCAGACCATGTTTCAACCACAATGGTAGTCAAAATATTGACATATTTAGGATTATGTAATCCAAAGAAGAAAAATATGTGTTAGGTATCAGCACTAAGACCATGCCTATTTGTATAAAAAAAAACACTTATTTGCATATTTACACTAATCTTGCAACACAAATCAAACCGCACGTCAAAATATAACATATGATAATATTATGCACCACTTAAGGAAAATAAGGAAAATGTTAACGAGTGTCTCCGGCTCCGGGACATTCTTTAAGGAACATAAATAATAAGTATTTGTGAAAATGCATGTAATCAATGTTTTGAAAATCGAAATATTTTATTTTTTTAAAGAATAATTGTTTTTTTAGAATGTTTAAAGAGTATCCCGGAAACACTTGTTAGCAAGACACATAAAATAAAAGTTCTAAGAGTGATTCAAGAGAATGTTTGATTAGTAAACTTTAACTAGAAAACAACGCTATTTAGACAAAATTAAATTGAGCTAAGCTAACTAACACTATACTAGCTAGATTGATAAAATAAAAAATAAAAAAACAATACTAGTACTCATTATGTGCCAAAGTTTTATTCAAAAAAAAATGTGCCAAAGTTAATGCTAATCTCGTTAGGACGTGATTAAGCAATGACAACTGTTCAAAGTTCACACTTATAAGAGATTATTGTGTTGCTATGATCTCAAGTCACTACAACAATACTCTAAACCTGAATTTAATATAAATGACCTGAAAATGAAGCCACACCTTTTTCTCATAATTCACGTACAAATCAAGAAAATGAGAATGAAACCACACCTTTTTCTTAAAGAAAACCTGATCTTGAAGTCAATTTGATTTCTTAGACTACTAAACATATCGATTTCACACTCTAATCTGATAAAATATCTCAAGCAACAAAAGTAATATTATCACTAATTAATCAATTGTTAGTTACCAAAGTTGATTGTGCCTAAACAATCAACTTTGTATCAAACATTGAGGATCAGTTTGTGTGGAAAGCTAAGAGAGATAAAATAAAATAAACTATCATTTATAGTATTTTCTTTTGTTTGGTTACACAGAAAAATTCAAATTGATATGAAACTCACATCAACATTTATATTTTTTGAGAAATGATATTTGTATAACTATTTTATGACAACTTTTGAACTATTATTACTTTTATACACATATTGTATTTTTGCTCTCTTACTTCTTATTTTTCCATTAATAAGAACAAAGGTTAATATGTCTTTACCCCTGTAATTTGGGCGAGTTCCGGTTTACCTCCTTATAAAAAAAAAAGTTTAGATTATGTCCATAAAATATGAAGATTCTTTCAAAAACGCCCTTGGCCCCATATAAAACACGCCACTTGCTGATGTGGCATGACACTGTGTATTTAATTTAATTTATATTTTTCTTAAAACCTGACATGTGTGTAATGGCTTTACACATCATTAAAAATCATGAAAAATTAAATAGAATTACAGAAAAATTAATAAAAATAAAAAATTGAAAAAATTTAAGAAAAATATAAAAAAATTCTAGAAAAATGGAAAAAAATTCATATTTTTTTCGAAAGTAAAAAGTTTTATTTTATAAAAAAATAAAAAATTCTGAAACTTAAAAAAATTTCATATTTTTCTTTCGAAATTAAAAAGTTCGTTTCTTTATTTTTTATACAAAAAAAAAAATATTTCTGGAATTTAGATAATATTTTTTGAAAACTTAAAAAAAATAGATAATCTTTTTCGAGAATATTTTTGAAAACTTTATTCCAGAACTTTTAAAAATTCTTTTTCAAAATTAAAAAATTATAAAAATTCATGAAGAATATAATTAAGAGTTTGTTATTAAACGGTATAACATGACTTATATACCGATTCAACCAATATCAATATCCATTTTATCATGTTATTCATCTAGATTATATTTTCGAATAAAATAAAATTCTGAAAATTAATTTTAAAAATAAAAAATAGATAATATTATATTTTCAATTTTTTTAATAATTTTAATTTAATTCGGATTTTTTTCACAATTTTTTTAATTTCAAAAAAAAATCTGTTTTTTTTTATATTTTTAAAGTTTTCAAAAAAATGTTTTTTTAAAAAAAAATCCAATTATTTTTCATTTTTTTCTTCTGATTTTTTAAATTTTTGAAAATTAATTTTCAGGTTTTTAAATTTTTTTATCTTTTTTAAAAATAATTTTAAACCATTACACACATGCCAGGTTTTTAAAAAAATAAAAGATTATCTATTTAAGTTTTCAAAAAATATTATCTAAATTCCAGAAAAATATTTTTATTTTTTGTATAAAAAATAAAGTAACGAACTTTTTTATTTCGAAAGAAAAATATGAAATTTTTTTAAGTTCCAGAATTTTTTATTTTTTTATAAAATAAAACTTCTTACTTTCAGAAAAAATATGAAATTTTTTCATTTTTACAGATTTTTTTTTATTTTTCTAAATTTTTTTCATTTTTTCATAATTTTATTTAATTTTTTAATGATGTGTAAAGCCATTACACACATGTCAGGCTAAAAAATAAATACATAGTGGCATGCCACGTCAACAAATGGAGTGTGTCAGATGGGATCAGGGGCGTTTTCGAAAGAATCTTCATATTTTAGGGACAGAATCTAAACTTTTTTTTTACAGAGGGGGAAAACCGAAACTCGCTCAAATTACATGAAGTAAAAACATATTAACCCTAAGAACAATTGTTTGAACAAACGTGAATTAAAATTTGATTGGAACAATCTTTGTTTAGGCTTTATCTCGTATTAAATATATGTCGCACCCTTTCCTTATTACTCATTTCTCATCTAATATTTTTTTGTTATTAACTATCAGACTCTCAGGGGAAGGGGGTTTGACAGTCCAGAATTTAACTGTAAGGTAAATATTACTTGACAAAAAATTGTTTTACATAGAAATCAAACTCAGATTTTTTCAAACTATTCATAAATTCTTGGTGTATCAAGGTAGAAACAAAACATATTATTTGCTATAAAAATAATAATAATAATTGAGCATATTACATAAACTGTTTTTCATTTTATCCAATCAAATAAATAAATAAATGTCTTATTCTTATATAAGCTAACGTCATACGATCTAGTTGATCATCTCTACCAAATAACGAATTGTTAACTTGAGACGATTTATAGTAGTTTGAACAATTTTTTACTAGACTTCAATTATTTCAACCGAACTTCAAATTACTATAGCATTTCTCTCGAAATTGGAGGCTTAATACCAAAAGATCAATCAGACGTAATTTGATTGGAGGATGCAATAGGGAAAAAGATAGATGGGGCAAGAGATCTCACTTAATTTTCCAAGCGTCTGTGTCGTTTCCCTTAACTGCATATGTTGATGATGATAAACATACCCATGTGCTTTGTACATACATAACATAATAATATAATTTCAACGTGGATGAGAAATTTGCACATGACATGGTGTTACTATAGTACGACAGAGCACTGA